>ERZ1066118.813-NODE-813-length-24619-cov-7.237095_pt1 | contig 24619 bp, 17 predicted proteins | sample MGYA00382765_ERZ1066118 | MGnify/ENA primary metagenome ERZ1066118 (study PRJEB33369, sample SAMEA5778348) | biofilm metagenome | biome: Industrial cooling water; feature: Water cooling tower basin; material: Biofilm | place: United Arab Emirates | collected...
CAATGCCGAATTCGCGTTTCAACCGCCGCTGTTCGTTCTCTCGCTCGAAAACGAGTCGGCGCCACACGCGCCCGAAGCGGAAATCAATTTAGCGGTGCGTCGGTGGCGCGGCGTGCTTGATTCGTTCGACGCGCTGTTGTACGCGGCGAGTTTATACCGCCGCGCGAACATTTCGGATTTACGCCGCCGCCTCGCTATAGCGACGATTGCCAATCTCTCTCTGTGGGATTGGCGGCTGGCGCCGCGCTTTGCCGACGAAAAATTTGAAACTCTCGTCGAACCGCGCGAAATGCTTGCCTCTTTGCGCGCTGAATTCGAGTGGCACGACGGAGTTAAAGAGGAATGGCACGCCGGAATGATTGACGATTTCGATAGTGCGCCGTGCTGTCATTCGGTGCTTATATCAGAAAGCGAGACGCTCACCCGGCGATTGTGGAAAGCGCAAGTCGCCGTCGTGCTGCCGTTTGTGGAAGAACGCCGCCGCCAGCTGCTCGACGAATACAGCGAAGACTTGCCCGGTTGGATTGAGCGTTTCGCGCCGGTTGACGGCGAAGGCAAAAGAATTACAGACGTTTATGATTTAGAAATCGGCAATCTCGCTTACCTTTTCCGCTGCGCAGGAGTCAAGTGGTCGGCGCGTCAGACCGCCGAATATCTTCGTTTTTTGCGCAACGAACTCGCGCACTTGCGCCCGCTTGCGGGGCAGACCTTAATGCAGATTTGAGAACCTTAATCAATAGCGTAGGTATAATGCTCGTAGTTTAATAGCCCGATCAACTGTTCCGCTGAATGTAGTTGATTTGCATGTGCCAACCTTTTCAGCAATTCGTAATAGCTTATGTAAATCATTCGGCAAAGACGAAGTGCTCTGACTGCGTCACGATAAAGGCACCATTTAGGTAAAAGCAAAGGTTTAACTTCTCACGAATTTGCTCAAAGAATGAAAATTTACGCCATTGAAGCCGGAATCAAAAATTTCTACATACATCGCCCGCGGCACACCTTCGTTCGGACCGGCAAACATTCGCAATCGAGATGTTTTGCCGAGCAAGTCTGTCATTTATTTTGATTCGGCGCCGTTTTCCGCCTCAGTTAGCGGCGAAATTTTTTTAACAAACTTGACTGTGCCGTCCGGGAAAACCTCATTGATCACGCCGTTCTCGCTGACTAAAACACTGCTGCCGGATGAAAGCGCCTGCCAATAAGCTTGTTTGACGGCGGCTTGCGCCATTTCGGGAATATGTTTTTCCAGATAGTCAATCGTTCTTTCGCTTTCTCCTTCCATAATGCTTGCCTCTTAACAAACCTGAATACCAGATTATAAAACATCATCGCCAAAGACCATCAAACCGGCTGGCGGCAGTTCTGGTATAGCGAACCGTATGCGTAATGTTTCGATGACCGAGATAGTCCTGCACGAGCCTCGTATCATATCCTTTGTTTGCCAGATAATATCCGGTCGAATGCCGAAGAGTATGAGGCGTAACCTTGAAATTAAAACCGGCACGTTTAGCAATCTGCTCGACCAGATAATTAACCGCCTGACGGGTAAAAGGACCGCGTTCGCTGAAAAACAAATATGAAGAATTTCCGTCGGCTCGTTTTTCTCTCTCACGAAGCCAGGCTCTTAACGCACGCAGCTCGTCCCCGTCAATCGGCTGATGAGTCGAGAGACTTCCCTTCTTTCTCCTGACGAAAATTCTTCCGGTTTCCAGATCCAAATCCTGAAGTTTCAAATCGGTCAGTTCGGAAACGCGTAGCCCGTGACGAAAAGCAACGAGCATCATACAGAAATCCCGAACTCCATATCTTCCCCTTCGAGCGGCAGAGAGAAACTTTTTCATCTCCGCATCAGTTAGAAAATTCTTGCTCTTGGAATCAACGGCATCGAGATTTTCAGAATCTGGTTTAGGCAAACTTTTTACGGAAGATTTTTTCGGCATTTTCTAACTCTTTACATTACGAGTATCGGCGCAATTCCAACGTTGTCACTATGACCTCGATAAAACTTATAGCACAAAATAAAACTCTTTACAAAAAGAGCATTTTGTAAAGAGTCCAATGATTTCAATATGATTTATAATAAAAACTATTTTGAACTGAGGTTACAGACTCCTTCAAAACTCATAATATATGGATCGACATTGCTATACCTTTTAGCTCTCTGTCCGCGAAATTTAATGTAAACTTTTTCATTGTCAACAGGTCCTATTGTCAATTCGAGAATGTATTGGCAAGTATTGCTTGTGATCAAGTGAAAAACGCTCCAGAGGCGAGCGACCGGCAAAAATGTCGCAGCATCTTTGTTCACATTTTTCCATAAATCTGGAAGCACGCTTCCTTCCACCTTAACCCGCGACTTTAACCCGCTTACAAAAACTTCCAGCATAGAGTCATTAAGATTATGCCGCGGTTCTTGTTTTCTGTTTTGAACCGGAGCCTCATTTAACAGTATAAAACGGGCGCGCATTTCGGCGATTTGATCAGCCGATAAATTGTTGTAACTCATTTCATAGAGATGAGCTGAATCGTTTTCGTCTAATGTTAAAAGAAATTCCCAAATGTTTTTGCCGCCGACTGAAGTTCGCTTTGCTTCCGTAACTCGTGCAATCGCACCGATATTCTGATGCGCAAAAGGAATAGGCTCTCGATTTCCGTGAGCGCTCGACTGGAGCGAGCGAAATGTGGCGTCCTCGTCTGCGCTGCTTACAGGAAGCTTCAATAAAACTTTGTTCTCTCCAATTTCGCTAACTTCCTCAGCTAAGAAAAATCCACTCCTCAACAAAACCCACATTCCTGAATCACTCAAAACTTTTACTTCTTCTACTGCGGAGGGTTTGAGCATTTCTCTTGGCACAGCCGCTTCGGATTCGACACGCGGTGGCTCAAGTCTCTTTGGACTTGCTCTCACCAACCAAGATTCAATGTGATTTCTAAAGTCACGTTGAAAATCGTTCGCGCCGGCGTAATCGTGCGTTAATGCTTTGCCTTGAACCCTTTCTTTAAACTCCAAAACCTTCATCTTTTGTTCAGCATCTTTTATGGAAGTTGGATTGGATGGAGCTTGATTAAAATAAAACATTATCTGCGGATTACCGTTTGCCTCGAAAGATTCAACAGCGCGCAAGAATTCTTCTTCCGTTCCAGAGCCGGCTCGGGGCGTCGGACTACCGAACCGGTTCCACATAATTCCAACAAACAAATCATACTGAGACATATCAGCGATCTGATCATTAAGGAGATTCTGACCATCACTTCCATAAGCCGGATAACTATCAGTTTTCCAGTTTTTTACCTCAAATCGCACGCCTTCCTTTTCACCAAAAGTGCGATTGATTGAATCAAGCGTTTCTCTAACCAAATCGCCTTCACGCGCTACATCTCCAGGCGAGGCGAGGAACACTTTGATGAGACGTATATCTGCCATAGATTTATATTTTAACTTGAAAATTTTATTTCCTCTTTTTGCTTGTCACTTTTTCTGGAAGAGAAAATTTGTGCCGCGCTTTGGGAAGATACTTCCGTTCTGCACTTTCGCTGTTAGCTAGATACTGAGAATCCTGGGCTAGCTTAAATTTACTAATCAATTTCTGCCTATCAGCCGCGCTTGATACAGAACTTAGATTAATGTATTCCGCAACAAGATTCCGCAAAACATCCCAAATGAATTTATTACTTTCCTCTAATTCTTCTCCAAGCTTGATAATTCGGTGAATCAATGGATCGGGATAATGATCGAGACGGAAGGCGGCTTCCACGATTCTGTAACTTAAGCTTGACCCTTGCGTGGCAAAAAATTTGTCAAAGCTACCCTTCAAATCTTCGTGTCCAATCGAAAGAGAAATCTTTTTGATAACACCAAAAGTTACACCGAAATAACTGAAAAGAAGAAGTTGATCTGCGCGCTCAAGTAATTCTTGTTCGTTTAATTCGGAGTGTTTGTGCTTAATCAATTCAGCTACGATATGTCTCAGTTCCTCAATATCTTCTGTTCGGAAGATAAAACGGGATTTTAAAAAACGCAGACCAAGCGCGATTGTTTCCTCAATAATGCTAATTTTGACATCACCCTTCAAAGTCGAAGCAAAGCTACGTGCCAATTGACCTAAAACCTCAATCATCTTGAGTGTTATGGCGGCTTTAATAAACTCACTTAAGTCTTCGCGATACTCGACTAAAAATTCGTCCCGATTGACAAAAAGAGATTCGTTTTCATCCTCGCTTTCGTCATTATCTTCCCGAATCAGTTTCCGGCGCTCGAAAACCGATGAGCACTCCTGGATGACTTTCGGCTTCGGCACAGAGGCTTCTTTAAGCTCATTAAGAAATTCAACATCGGTATCAAAATCCGTTAGCTCGTAACCGCTGAAAATCTGGCGAGAGGTATTCAAAATTTGCTCAATGAAACGAGGTTTATCATTTGCTTTAAAGACAAGGAAAAGCAAAATCCTCGTATGCGATTCATAAGTTACAGTCTTAATAATGTGATCAATCTGCTTATAAGCCTCGTCGGACCGCGCTTTATCACCAAATGCGCGATTATAATAATCGGCAACGAAGAAGTCGCGGAGTTGGAGGCTATTAAATTGTAGCCGTCCATTATTTCTTAAAATAATGCCGGCTTCGACGACTTGGTTAATGAATTTTTCGGCATAGACATTTTGCAAATAGTCTGATTCATACTTACTGACAATTTGTTGGGTTTCTTCAATGGAAATTTCCTCTAAATCATTACTAAAAATATGGAAAGCCATTCCCCCGAGCAAAATGAAGTTCTGCTCCAAATCTAATTCTCTCAGATCTAGTCCGCTGAAACGCGAAGTAATCAGGCTTTCATAAAGATAACCGACTGTTCCATATCTGGTTTGATCTGGAGCCAAGTTAGTATTTTGGCTTAAAGTCAAAATGCCTAAAATATAAGCTGGAAAAGGCGCGATGATGCCTGATTCACAAGCCGTTTCGACGGCTTGCTCTAACTGTTTGATCTGCCTCGTAATTTCGTCGTCATCCTGAGACGCATTCGCCAGCATCACCCATTTCTCAATAAGATTACTTCTTTGGTGACGATTAAAAGGTTTAACTTCACAATGCGAAAATTCCGAAAAGCGGACTTCCTCATTCTCATTTTTAATAAACTGCTGTAAGCGCAGATTTGTGTGAGCAATCGCTATAACGTAGTTGAATTCGTCCGAAATTGTAGAAAGGAACTGTTGCAAATCAACCTGCGTTTGCCCCGATTGCCCAAAGTTGTCAATTATCAAAGCGCGATTTGCTTTGCCGTACTGTTTAAACTCTTCAGGCGTGGCGTTTTGGTATTGCTCGCGGAAGGCGTCGCTAAAATTTTGTTTAAAGCTGCTTCCCCTCAAGTTTTCGCCGTCAACCAAAACAGGCACTACTCCCTGTTCGATTAGCCTCAGATATAGAAATCTTGCGGTGATAGTTTTTCCCTGAAGCGTTTCGCCATACAAAAGGACTTTCTTTCGTTCTTTGACGAAATCAAAGAATTTTCCGGCTTCAATAGCGGTCGTACCCGGCTTCCCTTCAATAATATTTTCGAGCGAGTAAACCTGAAGTCTTGGCATCACGAATAAATCATCAATTTGAAGATTCGCGCGGCGGGCATGCAGGATCGGAAGCGTGTCGAAGCTTCGTAATGTTTTCTCGAAATCTGAGCGAAGCTGAAACCTTCCATTTAATTTTTCATTTCGTCTATATTCTATCCACTCAGGCTCGCCTTTAACGGTATATGCTTTGTCTTTCCATCTAAAAGTCGAAAGTTTCTGCTCGCCTTTTTCCAGATTAATCAACAAAACATTAAAGGTGCTTGTATGCTCACGACCTCTTTCCTGTAAAGCACCAGCGCGATGAACCTGTAACTCAATCCCGGTTTCGAGATTTTTCTGCGTGAAAACATCTTGATCGTGTTCATGTCCGCTGATGACAATATCCGAGCATTGGCGCAAAAGACGACGAAAATCATTTGAATTGTCCGCAGAGAGCCAGCCTTCCGGGTGATGATAAATACTTACGGTGAGCGAGCTGTCATCTTCAGCATTTTCGCATTCGGGAAAAAGGTGGCGAGGCATAGTTAAAGCTCCCTGTTTTTCATGAAGCTGGGTTAGCCAAGCGGTATTGAAACAGTTGAAGACAACTTTTTTGCCCTGAACCTCAGCAACCAAACGATAAAATACTTCGGGTGTTTCCGGATATGCTAGCGTCGGCTCTAACTGTTTGGTGAAATCAAAGAATTCGTTTTGCACCTTCAGGCACTCATTATAAATCTGCCCGCCCTTCGTCACTGCTGAAGAATCCTGCAAAATGCTGTTTATAGAAAGCTGCCTTAGTTCCAGATCCGCCGGATTGCCGAGATTACAGTCGTGGTTTCCCGGAATGATTACAAAATGAATCGGGAAATCTTTTTCGGAACTAATTTTTGCATTTAATTTTTCTAGAAAACTGGAAGCGACTTTATATTGATCCGCCTTGCCTTTATTGGCAATGTCGCCGGAAATGACAACAAAAAGAGCTTCAACCTTCTCACCGAAAATGTTGCTTAAAAAGCTTTGGGCAATTAAATCCGCTTTTTCAACAATCCAGTCTTGTGAGTTTTCAAAATGAATATCGCTTAAGTGCAAGAGAGCTAGTTTCATATCAAGACATTATGGCAGAATTTTGTCCTGTTGACGAGATAACGTTTCATAGATTCAAAACAAGAAGTAAGAATCGAATCATGGAAAGCTAAATCAATAAAGATTGTTTAACGCCATTCTCAAAACCAAAATTTGGCTCTTGGTCTAAAAAATCACTGTCAACTTCAGTTGACAGTGAGTGTTGACTCGAGTTGACAGGTGTCAACTAAAGTTGACAGTTTTCACTTTCCTCAAACCAGCTAAATTCTACTTCTACAAAATTATTTCGCAAGATTTTCAACATCAAAATTAGGGATAGTTATTACAGTATTCTCAACAATTACCTTATCTCCACGAAGTTTTAAAAGGCAGTCCGCTTCCCTGTGATCATAGATATCCGAGGGCTTTGGCACATTGTTTGTATTAGCCATTTTATCCTGACTTTCAGTCACAATTTAAAAGGAAAAACAAATGGAAAAAACAAATTCGACTTTTAAGGAGCGAGTTGTCTTGCACGATACAACTCAAGCCATCCCAGAGCAGTCAATCATCCCTTCTCCGACTTCGGTTTCGCATCGCCGAAAAATGATTCATAAGACTCAGAGAATCAAAGTTGCCGACATTATCATTCCCGAACGCAAGCGACAGATTAATGAAAACAAAGTGCGCGAACTAGCGGAATCGATCAAAATTTCAGGCTTGCTCCAGCCTGTTGTCGTGACGACCGAGCGCTTACTGGTTGCCGGGGCGCACCGGCTTGCCGCCTGCCGTCAGCTTGGAATTTCGGAAATTTCGGCAACCGTTATTGACAACGCTGAAGCTCGAAAAGAGCTTGCCGAAATCGAAGAAAACCTCGTCAGGCATTCATTGACTGCGCTGGAGAGATGTTTTCAGCTCAGACGGCGGAAGGAGCTTTATGAAGCTCTTAACCCACAGACCGCTCGAGGAAAATACGACCGCCGTAAATCCAAAGCGAAAGCTGAAACTGCCGAGAATGAAGTTAACGGAAAAAATCAGGCACACGAGAACAAAGGTAAAAACGACAGCCCTGTCGCTTATGAGAACACTGCCTTCACTGCTGCCGCTGCACGTGAAGCAAAAGTAACGTCGCGAACGGTTCAGCGCGAGATCTCGGTTGCCACTAAACTCGCCCCGGAAGTAGTGGAATCGATTCGCGAGCATTCGATTGCCAACCGCGCTAATCAGCTTTATGAATTATCCAGATTTCCCTCTGCGGCACAAAAGGAAATAACGCGATTGATGATTGAACAGAAAGAGCCTTTTGCCAGTGCAGCCCGTCAGGTTCGCGAGAAATACTGCCTGGAAAAGGCTGCTGCCAATGTAAATCAGGCAGAGCAAACGGCGAGCGGTACCGAACAGCTTAAACTTGCGGAAAGCAACTCGCCAACAGGAGTGATGCCATCAAGCTTTCCCGATAAACAACTTCAAATCCGGCATTTATTTCGATTGATCAAGGAACTGGCAGAATTCCAATTCCAGGCGACAACTGAGGATTTATCAATGTTTGTAGAGTGGCAATCCAAGATAAATCTTGATTTTGAATTAACGCCGCAGCTTGAGCGCTACTTCACACTTTTCGGTCAGTTTGCCATCGACTGCTCTGCAATTAACTTCAACGAAGAGATACCGTCTGAAACTTCTGTGGAAAATGAGCTTGCTCCTTTAACCGAAGCGATGAACCGGTTTTACTCGGAAATCGAAGCACACGGTGAAATCGGCGGCGCAGGAAAAGAACCGGATTTTGATAATCAAGCGAAGGGGCTGATGGTCACAAGTGAAACGAGTTTTGAATATCAGAAAGAATCTCCAAGATTATTCGATGATGATTTCGACAGATGGTAACGGACCAGAATCGTTTTCAAAGGCAAACTCAATTGCAGGCAAATGCCATCGTTTTCACCCAACTAAGTTATGGGCATTTAACGAAAGTTTGACAATAAATCGAGATTGCCGGAAGACAGTGGCAACAATTAGTAAAACTGAAATTTAACACTCCAATTTACGGGCGAGAGAAAAGGCTAGTGAGTTTATATACTTTTTTGTTGTGTAACAGTTCCTTCACTATCCCCTTGGTTCTTAAACGTCCCTAAATTGACGCAGTTAATTTCAAATACGCTTCAGATAAGCAAGTGCAGATTCAATTACCGGTTCTCTCGTTTTTCCTTAATGGAACATTCGATAAATCTGCGTTTGTTGCGTTACTCAAGCTGAAATTAAAGATGAGTGAAAGATCGGAAAAACAAAAGCAATAGAAACCAAGAAACAAAAAAACAAGAGTGAATAAATCAAATGTATTACGTATCAGCCAGAATTTCTAAAGTCAGTGCGGGCAGTCTCAGCGGCTGCGCCGTGCATATTGATCGAAAAGTACAGACACCGAATGCAGACCAGGAAAAAACAAACGAAAACAAAACCATCGGCGGCAGAGATGTCCCCGCAGATCAAGCCGTCACGGATTTGATTTCCGAACACAAGATAACAGCTAGGAAAAATGCCGTCCTTGCTGTCGAGACCGTGATCTCGGTTTCACGAGATTTTTTCTATGACAAGAAAGGCAAATTGCTTTCAAAAAGCGTTGATAAATTCGTCAAAGTTGCCGCGGAAGAACTCGGCAAAGAAAAGCACGTCGGCAAATTAGCGAAAGCCGTTTTGCATCTGGATGAGATGACTCCGCACATTCATGCTCTGTCGGTTCCCATCACGCCCGATGGAAGATTGTGCGCCAAGCATTTCTTAGGACACCGGCAAAAATATCGCGATTTCCAGACCGCTATGGGAGAAGCTTTCGGGCAGATCGGCGTCTGGCGCGGAGTTCCGAATAACCGATCAACTCATCACAAGGTGCGCGATTTTTATAAAATTATTGATAAGAAAATCGATTTCGCCGTTGACGTCGAAAAACTGCCGGACCCGCCGCGCCTGATGGTGACAAAAGAAGCGCAAGCAGCATACAAGGAAAAAGTAGCCTCTGCGGTCGTCGAACAAATCAGAGACGACGTGCGCGTTCTCGAGTTGCGCGCCCGAACGATGGAAAACGAGCAGGCGCGCCGCAAAGGAGCGGAATCTCGCGCCGACGGGGTGCATCGCCTTTACATTGAAACGAAACAAGATTGGGAAAATGAGCGAAAGCAATTAACCGGCGAAAATCGAGTGCTAATTGAAAATGTAGCAGAGCGTGAACGCCGAATCGCAGATCTGCTTCAACTGGCAACAAATCAAAAGCAGCAAAACTTGAATCTTGCCGAACGCCTGGAAAAAAGCGAATCCCGCATTCAGGATATTCCCGTGATGGAAATTATGGCTCGAAAAAAAATGACGTATAAAACGCAAGGGGAGAAAAAGCTTTACTTCATCGGCGAAAAACTGGTGTTTGTTGAAATAAACAAAAAGCTATTTGACGTCGCCTCAAAAACTGAAGTTAAAACCGGCTTTATGGCTTATGAGCGGATCGGCGCCGCCCAAAATCTTCCCGGATACCGCCCAGAAGGAGGCACAGACCGAAAACAGGTGTTTGCTGATCTGGCTAAAGATTTCGGGGCACAGAAGGCGCTTTCGGCATCACTGTTTCACGAGCAAACCGGTTATCAATTGCAAATCGTGAAGATCCGTCAAGCTGACAAACAGCGTCAGCAGGAACAGACGAATCAACGCAGCAGATAAATGCCGGCAAAAGCAAAGCGCCTGCGACGGGACTTGCAGGCTCTGACAATTAGCTGATCGGCGATAAAGATGAATCGTCGCAGTTGAGCGGCACAATCGCTTCGGAGAATGACGGTTTACTACTACTGCTGCCTTCGCTTGTTTTTCTAAACAGTGAATAAAAGGCTTCCCGCCATTCGTCGTTGTCTTCGAGAATGTTAAGATTGACGGCGTAATTTACAGCTTTCAATAATCGTTCATTGATAAAGCTGCGTTTCTTAACTCGCTCGTCGGTGTAGTCAAAATAAGCGGCGAGCGAGCGCACTCCATACTTCATCAGCATTTGCGCGAGCGGAACAAAATCGCCGTCACCCGTGACCAGTACGGCGACATCAATCTGGTTCTCTAGTCCAATCTGCATTGCCTGCAAAGTCAGCGCCACGTCAACTCCCTTCTCTCGCCCGTTACATTGTGACATTGGGATAAAGTGAGATTCGATTCCGGCGTGCATCAAATCGTGCTGCAGGTTTCTGTCTTTTCGCAATTGTTCGTAAGAAGCTTGATTCGATTGATAAAGACCTTGAAACCACCCGCCGTAAACGACCCGGTATTGCGAAAAGCCGGGTTCCAGCTCACTCAAATATTCTTCCAAGAGAGAGTGTAAATTTGAGAATTTGAGCCATCCTAAACCGCGGTTGTGATAGAAGAAGTTCTGCGCGTAGGAAAAGAAGTTCCCGTCGTAGAAAATCCCTATTCGGCATAGCGATCTGCCGTGCGACGAGTGACAAATTGATTGAGGCTCGGAAGTCTGTTTTATTTTAGTTTCGACAAGCGGCTCGCTCGGGTTGACGATTGTAAAGGGCATTGGAGAAATTACGTTCATAAGGTTAAAGTTCCTTTAAATTAGCATTTGTAGTGAACAGGCAAGGTACATATATAAGATTTTATTTTCGATACTTCCCTTCCCTGTTATTCGTCTTTTTCCCGCCGCTTTATTTTTTTCTTTACCCTCAAACGGTGACAGTTTATTACGAAGATGTAATGGTTAAATCAGCCGTTTTATACTAACTTTTTAGATACAGCATTAATCAACAATGCGGCGACTTGAAAACTCTGATGGCAGGCGTAATTCCGCTGAATCCCATGAGCAAGCTGTTTAAATGATTTAATAAAGCATATTCGATTGACTTCCAGCCTTACTTTTCTAAGAACGTACATTTCATATAAATTTTGGCTAGGGACTAAAATATTTTCTCAATTTTTCACTAATTCCCGGTTTACACGTTTCTGGTTTTCTGGTTTTCTGGTAATATGGCTTTCCGGTAAACCATATTATGAAATTATTAACGATTACAGGTTATAAAGGCGGCACTGGTAAAAGTACGTCAGCAATTCATATTGCCGCTTATTTCGCCGATCGCGGCAAAACAATTCTGATTGATGGCGACCCGAATCGCACGGCGCTCAAGTGGAGCGAAAGAGGACAGTCACTTCCCTTCACCGTCGCAGATGAACGCAACGCCATGCGGCAGATTAACGGGCATGATTTTGCGATTATTGATACGCAGGCTCGCCCCGACTCGGATGACCTGAAAGAACTGGCGAAAGGCTGCGATTTGTTGATCCTGCCTACCGCCCCTGATGTATTGGGCTTAGAGCCGATGCTTGAGACTGCCCGCGATTTAGGAAGCGCGGCGAACTTCCGCGCGTTAATTACCATTGTCCCTCCCTATCCCAGCAAAGAAGGTGAAACGATGCAGGCTGATCTGCGTGAAGCTCAGGTGCCGGTTTTCGACGTGATGATTCGCCGAACGGCAAATTATCAAAAGTCTGCCCTGCAAGGGAAAATAATTCGTGATTTAGAGGACTCCAGAGCCAAAACAGCCTGGAAGGATTATGAACTACTTGGTCAGGAAATTGAGAGGATTATCAACAAATGAGTAAATTCAGCGACATAATTGCCGCAAAGAATGCAGCAAACCAGAAAGACAGTAAGCCAGTAAACCAGAAAAATGGAAAACCAGAAATACCAATTTCTGGCAAGCCAGAAAGCCAGAAAGCCAGAAAGCCAGAAACATCAGCCGATGACAAAGTTGAGTATGTTAACTTAACGGTTAAAGTTGATAAATTGCGTCGTCAACATTGGGCTGCTGAAGCAAAACGGAAAGGTATGACTCTTACCGATGTAATTACCAAAGCCTTAACGGCTAAGTTCGGCGAGCCGAGCAAATAAGATATGGCGAAATCAAAAAAGAGCGAAACACAAAAAAGCAGTGAAAAAAAGAGAATCAATGCGCCGCTCCGACTTAATGGAGAACAAGCCGAGACGGATGGGAAAAGGTTGGCTGATTACGAGCAGTCAAGACCGCTGCAATTAGTATTATTCGAGTATTTACAGCCCGCTGATAAACGTTTCAGTAACACCATTGAACTATACGACTTTATGCCAAAGTACGTGTGGGGGAAGGTGGAGCGTATCGGTGGCGCCTTTCTAAAAACTCTCACCCGCGGTTTTGATTGTCGCGGAAGGAAATATCAAATTGAAATTTCTCCGGCGCGTCTCAAGGATAAAAACGGTGATGAGCGGGAATACTATCCATCCAAACGGGAAGAGCTGGTTGAAGACGCTCTCAGGCGGCTGGCGACGGCAGGACACGGCTTATTTCTGGATGAACTTGCCGGAGTAACCTTTACGCTCTACCAGCTTCAAAAAGAATTAAAGGCTCACGGGCATTCATACAGCATCACGCAGATTAAGGATGCGCTGCTGATTTGCGCTAAAACAAGCATTACGGTAACAACCGAGGAGGGATCCAACGTTCTGGTCTCAAGCCTCTTTGAAACGCTTGGTTTGCAAACGCGCGAAGACTGGAAAAACAAAGGCGAAAAATCGAAGGCGTTCGTGCGGTTCAATTCATTGGTGACCGAATCGATTAAGCGCGGCTCGTTCAGGCAGCTCAACTACGCGACCAGCATGGCATACAAGTCAATTATCGCACGCCAGCTCCACAAGCGGATGAGTCATCATTATTCTCAAGCGAGCATCACGCAGCCCTACAGCATTATGCTTTCAACCGTCATTCGGGATTTCGGCTTAGCGGAATATGAAAGCACCGCGCACAATTTGCGCAATGTGAAAAAGGCTCTTGAAGAAATGAAAAAGTCCAGCATTTTACTGTCTTATAAAATTGATGAAGTGAGAGATGCCGAGAGTCGAAATAAGTTAACGGATGCCAAATTAACTCTAACTCCTCACCCGACCTTCGCCGGTGAAGTGATTCAGGCAAACAAACGTCAGATTAATGTTGTCAAGGAACTGGAGCAAAAGCGTTAAATATGTAGTTCTGAGTCCGCGAAGCTCGAAAATATATAGTTTTGAGTCCGCGAAATCCTCAAAACCTGTAGTTCTGAATCCGCGAATATGTAGTTTTGAGTCCGCGAGGTTCAAAAATATGTAGTTCTGAGTCCGTGAAACAAAGTTTTCCACAGGCAAATATATAGTTTTGAGTCCGCGATATATAGTTTTGAGTCCGCGAAGGCATACAAATATGTAGTTCTGAATCCGCAAAGGAGTGAAAATATGAAGTTCTGAGTCCGTGAAAATCCAAAATAAATCAAAATATGTAGTTCTGAGTCCGATAATGTCTAGCTAAGTAAAGTGAATAAAAGAGTAAACGGAATTTTTTGCACCTTATCCTTTTTAACCTCTTATTTAACCAAATACATTTAACCTTGTATTTGTTATCGGACGCACACTAAGAATTCAAATCTTCAAATCATTATGGCAACAAATTTCAACATCGCCTTGAACCTACCCGAGCAGGGACAAATGGTAGAAGCTCGTCACCGTCGCTGGATCGCCACGGAGATTAAAGCCACGGAGCTATCGAAACACACGAACAATCTGGGTATCGATGGCGAGAACTATCATCTGGTGACTCTCGCATCAGTTGAAGACGACAGCCTCCAGGAAGAAATCCAAATCGTCTGGGAGGTGGAAAAGGGAAGCAGAGTCTTTCAAAAATCTGAATTACCGGAAATTAGGAACTTTGATAATCCTGAGTTACTCGATGCGTTTCTTGATGCCGTTAAATGGGGAGCAGCTTCAACAACAGACTCTGCAACACTACAAGCACCTTTTCGCAGCGGCATTGAAATCGAGGACTACCAGCTCGACCCTTTAGTAAGAGCCGTTCAAATGCCCCGGGTCAACTTGCTGGTGGCTGATGCAGTCGGACTAGGAAAAACAATCGAAGCCGGACTGGTCGTTCAGGAACTAACATTCCGGCATCTTACCCGGCGCATTTTAATCGTCTGTCCGTCCGCCCTCCAGATTCAATGGAAAGAGGAAATGCGCGACCGCTTTGGACTGGAATTTCACATTGTTGACAGCGACATGATGCACCAGCTCCGGCGGACGCGAGGAATCCACGCTAATCCTTGGAGTCATTATCCACGCCTCATCACGTCAATTGACTATCTAAAGCGGGATCATCCGCTCAGGCTCTTTAAAGAACTTCTTCCCGCTGAAGGCGAGTCGCCGTTTCCGCGTCGTTTTGATTTGCTCATTCTGGACGAAGCTCACAACATCGCCCCGAGCGGAACCGGGCGTTATGCAACGGATTCAAAAAGAACGAATACGATTCGAGCCATCGAGCCGCATTTCGAGCATAAGCTTTTCCTGACCGCCACTCCGCACAACGGTTATAGCGAGAGCTTTACAGCGCTGCTTGAAATGCTCGACCCGCAGCGCTTCGCCCGCGGCATTCAGCCTGATAAAAAGCAATTACAAAACGTGATGATCCGGCGCCTGCGCAGCGAAATTGTGGATCCTTTCGGCGACAAAAGATTTCCGGAAAGAAAACTCGATTACGTACGTGTAAATTACACGGGGGAAGAAAAGGAGGCTCACCAAAGGCTTCAGGAGTACGGAGATTCGAGACTAAAACGTGCCGGCAGCGAAAGCAGCCGTTACGCTTCCGAATTTATTCTCAAACTTTTGAAGAAACGTCTCTTTTCATCGCCTGTGGCTTTCGGTTTAACGATGGAAAAGCATCTGGAAACCGTCACTCGCAGAAGCGCCGAGAGAATTGATGGCAATCGGGCGCCTCTCACTGCTCCAAAACCGAGCCTTTTGCGCGGGCAACTCGAAGACCGCCTTGATGAAGAGTTCGGGAGCGACGATGATTTCAGCGATGTCTTAACCGAAACGGTTCTGCGCGCTTCCGAATTAACCGCTGAATTATCCGACGAAGAGCGAGATAACGCCCAGTGGCTGTGTCAATGGGCGAGAAAATTCGACTATCAGCCGGATGCTAAAGCCGCCGCTCTTATTACCTGGCTCAAGGAAAACTTAGTTCCTAATGGCGTTTGGAACAATGAGCGCGTAATCGTTTTTACCGAATACCGTGACACGCAAAAATGGCTGCTCGAAATGTTTGCCCAAGCCGGGCTAACAGCCGACGAAAGAGTGCTGACGCTTTATGGGGGAATGACCTCGGAAGAACGCGAGCAAATCAAAGCCGCTTTTCAAGCTAGCCCCAGAGTTTCCAATGTCCGCATACTGCTCGCGACTGACGCAGCGTCGGAAGGAATCAATCTGCAAAATCACTGTTCGCGGCTCTTTCACTACGAAATTCCGTGGAATCCGAACCGGATGGAACAGCGCAATGGGCGCGTTGATCGTTACGGACAAAACGCCAAAGAAGTCAACATTTTCCATTTCGTCGGTTCAAATTTTAACGAGCGCGAAGATTTTTCCGACCGCAAACCGGGCGAGCTTGAAGGCGACCTGGAATTTCTGGCGCGAGCCGTGCAGAAAGTTCATACCATTCGCGAAGATCTGGGCAAAGTTGGACAAGTGATTTCCGAACAGGTCGAACAGGCGATGCTCGGCAAACGTACCAGACTCGACACTTCCGGTTCGGAATCGAAAAACGAATCTATCCGCCGACTTTTAAAATTCGAGCGCGATATGCGCCGCGAGGTGCAGAGATTCCGCGATCAACTGCAGGACACAAAAAAACGATTGCGGCTTTCTCCCGAAAATATCGAAAAAGTCGTGCATTTGGGATTATCGCTCGCCGGACAGCCGCCTTTGATTCCGGCAGAGAAAAGAAAGGGTGAATATTTCCTGCCTGCTTTCGCCAAAGCTTCCTGGGCAGTCTGCGCCGAAGGTCTGGCGCATCCGCACACGAAGGAAATTCGTCCGATTACCTTTCACCCCGAAGTTGCCCGCAACCGCGATGACGTTGTTTTGGCACATCTCAATCATCGTTTGGTGCAAATGTGCCTTCGGCTTTTACGTGCCGAGGTTTGGTCGAGCGAAAACAAGAGAAAAATAAACCGCGTGACGGCGCGGCTTGCCAGCGACGAATTTCTTACCGGTCCGGCGGTTATCGCGCACGGGCGCATCGTGGTTGTCAGTGACGACAAGCATCGGCTTCACGAAGAAGTCATTACTGCTGGCGGCGTTTTGCAAAACGGCAAATTTGAAAGATTTAACAAAGGTGATATACAAAACGCGCTTAGTTCTGCAACCAACGAGGCGGCGCCCGAATTTTTGCGTGAGAAGTTCGTCGAGAAATGGTCAGATTTGGCGCAAAAACCGCTTCAGACAGCTTTGGAAGCCAGAGCGCGGGAGAGAACTCAAAGTTTGGAAAAAAATCTCTCAGAGCGCGTTGAAGCGGAAATTAAAAAACTGACGGAAGTTTTAACTCAATTGCGAAACAGTATCGAGCGCGAACTGGCGGAAGAAGAATCCGTTATACAGCTTGAACTTTTTACTACGCCCGAACGCGAACAGTTCGAGAAAAACAAAGATGCTCTCAGGCGCCGTTTGCAGGAAATACCGGCTGAAATTGAACGCGAAACCGAAGCGATTCGCCGCCGTTACAGCAATCCGCGACCGCTCCTTTTTCCGCTAGCCGTGACGGTTTTATTTCCGAAAAGTATGATACACCGGTAATTTTTTGACCTTAAAAGTCATAATGTTAAAGATATGATTGCCTCCAGATTACATGCCGATTGGCTTTCTCTCGTTTCGATTAACGGCGCTTTTTTGAGCCTGCCGGTCTTGCAGCGCGTGTTTCCGCAAGGCTTGGACGCGCACGACCCGGAAAAATCGCGCCGCTTGCGAATCGCTCTCGAAGAGTGGCAGTTAAACAATGAAAGCCGCCGTCCCGATCCGGCGATTCATCGCGCGTTTTGCGATTTCGTTTTGCGCGACACGCTTGAATACTTCGATAAAGTTTTGCTGTCGGGTTCGGCTATTCCCCAAAGTATTCGAGAAAGCTCGGATTTTCAGGTTGATTACGTTTTAGCCAAACCCGGTGAAAACCCGAATCTGCTGATTAAATTTCTACCGCTCGGACAGGATTTGGAAAAACCTTTTGTCGAAGACGGAACGCATAAAGCAACCGCGCCGTCGTTGTTGATGCAGGAACTTTTAAACCGCACCGGCGTGCGCTTAGGGCTTTTGACGAACGGCAAACGCTGGATGTTGATTCACAGCGAGGCGGGCGCGGGCAGCGGTTTCGTGACCTGGGAAACGGAACTTTTTCTCGAAGAAAAAATCACTTTGCAGGCGTTTCGCAGTCTTCTGGCGCTTTATCGCTTTTTCAACGTCGCGGCGGAAAACACGCTGGCGGCAATGATTGACGAGAGCAAAAATCATCAGCAGGAGTTGACCGAACAGCTCGGCAATCAAGTCCGGCAGGCGATTGAAGTCCTGATGCGCGCTTTCGAGCAGATGGACGAAAGCAGCGGCGGTTTGAGCTCGAATCCGCTCGAACAGATCTCCGAACGCACGATTTACGAAGCGGCGACAACGGTAATGATGCGGCTCGTCGTTTTGCTTCGAGTTGAAGACGCGGAAGAAGATTTGTTCGGCGTAAAATCTTCCGAGGTTTACCAGAAAAATTACGCCGTCGCGCCGCTTCGCGAGCAGTTGCAGACGATTGCCGACCAGCACGGCGAAGAACTGCTCGACCGTCAATACGACGCTTGGTGTCGTCTCTTGGCGACTTTTCGCTCGGTTTACGGCGGCGTTAATCACGAAGCGTTTCAGCTTTTGCCGCACGGCGGCGACCTTTTCGATCCCGACCGTTTTCCTTTTCTCGAAGGCAGATTGCCCGGAATGACTGAGGAAGAAGCGGCGAACGCCAAACCGCTTTTAGTCAGCAACCGGGTTGTTCTGCATCTTCTAAATGCTCTGCAAATTCAGCAGATGAAATCGCTGCGCGGCGCGGGAACCGAAGCCTTAAAGCTCAATTACAGCTCGCTCGATGTCGAACGCATCGGCAATGTTTACGAAGGCTTGCTCGATCACACGGCGCGCCGCGCGACTACAGATTTAATCGAGCTTGAAGGCAACAACCAGCCGATTATCGCGCTCGATGTTTTGGAAGCCGAACGCGACAAAGGCGAAAAAAGCTTGACGGATTTTCTCGTCGAACAAACCAAACGAACTGCAAAAACAATTTCCAAAGCCATCAGCGAAAACTTTCTGCTGGTTGATGCTTTTGAACTCACCAAGCTGCGCGTCGCCTGCGGCAATGACGAAGAGCTTTTCCGAAAAGCGAAAACTTATTTTCACCTGATCAAACGCGACACGCGCGGTTACCCGATTGTCATCCGGCGGGGCAGTCTTTACGTTTCCTCCGGCGAAGACCGGCGTTCGACCGGAACGCATTACACGCCGGCGCATCTGACCGCGGAAGTCGTCAAACACACGCTCGAACCGCTCTGTTACGAAGGCGTTTCCGAAGGCAAACCGCGCGAGGAATGGAAATTAAAATCCGCCAAAGAAATTCTGAATCTGAAAATCTGCGACATCGCCTGCGGTTCAGGCGCGTTTCTGGTGCAGGCTTGCCGTTACCTGGGCGAAAGATTAACCGAAGCGTGGGAAGCCATTGAGCGCCAGAATGAAAATCAAATCATCGTCACGCCCGAAGGCGCGACCTCAAACGCGGAAACCGGCGAAAGAATCATTCCAGCTGATTTGAAGGAACGTCTTGTCACCGCCAAACGCTTTGTCGCCGACCGTTGTTTGTATGGAGTTGACCGCAATCCGATGGCGGTTGAAATGGCGAAAATCTCGCTCTGGCTGGAAACTTTGCAGCGCAATAAGCCTTTTACGTTTCTCGACCATTCGATTCGCAGCGGCGATTCTTTGCTCGGTGTGACGAATCTCGAACAGCTTGAAAACTTTGGTTTGGAAACTGGCAAAGGAACTCAGATTCGGATTGCCGCCGGAATTTACGCCAATTTGCTGAAAGACGCCGTTGCAAAAAGGCTCGAACTCGAATCAATCGCGTCCGACAACGTGTTTGAAATCGAGCGCAAGGAACGTCTGCTCAAAGATGCGGAGAAAGCCGCCCGAAAAGTGCGCCTGATTGCCGATTTGCTCGTCGGTTTTTCGCTCGAAACCGCCGGTAAGCGCAAAAAGGTTTGGTCAACACAAGGCAAGCAGGTTGCGGAAGAAATAGAAGCTGAAAATCTGGAAGCGGTTGCCGAAGAAGAAAATATGCTGGAAACGCTCGTTTCCGAAGCCGTCGAATACTGGCAGAAAATAGATTTGGACGGCGAAGAGGCGTATTACACCGAAAATCCTTTTGCCGCCAATCCGATCGTCGAAATTCAGGAACAATCAGCCAGACTGCTCGGCAATCACCGACCGTTTCACTGGCTTTTGGAATTTCCCGAAGTGTTTTCGGCTAAAACGAATGAAACGGACGCATCCGAAATTCAAAATCCGAAATCCAAAATCGGCTTTGATGCCGTCGTCAGCAATCCGCCGTTTATGGGCGGGCAGAAGATTACCGGAAATCTGGGAACGGACTATCGGGATTTTCTAGTCGAGTTTCTGGCAAACGGTCAGCGCGGCAGCGCGGATTTGGTCGCTTACTTTTTCCTGCGCGTGATGAACATTCTCAAAGCCGAGGCTTACGCTGGACTCGTCGCCACCAACACGATTGCGCAGGGCGACACGCGCGAAGTCGGTCTTGACCAGATTACGGCGAATGACGCGACGATTTATCGCGCCGTTTCTTCGCGCAAATGGGAAGGCACAGCCGCGCTCGAAGTTTCGTTTGTCTGGCTGAAAAACGGCGGCGCGTGGCAAGCCGAACGCATTTTGGATGATAAAAAAGTCAACGGCATCACGCCGCTTTTGACCGCGCAAAGCCGCGTTTCGGGCAAACCTTTCAAACTCAAGACAAACGAAGACAAATCGTTTCAAGGTTCAATCGTTCTCGGATTGGGTTTTGTTCTCACGCCCGAAGAAGCCGCCGCTTTGATTGAAAAAGACGAGCGCAACCGGCAGGTTTTATTTCCGTATCTCAATGGCGAAGATTTAAACTCGCGCCCCGACCAATCGCCTTCGCGCTGGGTGATAAACTTTTCTGATTTTCCGCTCGAACGAATTAGCGAAGAAGAATGGTACTCGCTTGATGAAGACGAACGTGAAGAGCAAGCGAAGATTGGGCGAGTTTCTCCAAATTATCAAAGAAATGTTGCTGCTGATTATCCCGATTGTTTGCGAATTGTCAGAGAATTAGTAAAACCGCAACGTGATAAAGATAACCGAAAAATTCGCCGCGAAAGGTGGTGGCAATTTGCTGAAAGAGCCACTGCTTTATATGAAGCCATTGCTGACGAAACAAGTGTAATTGCTGCATGTCGCGTTACCAAATTTGTTTCACATTCAATTGTTGAATCAAGAAAGGTTTTTGATGTCGCGCTGAATGTTTTTCTTCAAAGCAGTAAAGTTTCAATTACCTTTCTACTTAACTCAATTTATGATGTTTGGGTTGTTGAATATGCTTCATCCTTAGAAACACGGGTTCGATATACAAATACAGATTGTTTTGAAACTTTTCCTTTTCCCGAATTAACCGACGAACTTGAGCAAATCGGCGCGCAATATCACGAATTCCGGCGCGAGATTATGCTCCGCCGTCAGGAAGGCTTAACGCAGACTTACAACCGTTTTCACAACCGACAGGAAACGGCGTCCGACATCACAGCCTTGCGCGAGCTTCACCGCCAAATGGACGAAGCCGTCAAACAGGCTTACGGCTGGCACGATCTGGAATTGGCGCACAACTTCCACGAAACCAAACAAGGCATCCGCTTCACCATCTCCCCCGAAGCCCGCCAGGAAGTCCTAGACCGCCTGCTCGAACTAAACTTCGCCCGCCACAAAGAAGAACTCGCCGCCGGCTTATGGGAAAAACCAAAAGCCTCGAAAAAAGCAGGCAAAAAGGGCAAAACAGTCGAACCCGAAAACGCCAACGGCAATTCCGCCAAACAGCAAACTTTAGGCTTTGAACCGGAACAGCGCGAAATGTTTTAAACTTAGAGAAACGCAGGCTTTTGCTACAATCAAAACCGGAGTCGAAAAATTATGGAAGTCGTCAAACAAATCGTCACCGTTCCGCCGAACCGCGAGCTTTTAATCAAATTGCCCGAAACCGCCGCGCCGCATCAAACGGCGGAAGTCATCGTGTTGTTTTCTCCCGTTTCGACAAACGCCGAAAAGCTCGAATTGATGCAAACGGCGATGTCCGATCCGTTGTTCGTCGCCGACCTCGCAGAAATCAACGAAGATTTTAAATACGCCGATTTTGACGAGGTGAACCGGTGAACATCGAACGCTGGAGCGTCTGGCTCGCCGATCTCGAGCCGGTCATCGGTTCGGAGCAAGGCAAAACTCGTCCGGTTCTGGTTCTCAGCCAAACCGCGCTCAATCAAACTCTGCCCGTCGTCAACATTTTGCCGATTACTTCGCGCAAACCCAACCGCCGCATTTATCCAAACGAAGCCCTGCTCGCCGCGCGAACCGCAAATCTGCCAAACGAATCAATCGTTTTATGCTTTCAAATCAGAACGATTGACAAACGAAGACTCGTCCGCAAAATCGGCAATTTAAATGATGCGGTCAAACAAGCCGAAATCATCGAAGCGTTGTGTTTCCAACTGGAAATAACGCGCTGAAACTTTTAGCCGCCAAACAAACAACTTTCGGTTTTGAACCGGAATGACGCGAGATGTTTTAATATTTAAATTATGAACTCCGATTCGTTCAACGAATTAAAAGAATCTCTCAATCAGACAATCGAACACGCCAAAGGCGAGCGCGATGATCTGCGAACAACCGTTTGCTTCGACAATGCGCATTTTGTTCTGAATAGCGAGCAGTTGAGATCATTCAACGAAAAGCTTGCCGCACCGCCGCCCAGCATTCCGGCGCTCAGAAAACTTTTGAATGACGAAGATGTTTTTAATGGTAAGTAAAAATAATCTGCTTATCGCTTCCGCGCAAAACCGAGCTTTGAAGTTTTAATTTTAAATTCGTTTTGTCCCACCGAAAGTGTTGTCCTCTTAAAAAGGGACGTAGCTTAAAACGGGACAAAATGTTATGATGTTTTTAGACGAAAAGAAATTATGAAGGCGGGTGAGCATAATTACAACGGAAAAGAACATTCTAAAAAAAGCGGCGCAAATGTTGCGACAGCAGACCGGTCTGTCAATCGAAAAGACCGAACCGTTGAGTTCCAAAGATTTCGGGTTAGATTACAAAATCTCTCTCACCGAGCCGTCGAATGATACAGGCAAAACGCGAGTTTACTGGGCTGAAATCAAAAAAAACGTTGGCAGCGCGACACTCGGCGAAGCCGCTCTGCTCGCCAGGCGAACGCCCGAGCGATTTGTTTTAGTCGCCGATTACGTCAGCGCGGCGCAAGCCGATAAATTGCGCGAGTTAAATGTTCCGTTTTTTGACGCGGCGGGCAACGCCTATTTTAACGAGCCGGGTTTGTATGTTTTCGTCAGCGGGCGGAAAGCCGCCGTCAAACCGGAAAAACCGATTGACCTGTTTAGCCCGAACGGTATCAAATTGCTGCTGGCGCTTCTAACCGAACCGAAGCTCGTCAATCATGATTACCGCACAATCGCCGACACGACAGATGTTCCGCGAACGACAATCGGCAGAACGCTGGCAAATCTTGAAAGAGCCGGTTATCTGATCCGCCGCGACAGCCGGACGCGCCGTTTGGTGAACATACCGGAGCTGATTAAGCGCTGGGTCAACAATTATTCCGAGCGTTTTCGCCCGAAATTGAAACCGGTTAGATTTCGCTCGAAAAAATACGAAGGACGCTGGTGGGAAGAAGTTGATCTGGCAAATTATAACGCCGTCTGGGGCGGCGAAACCGGCGGCGCGCTGTTAACTCGCCATCTCAAGCCGGAAAGGGCGACAATTTTTTCGGATTCGTTATTGCCGCGCCTGCAATTGCAATACGGTTTGATCAGAGACCCGCGCGGAAACGTCGAGATTTTGAAAAAGTTCTGGACAATTGGCGAGGTTGACAATGTTGCGCCTCCGCTCGTCGTCTACGCTGATTTGGTTGCTTCCGCAAACGAACGCAATCTCGAAACGGCGCAAATGATTTATGACAGATACCTTGCCGAGCTTGCAGAAACAGCTTCCTGAGCGAAACCTGGAAATCTTAAAGCTTGTCGTAACTTCCGCCGGCGAGCTTGATATTCCTATATTTATCGTCGGAGCGACTGCCCGCGACATTATTCTGGGTCACGTTTACAACGTCCGAATCCGCCGCGCGACCGAAGATATTGATTTCGGAATTGCCGTAGAAAGCTGGGAGCAATACGAACGGCTCAAACAGATTCTCGTCGAAAACGGCAAATTTCGAGCCGACAGGAAGGCGACGCATCGGCTATGGCACGGGAGCAAGACGGACGAAATGAAAATAGATTTTGTCCCCTACGGCGGCGTCGAATCGCCCGCCGGGCAAATCGCTTTTCCGCCCGACAATAATTTTGTGATGAACATCAGCGGTTTTGCCGAAGCCTATGAAAATTCATTAATCGTTAATATAACCGATGATTTACAGATTCGCGTGGTATCGCTCGCCGGGCTCGCGGTTTTAAAGTTCATCGCATACAACGATAAACCGCACGAGCGTAGAAGAGATTTGGAAGACATTTTGTTCCTGATGAAAAACTATTTGGAAGCAGGAAACGAAGATCGTCTGTATGAAGATGCGGACTTGATGGCGGATGATAGTTTTGACCTGAGGACGGTGGGCGCTCGTCTCCTCGGCAGAGATATGACAAAACTGCTTACCTCGCAAACAGAGGAAATCATTTCGAGGCATTTATCGGAAAACAATGAAGGCGTTGGATTAGCGAACATCATTGATGCGATCAAAAGCAGCGAAAAACGCCTCGAAGACAATTTTGAGGACGTTGCTCAGATGTTTCGGGAGTTAAAAAAGGGACTTGCCGAGCGACTAACAGTTTGATTG
>ERZ1066118.821-NODE-821-length-24325-cov-11.810177_pt1 | contig 24325 bp, 19 predicted proteins | sample MGYA00382765_ERZ1066118 | MGnify/ENA primary metagenome ERZ1066118 (study PRJEB33369, sample SAMEA5778348) | biofilm metagenome | biome: Industrial cooling water; feature: Water cooling tower basin; material: Biofilm | place: United Arab Emirates | collected...
GAGTAGATACGTCTGTTCGCTTGTCGTCCTAACCTATACTTCGAGTGCTATACCTGTAATTGGCGAAGGTGAGATTCTCCCAAATTCTACCGATCTCGAATCTTCTGATTTTAGTTTAAATGGTAATGATGCTACTCATAGCATGGTAAAAACGCATTAATGTTATCGGGTTATAGTCCGCGAAGGCGGACTTCGCCTGTGTAGCCGCGAATTCTATTCGCTAAGTTAATTTGTCAAAAATCTATTTTCAAGAGTGAGGTAAGTATGGAAGAGAATTTATTTTTGCAAAATTGTAGTGGCGAGGATGTTATATCCTTTAAAGATACTATGTTTAAACTAAGCAAGTTAAGGGAAAGAGTTAGTATTGTATTTTCCAAGTATCAACTAGGTAAGCAAATTAGTCACTCACTAGATTCTAAAAATCCACTGACAGATTTTGTCTTAGAGGCTCGTCGTGACAATGGAGATATCTCTCATATCTATCAAAAATGGTTTGCTGAAGGTATAGATTGTGAAATGTTAAAAATTGGAACTAAAAGCTGGCAAAAAGGAAAAGTCAAGATTAACTTACAAGTTTCTTTAGAATTTTGTCCAGATGAGCCAGAAAATCAACAGCCAGAATCACCATTAGATGACCTACGTCTAATCATAGAGAAAAACCATAATTAAATTAACTTAATGAAACGGAGCTATTATGGAAAGCAAATTCAAGAGCATAAATAATAATGATTCAGTATTATCTCTGAGTAAAAATGACAAATTGTTTAATGAATGTCCAATGCTTACAATCAATCAACTCATAACAAATATAAAATACATATTACGTAAGTTTGGTAACTATGATGAAAAGAAAATAGAAGAATGGTTTGGCGAAGGAGTTAGTTGTGAGTGTTTAGAGATAGGTACAAAGAGTTGGCAAAAAGGAAAAATGAAACTTAAAATAACTGTAGATTTTTGTCCGATTCAATCTGAGAATGATGAAACTATTGGAAACGATATTGAAGATTCGCCACTGGACGATCTTCGTAGAGCCATGAATCAAAACACTTAACAATAACTAACTTGCAAAAATCTTACCTTTAGCGTTCTTCTTTGCGCCTTTACGTCTTTGCGCGACATAAAAACACACTTAAATTCGATCGTGGGCATTGCCCACCCTACTATGACTAAAACACCACGAATCCCCATACCGATCGCAGTCAAAAACTATATCTGGAAACGCGATCGCCACCAGTGTCAAAGCTGCGGTAAAATTGAGAATGAAACAAATCTCACCATAGACCATATCATCCCTTTAGCGAGTGGCGGCTCCAACGATATCAGCAATTTACAAACTCTCTGCCACACTTGTAACTCGCGCAAAAAACATCATTTCGATCCTCGCTTTCAACGTAAATTTAATTTGTAAATTTCTACAAGCACCAAAGTATAAACCCAGACTTCAATATTCTGCATTGGTTCGTTGCCGCTAAAATCCGCTAAAGTGATATTAAATAGCAGATGTTAGAACTGGAATGTCACCACGCCTTTTACTGGTCGATGATGAACCTGGATTGCGGGAAGCCGTCAAGGACTACTTAGAAGAAAGCGGCTTCGCCGTGCAAGTTGCAAGTAATGCCCGCGAAGGTTGGGATTTATTGCAGCAAAACACTCCCGACTTGGTGATTTCGGATATTATGATGCCCCAGGTAGACGGCTATCAGTTCCTCAAACAAATGCGAGAAGATCCGCGCTTCAAGCGCCTACCAGTGGTGTTTTTGACTGCTAAAGGGATGACAACCGATCGCATCCAGGGCTATAACTCCGGTGTAGATGCTTATATTCCCAAACCTTTCGATCCCGATGAGTTAGTGGCAATTGTCGAAAACTTACTGGATCGCCGCCCTGCCAGTCAACCCGTAGGCGAAAATGGTGAAGCCCCCGATATTGCTGAATTGGCGAATCAAATTGCTCAGATTAAAGCAATGCTAACTCAGCGTAGCGCAATTAATACGACTCCTGCACCGATTAAAATCGATTTAACACCGCGAGAACAAAGCGTCTTGAATTTGGTGACAGAAGGCTTGATGAATAAAGAAATCGCCCGTCGCCTGCAAACCAGCGTTCGTAACGTAGAAAAATACGTCAGCCGTCTCTTTAGTAAAACTGGTACAAATAGCCGTACTGAATTAGTTCGGTTTGCCCTAGAACACGGACTGATTGAATAGATTGTAACTCGCAGCTAAAAAGGCGATCGCCAAGGGGTGAAAGTATTATCTGTTACAGTTTTCAGCCTACTTGACTTTATTAGGAAGAACTAAAAGCGATCGCTTTCATAGGTGAAAAATGCCTAGCTAGCGGAGGAATTACCTTGCACCTGAAATTGCTAGAGTTATGATGAAAGCTCAATTCAAGTGGATTGCTCCATGTTGCGTAAATTCACAATCTTGTTTTTAACCTTAACTTTATGCTGGACGACAGTAGCTTGCGGCGGACCGAGTGAAACGAGTAATCCCCAAGCTACAAGAAACGTGGCTACGCGAGAAAGCGTTTCTACGCAGCTTGCCGATGGCGAGTATCCGGTGCAGCAGGCTGAATATAATGATGTTGACGGGACATATAGTTTAGTCTTACTCAATACCCCACCTGGCACGCCCCCAGTCTACAATACTCAAAACTTACAGATGGCACGGCTGACCGACGAACAAATCAAAGCAGGTCAAAAAAGCTATTTGAAAGTAGAAAACGGACAGCCAGCTTTATATCTAACTGAAGATTTTCGGATTCAGTACGTCCATAACGTGACGGAAACACAACCGAATCCCCAAACTGGACAGCAAGAAACCGTAGTCGTACGCCGAGAAACGAGTTTCTGGACACCATTTGCTGGAGCCTTAGCGGGTAATATAGCTGGACAAGCGATCGGTAATATGCTATTCAGACCCCAGTACTACGTTCCACCCGTCTATCAACCAGGGGTTAGCGTTCTGAGAGGCTATGGCGGTTATGGTAATACTTACGATCGCGCCGTAAGTAGCTATCGCACGCGCTACAACGCGCCTCCAGTAGCAGTCAGAAACAGACAAACCTTCCGCACTACGGGTAGAATTAGAACTCCTTCAGGCAGCACGGTACGTACCCCTGCACGCACTACTAACCGTCCCACCGGATCGGGTTACGGTACGAGCATTCTGCGCCCATCAGGTAATCGGAGTAATTCCACTTATCGAAGACCATCTTCAGGTAGCTTTGGTAGTAGCAACCGCAGCCGCAGCCGTAGCTCTTTCGGCAGTGGTGGCCGCTCTAGTTTCGGTAGTAGAAGACGCTAAAAAAGGACTAGAGGCTAGGCGTTAAATTTATATGTTGTAGGGGCGCACAGTTGTGCGCCCCTACGAATTTTTGGCAAGGGCAATGCCCACCCTACGTTATGTTAAGGCAATAACTGGCTGCTGCCAGCGCCCTACTGCTCTGCCAATAACGCTGAGTTCTTGCATTAAGCGATCGAACCTTTGAGGTGTAAGAGATTGGGGTCCATCGGATAAGGCTTTAGCGGGGTTGGGATGGACTTCGATCATGAGCGAATCTGCACCTGCCGCGATCGCTGCCATTGACATAGACGGTACGTATTCTGCCCTTCCCGTGCCGTGACTGGGATCGATCGCAATTGGTAAGTGAGTCAGCGATCGCAATACGGGAATGACCGATAAATCCAAAGTATTTCGCGCATACTGGCGATCGAAGGTGCGAATCCCGCGCTCGCACAAAATCACGTTGGGATTACCCGCAGCCATAATGTATTCTGCTGCCATCAACCATTCTTCAATCGTGGCTGACATCCCTCGTTTTAAGAAAACTGGTTTGGGTTGCGCTCCCACTTTTTTCAGCAGCGAGAAATTTTGCATATTTCGCGCCCCAACTTGGACGACATCGGCGACTTCAACAATTTTGTCCAAATCTTCCGCGTCCATCACTTCGGTAACGATTCCCAAGCCTGTAGCTTCCCGTGCCGCAGCTAGCAAGCCCAAGGCACTTTCCCCATGTCCTTGGAAAGCATAAGGAGATGTCCTTGGTTTGTAGGCTCCACCTCGCAACAATTTGGCTCCCGACGCTTTGACGTACTGCGCCGTAGCTACGATCATTTCTTCATTTTCCACCGAGCAAGGACCAGCAATTGTCACTACTGGATGATTTTGACCAATGTGAACCGCTCCGTTTGGTGTTTCTACTACTACATCCGTAGGTTGTCCGTGGCGAAACTCTAAACTTGCACGTTTGAATGGTTGTTCTACTCGCAAAACTTGTTCGATCCAAGGACTAATTTCTTGCATTTGCAGCGGATCGAGGGCGGCTGTTTCACCTACTAATCCGATCACAACTTTATGTTTCCCCACAATTCTTTCAGGCGTTAGCCCTCGACTGCACATTTCTTCACTAATGCGATCGATCTCCTCTTGCGGCGAACCAACTTTCATCACAATAATCATGCTAAATTCCTTAGTTATTAGGGAGTAGGGAGCAGGGAGTAGGGAGTAGTAGAGACGTTACATGTAACGTCTCTACTTCTGTTCACACATCACGCACCACTCACCACTCACTCAAAATATAACTGCTGAAAATTTTTAGTTAAGTTGGAGTTTTTAAATAACGAAGGATGAAAAGTTAAGGATTGGGCGATCGCCAGGCAACAGCTCTGTTCGTATCCTTTTCACCCACTCGCCTCATCTGGTGGCTGACAGCTTAATCAAACAATTTTAATGAAATTTAATTAATAATTTCATTAAACATTTTTTTGCCGATTTGCCCGCCAAGCTTCTACCATGCGCCCCCAGTTCGTCTGAAACTCTTTCCCACCCCAGATGCCGCCAATTCTGCCTTCATCCCAAGAAGCAGAGAGGATACCGTAGGTAATTCCCAGTACGCCTAAGCCAAAACAACCCATGCTTACCATCAAAACAGCTATAGGAGGCAGTTTCAACCAGCCGTTACTCACAACTATGTAGCTGGTAAAAAAGCTAGATACCCCCAAAAATGTAGGTATTCCGGCGAACGCCGCCATGCGCCGTGCCATCCGATTGCTGACAACTTTGGGCAGGGCGAGGTCTTCCTTTTCCTGTTTAGTGAGCTTGCGGTTTGGCTGTGCTGTGGTTGATTGAGTTACAGAGGCTTTTGTCTTGGACGGTTTCTGGCGCTTTTTAGCGGGTTCAAACGGAAGGCGATCGCTTTGTTTTTGCGGTTCTTCAGCTGCCATAATTTCCACCCCTTCTATCCTCGGATGCCAAGACGAGCCACTAAATTCTGATATTTTTGTTTATCTTCTTGTTGCAAGAAGCCTAGTAGCCGCTTACGCTGTCCGATCAGTTTTAACAAACCCCGTCGCGAAGAGTGATCTTTCTGATTGCTGCGTAGATGTTCGCTGAGGCGGCTAATCCGATCCGTCAGCATTGCTACTTGAACTTCAGTCGATCCTGTGTCGGTATCGTGAACTTGATATTCGGAAATAAGCTCCTGTTTGCGCTGTTGTGTCAGTGCCATGATTTACTCTGTGTCATAAAATGCCGCGATTTTTCATTGTATCACAGGCGTTTGCAGTGACCAGTTATCAGTGAAGAGTGGTAATGGGTAATGGGTAATGGGTAATGGGTAATTGGTGGTTGGGAGTTGCTTCCTTGTCACTTGTCTTTCTGCCCTCTGTCCTAGAGCCTTTTGCCATACAATGGAAGTAAGCCACATTGGAGGAATAAGCCATGATGCGCTACATTCTGGCATGGATTCCTATGGTGTTTATCGGTGTTATCAATGGTGTGATGAGGGAGGTAACATACGGCAAGTATCTCAGCGAGTTACGGGCTCATCAGATTTCAACTGCTACTGGAGTTTTGCTGCTAGGTCTTTACATCTGGTCGATCGCATATCTGTGGGGTTTTGAGTCACCCAGGCAAGCGATCGCCGTTGGATTGCTCTGGTTGGGGCTGACTGTTATCTTTGAGTTTGTGTTTGGTCGTTATGTTGCAGGACATTCGTGGAGTCAACTGCTGGGCGACTACAATATCTTGGCAGGACGAATTTGGCTTTTAGTCCTTGTCTGGGTTGCTATAGCCCCGTGGTTATTTTACCGTTTTTTACCATGACGAGCGAAGATACGTTGTAGTGGTAACTGATAACTGTTCACTGATAACTGATAACTGATAACTGATAACTGTTCACTGATTTAACCACTCTTCCGCCTTCTGACTTTCTACAGGTTGAGAAAACAGATATCCTTGTCCTAAATCGCAGCCGAGTTGTTGCAGTTTCTCTAACTGAAATTGAGTTTCTATACCTTCGGCTACGGCATCTATGCCTAAACTGCTTGCTAGGGCAATGATTGTCTGCACGATTTCAGTATGGCGGCTAGATTCGAGGCGATCGATAAAAGAGCGATCGATTTTGAGAGTATCGATCGGTAAGTCGTGCAAGCGGCTTAAGGAAGAATAACCCGTACCGAAATCGTCGATACACAGTTTAATTCCCCAGGCTTGGAGGCGTTCTAATAACTTTGGGGCTAAGTCTGCCGTTTCTAGTAGGCAACTTTCGGTAATTTCTAGTTTCAGACATGCTCCTGGCAGTTGAGTCGCCTGTAAAATTTGCTCGATCCGTGCGGCTGCATCGACTTGTTTGAGTTGCTGTACCGATAGATTGACGTTGATGGCGATCGCCTGATGCGTGGGAAAGCGATCGCGCCAAGTCTGTAACTGAAGACAAGCTTGGTGCAATACCCACCAACCCAAGGCATCAATTAATCCAGTTTCTTCAGCAACAGGAATGAATTCCATTGGTGCGATCCAACCTTGGTGGGGGTGATGCCAGCGGATTAATGCTTCAAATCCTGTCAGACAACCGCTAGAGAGTTGGATAATTGGTTGGTAGTGCAGGGATAAGTCTTGTTGTTCGATCGCCCGTCGTAAATCGTTTTCTAACTGCAAGCGGGCGATCGCCCGAGTTTGCATTGCTGGAGCAAAGATCTGATATTTTCCTCTATATTGCTCTTTAGCGTGATACATGGCTGCATCTGCATCTCTCAAGACATCGCTTGCCCGTTCGTAATTCATCGTACTCAGCGTAATGCCAATACTAGCAGCAGTGAAAACTTCATATTCTTGCAAGCGATAGGGTTGCCTTAATTGTGCTTGAATTCTTTCTGCTACCGCAGTTGCCTCTTCAACATCGCTAATGTTTTCTAGCAGAATGACAAATTCATCGCCTCCCAGTCGTGCCACCGTGTCTGTAGCGCGTAGAGCCATTTTTAGCCTGCTAGCAACGCTTTTAATTAATTCATCTCCTACCAAATGCCCTAAACTATCATTCACAACTTTAAAGCGGTCTAGGTCGATAAAAAGCACGGCATAAAGGTAGTCTGGGTAGCGTTTGTACATAGCAATTGCATGTTCTAAACGCTCGCTTAACAAAGCACGGTTAGGTAAGTCGGTGAGGGGATCGTGAAAGGCATCGTGCAGCAATTTTTCTTGTACCTGTACGAGATGTTTCTGAGCGATTTGCAGTTCTTGCAAAGATTTCTCTAATTGCCTAGCTTTTTCTCGTTCTTGCAGTTCCGATTGCTGTAAATCTTGGTACAATTGGGCATTCTTTAAGGAAATTGCGGCTTGAGAACAGAGTAAGCGCAAAATTTCTAGGCGATCGCTGGTAAATGCACCTGCAACAAGATTATTTTCTAGATAGAAAATGCCGACGAGTTGACTTTGATTCACAATTGGCGCACACAACACTGATTTAGGTTTGTGCAATTGGATATAAGGATCGCGGGCAAAATTGTAACTATCAGCAGTATCTTTCAGAACTACATCAGTTTGATTATTCGCTACGTAGTTAATTAAGGAAATTGGTAGCAGATCGCTTGTTGCTGATACGGGCAGCTGGATTGCTGGTTCGATTTGCTTGACAAAGCTTGCTGCTTCTACTATTAATTCTTGCTCGCGCATCAATAATAAAAAACCTAACTCTGCACCAGCATTCTCAATGGCAATTTGCATTAATTTATTAACTAAATCTCGAAAAACAATTTCGTTAGAAATAATTTGAGAAGCTTTGATAACTGTATTTAAATCGAGTAGCTTATTATGTTTATGAGTGCTAGCTCTAGCAACTTCACGCTCAGTCAAACTGTACGATTGAGGTATTGAAGCACTAAATAAAAGGTGAGAATATTTCAGATCTAAAGCCTTGACTTTAGCTGTTGCACCCCAAATTAAATAACCTGCTCTGGCATTTAACAGATAAGCGCGGGCAATCGTATCTTTGCTTAAATCTAAATAAAACTTGGCTGCTAGTTCGTTGGCTAATGCTTCCTCTTGCAGATAGGAATGTTTTTTAGCTAAAGCAATGGCGCGATCGTAGAAATCTATTGCCTCAAGAAACTTACCAACAATTCGATGTCTTTCCGCTTCAACTAAATAATATTTGTGCAAATAATTCATTGGGGCAGAATTTGCCCATTTTCGCATTTGCTTTTGATTGGCTTTAACTCGATTTAAAAGTTGTTTTTGCCGATTTACATTTTTAATTATAGCTAGTAAAGTCAAAGAATGATAAAAATTAAATACAGGTAAAGATAGAGAAGCAATAACACCATCAATATATTTTCTAGCTTGTAAGGTATTTTCTACAGCAGGCTCGTATTTTTCAAATAAATAATTCAGTATGAGTTTTTGACAATAAAAGTGGAACAAAGCAGTTTTGTGGTTGACTGCTAAGAGTAAAGGCAACATCTTTGCTTCATCGTAATCTTCACCAGTCAGACAAGACGGATTTTCTGTTTCTCCCAATAAGTTGGTGACGGCTTGACGGTAGAGTTTTAATAAATGCAAGGCTGTTTCATGCTTGAGGCGCGCGATCGCTTGCAGGTAGATTTCCATTTCTTGTGCGAGTGCTGCCAATTCTTTACCTGCAAAATAAGAATGGAAACAGTAAATAAATCCACAATATGCAGCAAATTCAACGTCACCAGTATCTAATCCACTCTGATATGCTTCCAGTAAAGGCGATAACCCCTCTCTTATATGTTCCTTCCAGTGTCGAATAAAATTATTAAACACCATGAAGGTTCTAGCTTTTAATTCTTTTGCTTGAAATTTCTCTAATAGGTTTAAGGCAAGTTTGCCAAATTTATAGCCAGCATTAATATTGCCGAACACGCCACATAACATCACTCCATAACTAGCATAAGCATAGGCAGACATTGCCGTGTTGCCATATTTTACCGATAAATTAACTCCGGCAAATGCTAATAAAGGAGCAAATTGCGGCGCAGCATTGTAGGTAGGGGAACCAGCTATTCCCATAATTTTCATCGCTGCTAGCATGTGAGAATTACTGATGACTGGCAGATCGATTAATTCCTGAACTGGTTTACCATGCAGCCTAAATTGAGTTGCGATCGCAGCTAGTAAAATTTTTAATTTAGTGGGATGACGGGGAAAATTAATTCCTAACAACTGTAAGACATATATTGCTGTTTTTACAGATGCGAGTGGCTTGCCTTGGGCAACATGACTGAGAATTTTAATTTCATAAATTTTAACTTTATCTAATAAGGTTTTTGCCTGTTGCAGTACTATTTTTGCTAGTTCTTCTGTTTGGTTAAACTTACCACAGAGATAGGCTACTTCTGCTGTTTCTAAAAACAAAGAGAGTGAAAGTTCGTATTGTTGCTGCCAACTTTTATCCTCTATAAGTTGAATTCCCAAGTTTGCATAACTCAATGCTGACTCGTAGGCAGTAGATGCTTTAGCTTTCTGAGCGGCAATTAAATTGAGCCTTGCTAATTCATCTTTTTCAGTTCTACCGTGTAACAAGCTAATGCTAAAATTCAGCTGATTGACAATATCAAAGATTCTTTCTTCTTGCTTGTCTTTTGGGGTATTTTGCAATATTGCTCGACCAACATTTTGATGTATTTTTCGTTTTATATTTTCTGGAATTAAAGAATATGCGGCTTGTTGAATGTGATCGTGAGCGAACTTATATTTTACAGTTATCGTCTTTGTTAGAGACGTAATATCTAGCTCGATCGCTTTATAATCATTGCCAATAGGGATAATTAAACCAGCAGCGATCGCAGTTTGCAAAAGTATTGCTATTTCTTTAGCAGGCTTTGCCATGCATTCAACCAAAATAGATAGCTCAAAAGAACTACCAATACATGCTGCTATTTTTAAAACTTGTTGCGTGTCGTCTTTCAGTTTTGAAATCTTTTTAATTAAGAGAGAGGTAAGATTATTATGAGTTTCTTTAGCCGCTTGAATCTCAGCTAAATCCCAATACCAAACTCCTCTTGCTCGCTCAAATTTCAACAAATTTTCTGTTTTTAAAGTAGCAATTGACTCATTAATAAAAAATGGATTACCATGAGTTTTAGCTAAGATTAGTTTTGCTAAAGGTACAGTCAACTCGCGATCGCATTTGAAAGTGTCGGCAAGTAGTTGATTAATTTGGCATAAATTGAGAGTATTTAAAGAGATATAATTAACTGTTACTCCTACTTTTGTTAAATCTTCTAAAGTTAGGTTGAGAGGATGAAATGCATTCACTTCATTATCTCGGTATGCCCCAATTAAAAATAAATACTGACTTGCTTCCGTGGCTAAAACTCGAATCATCTGTAAAGAAGCACTGTCTACCCACTGAAGGTCGTCTAAAAAAATTGTCAGAGGATGTTCTGGTCGCGCAAACACTTGAATTAGTTTTTGAAATACTGATTTAAAACGATTTTGCGCTGCGGTTGGATTTAAAATTGGAATTGCTGGCTGTTGACCTAAAAGCAGTGTTAATTCAGGAATGACATCAATAATAACTTGAATATTTTCTCCACAAGCATTAAGAATACGTTCGCGCCACTCTATTAACCGATTTGAATCTTCTACTAATAATTGCCGGATTAATTCTTGCAACGCTTTAATCAAAGCGAAGTAAGGAACGTGCTGCTGATATTGTTCAAACTTTCCTTGAATAAAGTATCCCCGTCTTTGCGTAATTGGTTTAAAAATTTCCTGTACGAGAGATGATTTACCAATACCAGCGTATCCACGGACTAAAACTAATTGAGGTTTAGATTGGTGGTTGGTAGTTGGTAATCGATCGGTCGTAAGTATTGTTGCTTCCTCAGCTTTCTTCTCGCCGATTCCCCTTTCAAAAGCATCCAGTAAAATCTCGATTTCCCTTTCTCTACCGTAAAGTTTCTGGGAAATTTGTAATTTGTCGGAAATATCTTCTTTGCCTAACTCAAACTCAGTAATTTTATTATTGGTTTCTAATTGCTGCCAACAATTTTTTAAATCTGCGGTAATCCCCCATGCACTCTGATAGCGTTCTTCGGCAGTTTTTGCTAATAGCTTCATCACTATTTGCGATAGAGATAGTGGAATATTAGGATCGAGTTGATGGGGTAGGATTGGCTGTTTGGCAAGGTGACAGTGGATTAGTTCTAAAGGATCGTCAGTATCAAATGGTAATTGGTGAGTCAGTAATTGATAAAAAGTTGCTCCTAAAGCATAAAAATCTGTTCGATAATCGATATTGCGGTTCATCCTACCAGTCTGTTCTGGAGATATGTAATTTAGAGTTCCTGCTAAAACATGAGGATGAGCAAAAATAGGGGTTTCTTTAGATAAAATACTGGAAATGCCAAAATCAATAATTTTTAGTTGCTTGGTTGCAGGGTTGAAAACTATATTGGCAGGACTCACATCTTTATGAATAATATTGGCTGCATGAATTCTACCGATACTTTCTGTGGTAAGAATAGCAATTTCAAGAAACTCTTTCAGAGTAAAATTGTGAATTTTGCAGAGGATTTCTAAAGACTCACCGCCAAAATCTTCTACAGTAATCGATAAAGTATTATGAAAATTTTCTAAACTATAAGCCTTGATTACCCCTGCTAAATCGAGGGAACGAGTAATTTCATATTCTTGTTTGTAACGAATAAGTTCTTCAAGAGTAGGACGCTCGCTTTTTAAAACTTTAATAATTATCGATTGTCGCTGGCGATGTTGCCATGCTCGATAAACAACTGAGCGATCGCTTTCGTAAATTTTATTAATAATCTCATAGCCAGAAATGGCAACCATACTCGCTTTTGGTTAAACCTGATAGATTTTAGACATTAGACAACAGACAAAAAACTTTGCTCGGAGTAAATATTTGAAGTAAATTCATCACGATCTTCAAGCAAGTTCACCCAATTGAGTATTTTTGCGAATTTAGGTTCAGTAGCTAGTCATAGTAACTCATAGCGCAAAACCTGATTATATTTTGGCGTGTTACAGCTATTGGTGTCAGCGATCGCTACAATATCTTTATTTCATCAACAAACTGCAAGACGAGGAAGCGATAATGATTCCAGGTGAAATGGTTATTCAATCAGGAGAAATTGAATTAAATGTAGGTCGTCCTAGTACAATCCTACGAGTAGCAAATACAGGCGATCGCCCGATCCAAGTTGGTTCTCATTATCATTTTTTTGAAGTTAATGCTGCTTTGGAATTTGACCGAGAACAAGCAAAAGGAATGCGTTTAGATATCCCAGCAGGTACGGCTGTCCGATTTGAACCAGGAGACGAACGGGAAGTTACCCTCATCCCCTTAGCTGGAACCCGCCAAGTCTACGGCTTTAACGGTAGGGTTAACGGGGCAATAGATGGACAATAATCTCAACCTGCAATGGTACAACGAACCTCCACATTGGCAGGTACGAGGAAATACGATTACCGTTACTGCTGGGGCAAAAACCGACTTTTGGCGAGAAACTCACTACGGTTTTATTCGCGATAACGGCAGCTTTTTCTACCAATCGGTGACGGGAGATTTTACCGCAGAAGTCAAAATTAGCGGTCAATATCGAGAACTATACGACCAAGCGGGGTTAATGTTGCGCTTGGACGAGATTCAGTGGATCAAATGCGGGATTGAATTTGTTGAAGGCGTGCAACAAGTCAGCGCCGTTGTCACGCGCAATTACTCGGATTGGTCGGTTGTTCCTCTGCCACAAAACCCTGATACTTTATGGCTGCGGGTCATCAGACGCGGAACGGCGATTGAGGTACAGTATTCTCTCAATGGGAAAGATTATCAAATGCTGCGGCTGGCGTATTTTACCCCAGTCGAAACTATAAATGTCGGCGTAATGTGTGCTGCCCCAGAAGGAAATGGCTTTTCAGTAATATTCCAGGAGTTTGGCATTCAATCAATAGGTATAGAAACATGAGTGAAAACAATCGCCCTACAAATTGCTGACTGGATAACCTGAAACCTCTGTAAATTTCTTCCCGATCTCCAGATCTATATGGTTCAATCTCTTATAGACTCTGACAAGGAATATCTATGAGCTATCGCATGGATCGTCGCGCCTACGCCGAAACCTTCGGACCTACAGTAGGCGATCGCATCCGTCTGGCGGATACAGAATTATTTATCGAAGTCGAACAAGACCTCACCACTTACGGCGATGAAGTCAAGTTTGGTGGTGGTAAAGTGATTCGAGATGGCATGGGACAGTCTCCCATCTCTAATGCTGATGGTGCAGTCGATCTAGTCATTACCAATGCCCTGATTCTCGATTGGTGGGGCATTGTTAAAGCCGATATTGGCATCAAAGACGGTAAGATTTACAAAATTGGCAAAGCTGGCAATCCATACATTCAAGACAACGTAGATATTATTATCGGTCCTGGTACGGAAGCTTTAGCGGGAGAAGGCATGATTCTCACGGCTGGGGGAATCGACAGTCACATTCATTTTATTTGTCCCCAACAGATCGAAACCGCGATCGCCTCTGGTGTGACTACTATGATTGGCGGCGGTACAGGACCCGCTACAGGTACGAACGCTACCACCTGCACCCCTGGACCCTGGAACATCTATCGCATGTTACAAGCCGCCGATGCTTTTCCCGTCAATTTGGGTTTTCTTGGTAAGGGTAACAGTAGCCAACCCCAAGGTTTAGTCGAACAGATTACCGCAGGGGCGATGGGTTTAAAGTTGCACGAAGACTGGGGAACGACCCCCGCCGCGATCGATACTTGTCTGGGTGTCGCTGACGAGTACGATGTCCAAGTCGCGATTCACACCGATACTCTCAACGAAGCAGGTTTTGTCGAAACGACTATCGGCGCTTTTAAAGGGCGGGCAATCCATACATATCATACCGAAGGAGCTGGCGGCGGTCATGCTCCTGATATTATCAAAGTCTGCGGTGAAGCTAACGTCTTACCTTCTTCTACCAATCCCACACGCCCTTACACCCTCAACACCCTGGACGAACATTTAGATATGTTAATGGTATGCCATCACCTCGATCCTGGGATTGCTGAAGATGTTGCCTTTGCCGAGTCGCGGATTCGTCGAGAAACGATCGCCGCAGAAGATATTTTGCACGATTTAGGCGCGTTCAGCATGATTTCCTCCGACTCCCAGGCAATGGGAAGGGTAGGGGAAGTTATCATTCGGACTTGGCAGACAGCCCATAAAATGAAGGTGCAGAGGGGACATTTATCCTCTCCAGAAGGAACTGCTGACAATGACAACTTTCGCGCTAAACGATACGTTGCCAAGTACACGATTAACCCCGCCATCACTCACGGTATTGCCAATTATGTGGGTTCGGTCGAAGTTGGGAAACTTGCCGATTTGTGTCTCTGGCGACCTGCATTTTTTGGCGTGAAACCGGAAATTGTACTGAAAGGTGGGTTAATTGCTTGGTCGCAGATGGGTGATGCTAACGCCAGTATCCCTACCCCTCAACCAGTTCACATGCGTCCGATGTTTGCCAGTTTTGGCGGTGCGATCGCGGCTACTTCTCTCACTTTTGTTTCTCAAGTTGCTTTAGAACGGGAAATTCCTTCTCGGTTGGGTTTACAAAAACCTGCTGTTGCTGTTTCTGGAACCCGTCAAATCGGCAAGCGGGATTTAAAATTAAACGATGCCCTACCCCGCATTGAAGTCGATCCTGAAACTTATGAAGTTAGGGCAAATGGCGATCTGCTGACCTGCGAACCTGCTACTGTCTTACCAATGGCACAACGATATTTTCTGTTTTAGATAGCTGACAGTTCACAGTTAGTTGTTGACTGCGATCGCTCCTCTTTTTCTAAGAGAGTTGAGTCAGATCGTTCCTTAGCCCCCGTTTTTAAAGGGTTGGGAGGATCGCTCCTGCCGCAATTGAAAAGTAAAATAGTATTGTGGACAAACGTTTTGATAGCGATTTTTTATCATTGTCATTTGAAATTATCATCTATCTATCGAAATGAAATTTTTACACCGCTCGTTCGATTAGCTCAGAAATTGACTAGTTCAAACCATCCTGGCAGAAAATGCAATTATCTGTAGTTGGAAAAACATTCTCTCTTGAGTAAGAGGTTTATTTTATGCTGACAGGGAAGAATGATACAGACGAATATATTTATAAAATCTTAATTTACCGGACGGTGTGCGGATTTCATGACTACCCAATCCTCCCAAGTAGATCGAATTCTCGTAGTTGACGACTCTCCCGATAATGTATTCCTAATTCAAACGATTTTGGAGGAAGAGGGATACAGTATTACTACAGCAGAAGATGGTCCTTCAGCCTTGGCAGAGGTTGACAAATCTCCACCTCATCTAGTTTTGCTTGACGTAATGATGCCAGGGATGGACGGGTTTGAAGTGACCCAGCGCCTCCGGCAAAACGCGAAATTACCTTTTATTCCAATTTTACTGATTACCGCCTACGACCAACCTAGTGTTGCTAAAGGATTGGATACGGGTGCAGATGATTTCATCCGCAAGCCTGTAGAAGTAGAAGAACTTTTGGCAAGAGTGCGATCGCTGTTGCGGCTGAAGCACAGCGTAGACGAACGCGATGAAATTGCCCGTCAAAGAGAAGATTTTGTCTCGCGCCTGACGCACGACCTTCGTACTCCTTTAGTTGCTGCCGACAGAATGCTCGTACTTCTGGCACAAGGGGCTTTAGGAGAACTATCTCCAGCCATCCAAGAAGCGATCGTCACCATGATTCGCAGCAACCAAAATCTGTTGCAAATGGTTAACACCCTTCTAGAAGTCTATCGCTTTGAAGCTGGGCGCAAGACTTTAGCATTCTTACCAGTAGATTTACACAACTTGCTGCAAGAGGTGGTTAAAGAATTGTCTCCTCTAGCTCAAGACAAAGGTTTATCTCTGGAGCTACAGCAACAGCAGCCGATTCCAAGCACTCAAATTTCAGGCGATCGCTTGGAACTGCATCGCCTATTCACTAACTTGATTGGCAACGCCATTAAATTTACTGATAAAGGCTCTGTCACCATCCGTCTAGCTGCCAATCCTGACTCTCATCTACAGGTAGACGTAATTGATACAGGTTCCGGTATCTCTTCTGAAGACCAAGCAACTTTGTTTCAACGATTTCGCCAGGGTAGTCACAAGCGTTCTGGGAGTGGTTTGGGACTGTATCTATCGCGCCGCATTGTCGAAGCCCATCAAGGCACGTTGCAAGTTGAATCCGCACTCGGAAAAGGTAGTACTTTTATTGCCCGCTTACCAATCATGAAGTAAATTGGTGATTTGTTATTGGTTATCTGTCATTCATCTTTAGTAAGGGCGATCGCTGTCGCTCGCGACCTGCGTTTTATTTCTTCACAACTCACCGCAGGTTGTACTTGCTCTCAAGTATGTTTTGTATTAGAGTAAATTTATATCATAATAGAGATATTTTCCATTTATTAAAAGCAAAAAATATTTCCATTATAAAACAGACTATATCAGATTTATCTGTGTCATCGCAAGTATTTCATTGACAAGGCGTAGAGTAATAATTGCGAATTAAGAACTACGAATTATGAATTACTCCGATCTACTACGCCAACAAAGAGAATTTTTTCAAACTGGTAAGACAAGATCGATAGACTTTCGGATTACTCAACTCAAAACTCTCAAACGAGCGATCGCTGAGTCTGAAACCACCATCAACGAAGCACTACAAGCAGATTTAAGCAAGCCAGTTGTTGAAACATATATAACCGAGATTGCTGTAGTCAAAAAAGAGATCGACTACGCTATTAAACACATTAAAACTTGGGCAAAACCACAAATAACTGCTATTCCCTTCGAGCAACTACCTGGTGCTGGCAAAATTTATCCAGAACCTTTAGGAATCGTTTTAATTATCAGCCCGTGGAATTATCCCTTACAGCTAGTTCTTGCCCCGCTTGTAGGCGCGATCGCGGCTGGTAATTGCGCGATCGTTAAACCTTCAGAAATCGCCGCTCGTACTGCCGCGTTTTTAACTAAAATGTTACAAAAACACTTCGATCCTGCATATGTTGCAATCGTAGAAGGTGGAGTCGAAACCAGTCAACAATTACTGGCAGAAAAGTTCGACCATATCTTTTTTACAGGTGGTACAAATGTAGGTAAAATTGTCATGGAGGCGGCAACAAAGCACTTAACTTCAGTTACCCTAGAACTAGGTGGTAAAAGTCCTTGTATAGTCGATTCTGATGTCAATATTGAGTATACTGCCAAAAGAATTACTTGGGGAAAATTTATCAACGCCGGACAAACCTGTGTTGCTCCCGACTATCTTTTAGTTTCTCAAGCGATTAAGGAACGGCTAATAAATGAAATTCAAAAATGTATTTTTGAGTTTTACGGTACGCAACCCGTAGATAGCCCCGACTACGCCAGAATTATCAATCGCCAACAATTCGATCGCTTAGTTGCCTTGCTAGCAGATGGCAAAATTGTCATCGGCGGGGAAACTGATGCCGAGACGCGCTATATTGCACCTACCATGATTGAATTAACTGCTTTGGAAGGATCGGTAATGCAATCGGAGATTTTCGGTCCGATTTTACCTGTCATAACTTACCAAGATATATCCGAAGCAATCGAGATCGTCAATCAACGACCAAAACCCTTGGCTTTGTACTTGTTTTCTCGCAACAAAAATATACAACAGCGCGTTCTACAAGAAACTTCCTCTGGTAGTGTCTGTATCAACGACACGGTGATGCAATTTGCCGTTCCCAGCTTACCTTTTGGCGGTGTAGGTAGTAGCGGTATGGGAAAATATCACGGCAAAGCTAGTTTCGATACTTTCTCCCACTGCAAAAGCGTCCTGTATCGTTCCCTCGCGATCGAGGTCAAATTGCGTTACCCTCCCTATCGGGGCAAACTACCTCTACTCAAACGCATTCTAGGTTAATAGTTCCATGTCCCAGCTTTACACACACTTCATCCACTGATTACGTTGAAATTACGAATTTCCTACTAAAATTTTTACCAACCAGACTCATTTAAGATAGGCTAAAATACACACCGTCTATCTAGTTTCTCACAGCTGAGGGAATAGCACCCACATAATAATTGTAAAACAGTGGTAAAACGGCGGCGATCGCCGATTAATACAGCTACACCAAAGCGAAACTCACTTATACTAGCAACTCCTAGGAGGAACTGCCTTTGTCTCGTCGCTACCTATTTTCCTCAGAGTCAGTCACCGAAGGTCATCCTGACAAAATTTGCGATCAAATTTCCGATACTATTTTAGATGCGTTATTGGCGCAAGACCCTACCAGCAGAGTAGCAGCAGAGGTAGTAGTTAATACCGGATTAGTATTAATCACTGGTGAAATTACTAGCAAAGCACAAGTCAATTACGTCAATTTAGCCAGACAAAAAATTGCGGAAATTGGCTACACTGATGCCGTTAATGGCTTCTGTTCCAACAGTTGTTCCGTACTAGTTGCTTTAGACGAACAATCAGCTGATATTGCTCAAGGCGTTGATGCAGCCCATGAAACTCGCGAAAAATCTAGCGAAGAAATCTTTGATTCTACTGGTGCGGGCGACCAGGGAATTATGTTTGGTTTCGCATGTAACGAAACTCCCGAACTGATGCCTTTACCTATCAGTCTTGCCCACCGCATTTCTCGCCGTCTAGCCGCAGTACGAAAAACTGGTCAGTTAGCCTACTTGCGTCCCGATGGTAAAACTCAAGTCACTATCGCTTACGAAGACGGACGACCTGTAGGAATTGATACAATTCTGATCTCGACCCAGCACGCACCGACGATTGGTGACATCACTGACGAAAAAGCAGTGCAAGCCAAGATCAAAGAAGACCTTTGGGCGGCGGTTGTAGAACCAGTCTTTGCCGATATTGACGTAAAACCAGATACACAAACCCGCTTTTTAGTCAATCCCACAGGTAAATTTGTAATTGGCGGTCCTCAAGGCGATTCCGGCTTAACTGGACGTAAAATTATTGTCGATACCTACGGTGGCTACTCGCGGCACGGTGGCGGTGCTTTTTCCGGTAAAGACCCTACTAAAGTAGACCGCAGCGCGGCTTATGCTTGTCGCTACGTAGCAAAAAATATTGTGGCTGCTGGGTTAGCTGACAAGTGCGAAGTTCAATTGAGTTATGCGATCGGTGTAGCGCGACCCGTTAGCATTTTAGTAGAAACCTTCGGCACTAGCAAAATCGACGACGATCGCTTGTTGGAATTAGTCCAACAGAATTTTGAACTGCGTCCTGCTGGGATTATCCACGCTTTTAACTTGCGTAACCTACCAGCAGAACGGGGTGGTCGCTTCTATCAAGATGTTGCTGCTTACGGTCACTTGGGACGAAATGACTTAGACTTGCCTTGGGAAAAAACCGACAAGGCAGAAATCCTCAAGCAAGCACTAAGCCAGCCAGTCTCAGCGGCAGTTTAACAAAACATCGGACATAGGTAGTTCTTCATGTAGAGGCATTACACAAATGTCTCTATTTTTTGTACCTATACATGGGATACACAAATTAGTAAGGGCGCACAGCTGTGCGCCCTTACAGGTATATTGCATTGCTCTCCCCTAAAGGGCAAGGGGATCTTAATATTTAGGTACAGAAGGATCGATTTCCTGACTCCAGGCAGTAATCCCACCCTTCACATTCGTCCCTTCAATCCCAGCTTGCTTCAAAATACCCAAAGCCTTAGCCGATCGCAGTCCTGCTTTACAATGAGCAATTAACCGATGACCGTTGAGGACTTCCTTTACCTTCTCCACGCCGTTACCGTTCTCAATATCCGGTAAAGGTACTAACACCGAACCAGGAATTTTAGCAATTTCGTACTCGTGCGGATTACGCACATCCAGCAGCACGAAATCATCAGCGCCGCTATCGAGTAACTGCTTTAACTCCTGTACTGTCATTTCTTGAATATCCATCTGCTGTTTTGCCTCCTCTGCTTTCGCTTGGGAAATACCACAGAATTGTTCGTAATCTACCAACTTTTCAATTACCGGACGCACGGGATTAGGACGCAACTTCAATTCGCGGAACTTCATGTCGAGGGCATTATATAATAACAAGCGCCCGCTCAAAGTCGTTCCTTGACCCAAAATAATTTTGACAGTTTCAGTTGCTTGGAGCGTACCAATGATGCCACATAGCACTCCCAGTACTCCACCTTCAGCACAGGAAGGAACCATCCCAGGTGGTGGTGGTTCGGGATATAAATCGCGGTAGTTGGGACCGCCCTTATAGTTAAATACAGTTGCTTGTCCTTCAAATCGGAAAATGGAACCGTAAACATTGGGTTTATCTAACAACACGCAAGCATCGTTTACCAAATACCGCGTAGGAAAATTATCAGTTCCATCGACCACAATATCGTAAGGCTGGAGAATTTCCAACGCATTTTCCGAACTCAAGCGTGTTTCATAAAGGTCAACCTGACAATGGGGGTTAATCTCTAGAATTCGCTCTTTGGCAGATTCAATTTTCGGCTTACCAACCCAAGACGTACCGTGAATCACCTGACGTTGTAAATTGGAGCGATCGACAATATCGAAATCGACGATGCCGATCCGCCCGATCCCAGCTGCTGCTAAGTATAACAGCAAGGGTGCGCCTAATCCTCCCGTACCAATACACAGTACGCTGGCGGCTTTCAGGCGTTTTTGCCCTTCCAGTCCGACTTCTGGCAAAATTAGGTGACGGGAAAAACGTTCGTATTCTTCTTGTGAGAGTTGGATTTCATCCAGATTGGGATTGAGCATAACAATTTGATGGAAAGGAGCGGATTATCATCGTCTCCGGTTAATTACCATCATGAGGGGGTGATGGGGAGATGAAATCTATCTTGAAATACAGACAGACCCTAAATCGTATCCTAGATCTAAAAACAGCAGATAGAGTTTAGATACAATTCTTATCTTAATTTCTTATTCTTAAATTAATTTATCTACTACAATTTTTTCTGCTTGAAGCTGGTGGTTATCGTCAAGGCTCCAGCTCAACACCTCTCCAGCCTTGCCTTGAGGAACAGAAACAATAATATACGAATACGCGTGCCACGCACAAGCGCGATCGAATTCTGATGGAATTGCGGGATGATTTGGATGGGAATGATAAATTCCAATAATATCGAGTTGGCGATCGCGTGCTTCTTTTTGCACTTTCAACATGGTTTCTGGCGCGATCGCGTAGTAAGTATTTTTGTCCGTACCTAAACTAAGATTTACATCAATCGCTTGAAAATCTGCCGCAGTGGTCGGACTCCAGACATTTTCAGTGGCGATCGCCTCTACCAAAATTTTCTCATCCCGATCCAACTTACCCAACAACAAGCCGCAGCACTCATAAGGATATGTACTTTCTGCATGGGTGCAAATCAACCGTAAATGTTCGACAGTTAACCTTATACTCACAAAATTTCAAGTCGCAAATACAATTACACCTTTTCTCGCAACGCTGCCAATACAGCATCGTATATGTCGCTACTACTAGCAATAATGCCTCGATTGTTAAGCATTTTAGCGCCAGTGGCAAACTCTAAAGGCTTACCATATATATCCGAGACGCAACCGCCAGCCTCTTCTACAACGATCGCCCCTGCTGCATGATCCCAAATATTCTCTCGATAATCGGGATATTCTGCCCAAGGTAGCCGTAAATAAAGCGCAGCTTCACCCCTAGCAACTACAGCATACTTCGCCATACTATCAATAGAAAGCGGTTCGGCAGACATACCAACTGCTTGCGCGATCGCTCGTTGTAAAGGCAAATTACCATGTCTTGACTCCACACTTTCCGTCGAACGAAAATAACTTGTATTCGCGGTTCTCGCCCCCAAAATCGGCTGGGCAACTCCAGTTTTTAAAGCGATCTGAGTTACTCCCTGTCCCCTGACAGCCACAAATAACACTCCCCGTTCCGCTTGTGGCTGGTTCAGATCGAGTGGCAATGCCGGACAACCCAGTACCCCCAGTTTAACTTCTCCATCTTCAATTAAAGCCAGAGCGATCGCATACTGATCGCCGCGTAAAAATCCTTTCGTTCCATCAATTGGATCTAAAGTCCAAAAGCGATCGCCCACTTGACCGTTACCGCGATCGATCCAGTCCAATATATTATCGGCAGATGCTTTTGGTATATGTACCTGCGCGTAAGATGTTATTTGTTCTAGTTGTTCTGACATTTGTGATTGTCGCAGTAGCGTCGCATCTTCTTCTCCCACCACTGCATCTTGAGGAAAAGCCGCCGCGATCGCTTGACAAATAATTGCCTGAGTGCCTAAATCTGCGATTGTGACTGGACTAAAATCTGGCTTTTCTATGGCAGCAGCAAGGCGATCGTTTTGAATTTGCATACAGAGTTGTGTTGCCTGTATGACAGATGCGATCGCCACCTGTTTTTCTTTTTCGTATGCCATCAGCTATTTCCTCAGACATCACATCCAGGCTGGATTATGACACACATTTGAGTCAGTAGTGAGTCGATTCGTAGTGAGTAGTTGAAGACAAGTGAGGCAGTTGTTTGGTTAAGTTGTTCCACATTTAATTCGCTCGCTAGGTAGCAGCTAAAAGCCTTACTCCAACTACATTTTCCTTTTTTGACTTTTGACTTTTAACTTTTGACTTGCTTAATACAAACTCGTTAACTTAACTCTTCACAATCAGTTGCGAGTCTACATGAAATTTGATAACTTCCCATTAACAGATGAGATGTGCGACGATCGAATCCACTGCCAACAAATTCTCAAAACGACATGCTGGTGAAGGGTAAGCGTCGAGCTTGGTTTATGACTCTGTTAAGCCTGTGTATGGCGATTGTATTGCTGCTACACCTACCGCCACAAGTAGCGCAGTCACAGTCTCAACCCGTAGAAACTGAGGTGCGGGGAGTATGGTTAACCAACGTTGATAGCGATGTTTTATTTTCCCGCGATCGCCTGAGCCAAGCCCTACAAAGACTGACAAAACTAAACTTCAACACGGTTTATCCTACCGTCTGGAATCGCGGCTATACTCTCTATCCCAGCACTGTAGCAGAACGTACAACTGGCAAGTTGCTCGATCCCAACCCTAAACTCAAAGGGCGAGATGTTTTAGCAGAAATTGTACAGCAGAGTCACCAGCAAGGACTGAGCGTTATTCCCTGGTTTGAATTTGGGTTAAAAGCTCCCGCTAATTCCGATCTCATTCGCCGCCATCCAGATTGGATTACTTACCGTCGCAACTCCCGCCAAATTTCCAAGGGCAACAAATATAACCAAGTCTGGCTCAATCCCTTTCATCCAATGGTACAACGATTTATCGTTAACCTAGTTGCCGAAATCGTTTTAAAGTACGACATAGACGGCATCCAAATCGACGATCACTTCAGCTTGCCTATCGATTTAGGCTATGACACTTTTACTGCCCAACTCTACCAGAGAGAAAACGGAGGCAAAAAACCTCCTGCTAATCCTCGTCACCCGCAATGGATGCGCTGGCGTGCCAATAAAATCACGCAGCTAATGACTCAAATTTATCAAGCAGTCAAAACCCGCAAACCCGATTGCCTTGTAACTCTAGCGCCAAACGCTCACGAATACGCTTACAACACGTCTCTTCAAGACTGGCGTACTTGGGAACAAAAAGGTTTGGTGGAAGAAGTTGTCTTACAAGTGTATCGGGATGACTTGAAAACCTTTGTCAAAGAAATAGAGCGTCCAGCCCTCAAAGCAGTCAGTAGCCGTATTCCCGTCAGTATCGGCATATTAGCAGGGTTGAAAAAGCGTCCTACTCCTATGAAGCGGATTGAGCAGCAAGTTAAAGCTGTCCGCGATCGAGGTTTTGCTGGAGTATCCTTCTTTTTTTACGAGAGTCTAGGCGGTCGCGATTCTGCCTTCCAGTCTCTATTTCCTAATGCTGTAGCACGACCTCAAATCACCCACGGTTGGGCAGGCACTACTCAAGGAGTCAAGCAATAACTTTGGATGACTTCTCAAAGCAGTGCGGGGAGGGAGTTTGAGAAAAAGTCAAAAAAACTTTGCCAAAA
>ERZ1066118.823-NODE-823-length-24261-cov-21.895687_pt1 | contig 24261 bp, 19 predicted proteins | sample MGYA00382765_ERZ1066118 | MGnify/ENA primary metagenome ERZ1066118 (study PRJEB33369, sample SAMEA5778348) | biofilm metagenome | biome: Industrial cooling water; feature: Water cooling tower basin; material: Biofilm | place: United Arab Emirates | collected...
CGCGGAGGGCGCCGGTCTGCTGGACCGACACCAGCCCCTCGCGCAGCAGGTACCACGCGACGAGGCCCGCGACGGCCAGGACGAGGAGGATCCACAGCCACGCGCGGCTGCGGGGTTTGGGCTGGACGCGGATCTCGGCCATGGCAGGGCTCCGGGTGAGGCGGCGGCGCGCCGGGGACGGGCGTGGGGACGGGCGCCGGGCCACGGCCGCCGCGGGCCCGGGCCGCGGCTCCCGTGCAATGGCAGGGCCACGCCCGGCCGACCCCGCCGCCGGCCGCGCGGCCCGCGTCCGCGCCCCGTGCACGGCCGGGTGCGGTCCGTTTCCTGCCCTAGCCGCCGCCATGCCGATGTCAGACGTGGTCGCCTCCCCGCCCGGCGGGGGCGACGCTTCCGCCGTGCACGCCACCCCGCCGTCCGCCGCCGCCGCCCCCGAGCCGCCCGCCGAGCCGGCGTATGAACGCGCGGACACCGTCGCGGAGAACCCGGCGGCCCCCAAGGTCGCGCGCGCGACGCGCGAGCTGACCGAGCCGCAGGCGCGGGCGATCCTGGCCGAGCGGTTCGGGTTCGACCAGTTCCAGCACCGGCAGTTCGAGCCCATCCGGCAGGTGCTGCGGGGGCGGGACACGCTGGTGGTGATGCCCACCGGGAGCGGCAAGTCGCTGGTGTACCAGTTCCCGGCGCTGCTGCTCCCCGGGCTCACGCTCGTGGTGAGCCCGCTCATCGCGCTGATGAAGGACCAGCAGGACAAGCTGCAGGCGCACGGCGTCGACGCGCTCGCCATCCACTCGCACCTCACCGCGCGCGAGGCCCGCGCGGTGGACGACGCGATCAGCGGCGGCGAGGGGCAGATCCTCTACGTGACGCCGGAGCGGTTCAAGGACCGCGAGTTCTTCGACATGCTGCTGCAGCGGCAGGTGAGCCTGTTCGTGGTGGACGAGGCGCACTGCGTGAGCCAGTGGGGCCACGACTTCCGCCCCGACTACCTGACGTTAGGCAGCGTCGTGAAGCGCCTGGGCCGCCCGCCGGTGCTCGCGCTGACGGCCACCGCGACCGCGGAGGTGCGCGGCGACATCGTGCGCCAGCTCGGCATGCGCGACCCGCACGTGACCATCACCGGCTTCGCCCGCCCCAACCTGCGGTTCGAGGTGCGGCGCACGGTGAACGACGCGGTCAAGGACGAGGCGCTGCGGAACCTGCTGGACGCGACCGAGGGCGCGGGCGTGGTCTACGTGGCGACCATCAAGGAGGCCGAGCGCCTGCACGCGCAGCTCGCCTCGCACTACCACCGGAAGGCGGAGTTCGGGTTGTACCACGGGAAGCTCGGCCCGGCCGACCGGAAGACGGCGCAGGACCGGTTCATGGCGGGCGAGCTGAAGGCGATGGTGGCGACGAACGCGTTCGGGCTGGGGATCGACAAGGCGGACATCCGATTCGTCGCGCACTACCACTTTCCGGGCTCGGTCGAGGCGTACTACCAGGAGGCCGGCCGGGCGGGGCGGGACGGGGCGCCGAGCACGTGCACGCTGCTCTACCGGGTGGAGGACAAGCGGATCCAGAGCTACTTCCTGGGCGGCAAGTACCCGGAGGTGGAGGAGGCGGCGAAGGTGGCGCTCGTGCTGGAGACGTACCCGGTGCGCACGCCCGTGCCGCTCGACGAGCTGGCGGAGCGGAGCGGCGTGCCGCGGCGCAAGGCGCGGATCACGCTGATGCTGCTCAAGCGGCACGGGCTGGTGCGCGAGCACCGCGGCGGGGAGTGGGAGCGGCTGGACGGCGGCCGGCTGACGCAGGTGGACCTGAGCCAGGACCTCATGGACTACGAGGAGCGCCGGGCGCGGGACCAGCAGAAGCTGCAGGCGATGATCGACTTCGCGCAGACGGCGCGCTGCCGGACGCGGGTGGTGCTGGAGTACTTCGGGGAGGACGTGGAGGGCGAGTGGCGGTGCGAGAACTGCGACGCCTGCGACCAGATGGCGGCGTGGGGGCGGCGGCAGGGGGGCGGGGCGGCGTAGGGCCGCCCCGCCCGCCGGGGCTCACATTTGGGCCTGCCAGCAGTAGTGCACGACCCGGTACAAGAAGTTGCCGTCGCCGTCGAAGTAGTCGGTCATGTAGCAGAGCATGATGCCGCCGCCGCTTCCGCCGCCGCCCCCGCCCGTCCCGCCGCCCGGCTCACAGCTCATGCTGGACGACGGGAAGATGGCCGCGCTCCCTAGTCGGGTGTGCGACGCTGCCGCGCCCGCCGGCGATGGCGCCGCGGCGCTTGTCCTCGCGCCGACGTCGGCGGCGCCGCTCTGGCCCTGCGGTGCGTGGGCGACCACGCGTGAGAAGCCGAACCGCATACGGCCGAAGCCATCCGGTCGGGGCCGAACGATCCCGGGGACGGCCCCGAGCGAGGGTGCGGACGGACCGCCCGCCAAGGGCACGCCGGACGGGTCCCCGAGCCCCGGTTCCGGGGCGGCCGGTGCCCGGAGCTGATCGTTAGGCGGCGGGCCTGGCGGGGCGCCGTTGCAAGGACACTCGGGTTGGGTGGCGATGCCGGAACTCCCGGCGGTGGCGCGGGTGCCGTACTCGAACAGGCCCGAATCGACGATGGGGTTGATCGGGATGAACAGGTAGTTCCTGGCCTGGTGCGCGACCGTCAAGTTCACGGTGTACCCGCACCATTTCGGCAGATTCAACGGCATCGACGCCGCGAAGTAGTTGTGACTGTTCTCCCATCCGAGCTTCCTGGCTTCCGCCTTCCAGGTCACGTCGGACGCGCCGCTCCTCGTCGCGGTCACGCTCGCGTCCATGATCCCGACGCTACCCGCGAAGTCCATGGAGTAGCCGGCCGCCCCACTCGTCGAACCGCTCTGGACTGCCACGAGGGCGTTAGTCGAGAAGATGAGTGGGTGAATCCCTAAGCTTGTGTTCGAGGGTGGCGCGTCGCCCGGGGTGAGGGCACGCTGCACGGACGGGTCACGGACCCCTCGTGCCTCCTGAAGCAGCGACGCGCGCGCGCGGGCCTGCGCCGAGCCCGTCGCCGTCGCGGCGTATCGCGTCATGTACGGTAGCTGACGCAGGCGGAGCGCGACGGCCTGATCTCCTGCCGAGTCGAGGGCGCTGGCGAACGCGGCGGTGAACGCGACGGCCCTGCTGCCAACGAAGATGTCGGGGTCGGACGCCCACATGCCTTCGTCGTTCCACGCCGCGGGGAGGGTGGCGGCGTTAGGCGGTGGCGCGACGGCCGGCGGGGTTGAGCCCCCGGGGTCGAGCGGGGCGACCACTGGGTCGGCGCCGCACGCTGCGGCCACTGCGGCGGCGCAGGCAGGCAAGACACGGGTCGCCAGGCGGTGGAGTAGAGTCATTCGGACCATCCCAATTGTGCATGGTAGGCTGGAGAGGGCTGACGGAGAGCGCCGCTTGCGGTCGGGGACACCCTGGGGCGTCGGGTCCCGGGAGGGTCAGCAGTTCGGCGGGCGCGCGAGCGTCCCGTGAGCCGGCCCGTACATCTCTGCGGGCCGACGCGGGCCCGCGCCCGAGTCGGCGCGCATCAGATGCCACCGATGCAACTGGTTGGCAGACTTCCACGCATGGAGAGGCTCGACCAGACCACCAGCGGGCCCGCCCCTGAGGCGTACCCGGCAGCGGTCGTCGTCGTCGCAAGCGAGAGCTTGCGGGTACTCCAGCCGCCGTTCCCATCCGCGGCGGCGACCCAGACGGCCTGACCGGGCAATCCGCCGCTGTCGCAAGGCCCGGTCGAGTCGGCCCGCGGGGGCGCCGCGGCGTTCGTGACGCCCTCGCCAAGGACGGGGAACCCTGTGGTGAAGGTGACCGATTCGACCCCGGCTCGGCCGTCCAGGATTCGGAGTCGCTCCGCGGGCGCGCCCAGATCGCGCGGGGGCCAGAGGCGGAAGCTGCGACCCCCATCCGTGGTACTCGCCGCCAGAAGCGCGTCCTTCCGGCCCATCCCGCCGCTCCCCTGGGCCAGCCAGATCAAGGCGAACCGGTCGCGCGTCCCGTGCGCGATGTTCAACTCCTGCGCGCGCGCGCCAACTCCCGCGTAAATCCGGCGGACATCGGCGAGGGTATCCGCTTCGACCCTCGCAACGAACACGCTGTTCTGGTCGAGCACGCGCAGCCCCGCCGAGGGGTCGGCGGTCCCGCCACTGCGCGCGGTTGCCGTGTCGGTGGGGAGCCGCATTGCTCCGATGAACGCGACGAGCGTCCCGCCGTCGGACGTGCGCCTCGCGGACACGGCGAACGGCCTCGACCCTCGTACGGCGACTCTCCGGGCGCGCCATCCCGCGGCGTCGCGATGCAAGCGCAGCAGCCCGCTGGGCCCCCCGCCGGACGGCGCGTCGTACGGGACCAGAACGTCGACGCTGCGCGAGTCCACGATCGGAAGGGATGCGTTGCCTTCGTCCCACCGGATCCCCGCGCCCGTCCATGCCCGTTCCGGGGGCGACCAGCGCCTCCCGTCCCAACGCGCGTACCAGATGGTGTCAGGTTCCCCAGGTCGCACGTCGCTTCTGCCACTCCAGAGGACGTGAGCTTCGCGCGTCACTCCCGCCTTGGGCAGCCCGGACGACGCGACCAGCGCCCGGAGCATCCGCTGGCCGGGGGGGAGCGGAATCGGCGTCGCGACCGGGGTGGCGCCGCGGGACACCATCACCCCTGCTTGTAGGACGGGGCCACCCGCCAGGCGACTAACGACAGTCGGGAACCCGAGCAGCGCGATCCGCCCTCCGACAGGGATGGGCCTTGGCTGATTCACGAACACCGTATCGCCGGAGTCGAGGCGCAATACCCGTGGGGGCACGCGCCAGCGGGTGGACGGCGTCACCGCTTGCGTGGCGACGAGCCCATGCCCCCCGGCCGCCGCGCGTGTGCCCGCGCCGGGAGCCGAGGGCATACTCCACAGGCACGCGGCGAACCCGGCGAGTCTCATCAACATGGGTGACCTCAGTCGAGGGCTGATTGGCCGCGCGGATGCGTGTCGTCCGCGGCGGAGGCGACGGTGACGGCATCCGCTCGTCGGTCGCTCGCTAGTATGGCGCGTCTCCGTTAGCCGCCGAGTACCATTTCGACGCGCACTGCATCACCGTATTGCGGCGTTTCCGACCCCCGCCTTCCGTGCTCCCCCGCGACCCGCTCGACCTCGTCTACCTCGGCAACCCGCTCCGCGCCTGGCTCACCGCCGCAGGCGTGTTCGCGGCCGTCGTCCTCGCGCTCCTCCTCGCCCGCCGCGCCCTCGTCCGCCGGCTGGAGCGCCTCGCGCCGCACACCGCCACCCGCGTCGACGACCTCGTCCTCGCGCTCGCGCGGCGCACGAGCGCGCTGTTCTTCGCCGCCGTGGCGCTCGCCGCGGCGCGGCGGGCGCTCTGGGACCTCCCGCCCGACCTCAAAGACGCCGTCGCCCTCGTCGCCCGGATCGCGCTCTACCTGCAGGCCGGCCGCTGGGCCAACACCGCCGTCGGGTTCTGGCTCGCGGGCGCCACCCGCGAGCGCGCCGAGCACGACAAGGCCAGCCTCGCGACGCTCAACCTGCTGGGGCTCCTCGCCCGCGTGGCGTTAGGCGCCGTCATCGTCCTGCTCGCGCTCGACGCCTTCGGCGTCAACATCACCGCGCTGGTCACCGGGCTCGGCGTGGCCGGCGTGGCCGTCGCGCTCGCCGTGCAGACCACGCTCGGCGACCTGCTCGCGTCGCTCGCCATCGCGCTCGACAAGCCGTTCGTCATCGGCGACACCATCACCTTCGACCAGTTCACCGGCACGGTCGAGGACATCGGCCTCAAGACCACGCGGCTCCGCGCGCTCTCCGGCGAGCAGCTCGTGGTGGCCAACGCCGAGCTGCTCAAGACGCGCATCCGCAACTACCAGCGCCAGACCGAGCGGCGCGTGCAGTTCACGCTCAGCTTCCCGCTCGACACCGCGCCGGCCGCGCTCGCGCGCGTGCCAGGGCTCGTGCGCGAGGCCGTCGCCGCCGAGCCGAGCCTCCGGTTCGACCGCTCGCACGTGTCGGCCGTGACCGACCAGGCGGTGGCGGTGGAGAGCGTGTACGTCGTGACCACGGCCGACTACGCGGTGCACATGGACGCGCAGCAGCGCGTCCTGCTCGCGCTGTTGGCGCGGCTGGCGGACGAGGGGACGCCGGTGGCGGTGCCGACGCGCGCCGTCGTGGTCCGGCCGGCCGCGGCGGCCTCGGCCGACGGGGGCGGGGCGGCCGTCGGCGCATAGCTTGCCTGACGGGACCCGCCACGGTCCTGCCCGCCGCCCGTCGTCGCCGCCGCTCGATGCCGCTCCGTCGCATGCCCCGCTTCCGCGCGCCGCGCGTCTGTTCGCCCGGCTCGCGCCCCGCCCGCCGCCTCGCGCGCTGCCTCGTGCGCTGCCTCGTGCGCTGCCTCTCCGCGACGTCCGCGGTTGGCCCCCTCGTCGCGGCGGCGCAGACAGCGCCCTCGGTGCCCGCGATGCCCGACGCGCAGCCCCAGGCCCGGGACACCACGGCGGCGCGCGTTGCGGCGGAGTCCTCGGCGGTGCGGGCGCCCGTCGAGCCGCGGCCGTCGGCCGCGCGGCCCGCCGCGTCGCATCCCCCGGAGGCCCACCCGTTCGCCCGCGAGCGGCTGCTGCGCACGCCCTCTCTGCCGCTCGCACGCGGCACCTCGGCCGAGGTGCTGCACGTGCAGGTGCTGCTCGACGGCGCCGGGTTCTCGCCCGGCATGCTCGACGGGCGGTGGGGGGAGAACATGCGCTTCGCCCTGGGCGCGTTCCGCGAGGCGGCCGGGCTGCCCGCCGAGTCGGGCGACGTGGTGGACGAGGCGACCTACCGGCGGCTCCTGGCGGCCGCGCAGGAGCGGCCCGCGGTGACCACGTACCTCGTGAGCGCCGCCGACGTGCGCGGCCCGTACCGCCCTGTGCCGGGGAGCGTCGAGGCCAAGAGCAAGGCCGACTGCCTGTGCTACGAGACGCTGCTCGAGCGGCTGAGCGAGCGCTTTCACGTGCGGCAGCCCGTGCTCCGCGCCCTCAACCCGGGCGTGAACTTCGCGACGCTCCGCGCGGGCGACCTCCTCACGGTGCCGAACACCTGGCGGCTGCCGCCGGCGCGGCGCGTGGCGCGGGTGCTGGTGGACAAGGCGGAGGGCGCGGTGCGCGGCTTCGACGCGGCGGGCGGGCTCGTGTTCTGGCTGCCCGCCACGGTGGGCTCTGGCGAGATGCCGTCGCCGCACGGGCAGTTGCGGGTGCGGGCGGTCGAGCGCAACCCGATGTACCGCTGGGACCCGGCGGTGCTGCGCGACGTGTCGCGGCGGCACCCGGTGCGCTACCTGCCGAGCGGGCCCAACAACCTCGTGGGGCTCGTGTGGGTCGCGCTGTCGCGGCCGCACGTGGGCATCCACGGCACGCCTACGCCCGAGACCATTGGCTACGCGGCGTCGCACGGGTGCGTGCGGCTCACCAACTGGGACGCGCTCTGGTTCGCGGCCTCGGCGCGCCCGGGGCTGCCGGTGCGCTTCCAGTAGGCCGCGCCTGGCGGTCAGGGGGCGGGCGGCGCGGCCGGTGCGCAGGTCGTCTGCTGGAAGGGGAGTGGGTACCAGGTGCGACCGCCGTCGAAGGACAGGTCGTACACGGCGATCCTCGTCGGGCACCATGGGCGGGACGGGTCGCCGCGCGCCGGCCCAACGAACACGCTGGTCGCCGGGTCCGGCACGCTCACCGCGATGGAGTGGGCGCACTTGCCCGCCGTCCACGCCTCGCGATCCTGCACGCTCCCGTTGGCGGGACGGGCCAGGGAGTCCGTCCCCAGGCCGAGCCTGGCGTGCATCGCACGCAGCGCCGCCAGGCTCGACGGCAGGAACAACGTCCGCGGGCGGGCGGAGTCTTCCGGGAGCCCGCGGGTGAACCGGCGGGCGGACGTGGCGATCGACGACGGGTGTGCGAGCCAGTACCGAATCCTCGCGTGGGCCACACGCTCGCCGATCGCCTGACAGCCAGGCTGTGCGTGGGCGGGGCCCGCGGCCGCGGGGCGGGCTGGGGCGCCCGCCGTGGTCGCAGCGAGGAGCAGCCCTCCAACCACATCGTGGGCGTGAGGCATCGTCGGGGCGAGCGCGGGGGGCGATCGGAGGGGCCGCTGGAATCCGGTGGGGGCAGGCGCAAGTTATTCTTGACGCCCATCCGTGTTCCGACGCTCCCCCATGTCGCCCGCCACGCCCGACGAATCCGCCCCGCTGCCCCCCGCCATCGCGCGCGTGCTGCAGCGCTTCCAGGCGCTCGGCCGCGAGGAGAAGATGCAGGCGCTCGTGGGCTACGCGAAGAAGCTGGAGCCCGTCCCCGCGCGCTACGCCGACGTCGACCGCGGCGCGTTCACGGTGCCCGAGTGCCAGACGCGGGTGGACCTCTTCCCCGAGGTCGCGCCCGACGGCACGCTGCACTTCTACGCCGACGTGAACGCGCGCCAGTCGCCGACGATCGCGGCCGTCCTCGCCATCACGTTCCAGGCCGTCAACGGCCAGCCGCCCGCCGTCACGCTCGGCATCCCGCCGGACTACGTGCGGCAGCTCATGAGCGGCATCGGCCTCGCCGCGCGCGAGGTCGGGCTGAACGCCATGATCGAGCGCCTCAAGCGGCACGCGCGCGACGCGCGGGCCGCCGCCACCCCCGCCTAACGATCCGCCCCATGGACCCCGTCACCATCGCCGTCCGCGAGAACGGCCCCTTCGTCATCGCCGGCGACGACCTGGCGCGCGTGCGCCTCGTCGACCACCAGGGCAACGTCGTCAGCACCGAGGGGCGCAAGGCGATCTCGCTCTGCCGGTGCGGCGCCAGCACCAAGAAGCCGTTCTGCGACGGCACGCACAGCAAGGTCGGGTTCCGCGGGGCGGAGGCGGCGCAGGCGGCGTACGACGCCGGCCAGGCCGGGGAGCGCACGGACGGGCCGCCCGCGACGCCGCCGGCGCCCCGGGGCTGAGCCCGCGTGCAACGCCTCGTCACCGCCTGGGTCTGGACCCTCTGGGTCACGATCGTGCTCGTCGCCTTCCCGGTGGTCGGGGCCGTCTTCCTCGCCACCGCCCCGTTCGACCCGCGCCGCTACGCCGCCGGGCGCACCTTCCGCTGGCTCGGCGCGTTAGGCGCGCGCCTCAACCCGTGGTGGCGCTTCCGCACGGGCGGGCGCCCGGCCGAATCGCTCCGGCACCCGTTCGTGGCCGTGAGCAACCACGAGAGCTACGCCGACATCTTCCTCATCTCCTACCTGCCGTGGGAGATGAAGTGGCTCGGCAAGAAGACGCTCTTCAACATCCCCGTCATGGGGTGGGTGATGCGCATGGCCGGCGACGTGCCGCTCGTGCGCGGCAACCGCGAGAGCGCGGTCGGCGCGCTCGCCCGCTGCCGCGACCGGCTCGCCAAGCGGATGAGCGTGATGATCTTCCCCGAGGGCACGCGCTCCGCCACCGACGCGCTGCTGCCCTTCAAGGACGGCGCCTTCCACCTCGCCGTCGAGGCGCAGGTGCCGGTGCTCCCGATCGCCATCGCCGGCACGCGCGACTGCATGGCCAAGCACTCGTTCCGCGTGAACCGCGCGCGCGCCGCCTGCCGAGTGCTCGACCCGGTGGCCACCGAGGGGCTGACGCCGGCCGACGTGCCCGCGCTCCGGGAGCGGGTGCGCGGGCTCATCGACGCCGCGCGCCGCGACCTCGCGCGCGAGCTGGCCGGCGAGCGCTGACCGCCGCCCGGCCGCCGCGCGTGCCCGACCCCGCCGCAGACCGCGCGACCCCCGCGGCGACCGAACCCGCCGTCCCGCCGCCCGACGACCTCGCCCCCCCGCTCACCCCCGACGCGCTCGAAGAGCGGCTCTCCCGCCCCACGAGCGGCGTGCTCGGCGTGTTGGAGCGCGTCCCGGGCGACGTGGTGGTCCTCGGCGCGGGCGGCAAGATGGGCCCCTCGCTCGCCCGCATGGCCCGCCGCGCGCTCGACGCGTTAGGCGGCGCGCACGCCGGCCGGCGCGTCACCGCGGTGTCGCGCTACGAGGGGCCGGAGGGCGCGGCGCGCCGCGCCCAACTCGCCGCGTGGGGGGTCGAGACGGCCAGCGCCGACCTGCTCGACCGCCGCGCCGTGGCCGCGCTCCCCGCGGCGCCGCTCGTGGTCTACATGGCCGGCCTCAAGTTCGGCACGGCCGCCGCGCCGGCGCGCATGTGGGCGACCAACACGGTCGCGCCGGCGCTCGTGGCCGAGCGCTACGCGGGGGCGCGAGTGGTGGCGTTCAGCACCGGCAACGTCTACCCGCCGAGCGCCGCGCCGGGCCGCGGGCTCGCGGAGGACGCCGCGCTCACGCCGGTGGGCGAGTACGCCAACGCCTGCGTGGCGCGCGAGCGGGTGCTGGAGTGGGCCTGCGACCGTCACGGCAGCCCGCTCGCGCTCGTGCGGCTCTCCTACGCCGTCGACCTGCGCTACGGGGTGCTGGTGGACGTGGCCGAGCGGGTGCGACGCGGCGAGCCGGTGGACGTGCGGACCGGGTGGGTGAACGTGGTCTGGCAGGGCGACGCGAACGCGCAGGCGTTGCAGTGCTTCGCGCGGGCGGGGGACCCGGCGTTCGCGGTGAACGTGACGGGGCCGGAGCCGGTGGCGGTGGCCGAGGTCGCGCGGCGGTTCGGCGCGGTGTTCCGCAAGGTGCCCGCGCTGGTGGGGCGGACGCTTCCCGACGCGCTGCTCTCCGACACGGGGCTGGCGCAGCGGCTGTTCGGGCCGCCCGCGGTGCCGACGGCGCGGCTGATCGAGTGGGTGGGCGAGTGGCTGCGCGCCGGCAACGCGACGCTCGGGCGGCCGACGAAGTTCGAGGTGCGGGATGGGCGCTATTGAGGCCGCCTCCGTGCCCCGGTTCAACCTCCGCCGCCACCTGCTCGCGGGACAGGTCATCCCCGCCCACCCCCTCGCGCTGACCCCCCGCCGGACGCTCGATGAGCGCGCCCAGCGCGCCCTCACCCGGTACTACGTGGAGGCGGGGGCGGGTGGGCTGGCGGTGGGGGTGCACACCACGCAGTTCGCCATCCACGACCCGGCGGTCGGGCTCTACCGGCCCGTGCTGGAGCTGGCCCGCGAGACGGCGCTCGACTGGGCGGCGCGGCAGGCCCCATCGGGGACCCCGCCGGGGAGCCCGCCGCGGGACCTCGTGCTCGTCGCCGGGCTGGTGGGCGACACGCGGCAGGCCGCGCACGAGGCCGCGGTCGCCCGCGCGCTCGGCTACCACTGCGGCCTCCTGTCGCTCGCCGCCATGGCGGATGCCGACGACGCGGCGCTCGTGCGCCACTGCCGGCAGGTGAGCGAGGTGCTGCCGCTGTTCGGGTTCTACCTGCAGCCCGCCGTGGGCGGGCGGACGTTAGGCGCGCGGTTCTGGCGGGCGCTGGCGGACGAGGTGCCGGCGCTGGTGGCGGTCAAGATCGCGCCCTTCGACCGCTACCGCACGCTCGACGTGGTGCGGGCGGTCGCGGCGGCGGGGCGCGACGACGTGGCCCTCTACACCGGCAACGACGACAGCATCCTCCTCGACCTGCTGACGCCGTTCCCGGTGACGGTGGGCGGGGCGCCGGCCGCGCGGCGCGTGGTCGGCGGGCTGCTCGGCCAGTGGGCCGTGTGGACCCGCCGCGCCGTGGAGCTGCTCGCGGCCGTGCAGGCCCACGGCGACGCGCCGGTCGACCCGCGCTGGTTGGCCACCGCGGCCGCACTCACGGACGCCAACGGCGCGCTCTTCGACCCGCACCACGGGTTCCGCGGGTGCCTGCCCGGCATCCACGAGGTGTTGCGCCGTCAGGGGCTGATGCGCGGCACATGGACCCTCGACCCGCACGAGCGGCTGAGCCCGGGGCAGGCCGAGGAGATCGACCGCGTCCTGCGCGGCTACCCGGAGCTCACCGACGACGCGTTCGTCGCCGAGCGGCGCGACGCGTGGCTGGCGGGGTGAGGGGAGGGCGGGTGGCGTTCCGCCCGCGCGGCTGCCACCGCGCCCCCACGCCGGCCGGCCCCCCCGCGCCGTGGCCGCGCTCCTCGCGGTAGACCTCGGCGTGCGCGCGGGCTTCGCGTGCTGGGGGGACGACGGGCGGCTGCGCTGGTACCGCTCGCAGAACTTCGGCGCGGCGGCCCGGATGCGCCGCGCCGTCCCCGCCCTCCTCGCCGACCCGCCCGACCTCTCGCGCGTCGTCGTCGAGGGGGGCGGGCCGCTCGTGGGGCCGTGGGCGGCGGAGGCCGATCGGCGCGGGCTCGCCCTGCAGGTGGTGAGCGCGGAGGTGTGGCGGCCGCTCTTCCTGCTGCCGCGGGAGCAGGGCTCGGGCGCGCAGATGAAGGCCGTCGCCGACCGCGTCGCCCGTCGGGTGATCGCGTGGGCCGGCGGGCCCGGCGTCACGTCGCTCCGGCACGACGCGGCGGAGGCGGTGCTCGTCGGGCTGTGGGGCGCGCTGTCGGCCGGCTGGGTGCGGCGGCTGCCGCCGGAGCTGTTTCGTTAGGCGGGCGGCGCCACCCGGCGCGTCACGACCCCGGCCGGTACCGCCGCTCCGCCTGCCGCTCCACGTCCTCGCGGTAGAACGCCACGTCCTTGAACCGCCCCGCCGCGTACAGCGGCGCCTGGTCGACGAAGTGGGGCGACGTGGAGTCCGCGCTCACGCCGCCGGCGAGCACGCTGCGCGCCCGCACCCGCGGCCCGAACTCGACCGCGGCCACGAAGCTGTTGCCGTAGGTGCCGTAGAAGCGCCGCGTGGTCCGCGGGCCGCGCTGCCCGATGCTCGCCAGCGACCCCCACGTGGCCGACGTGAACGGCACCGGCCAGCTCGGCTTCGCGTCGTCGAACCCCGCGCCGGGCGCGCCGCTCAGCCGCTGAAAGCGGTTGATCTCCCCCCACGGCGTCTCCCACGTCCCAAAGTCTTGCGCCAGCCGCGCGACGGCGTCGTCCAGCGCCGCGAGCTGCTCGGCCGGCGTAAGCCGCGCGGCCGCGTAGTCGTAGACGCTCTGCCCGGCCGCCGCGGCGGGGCGCGCGCTCTGCGCCAGCACGCGGTCGCCCCAGAACACCGCGACCGACGTCGGCACCGAAGCGGCGGCCCACCGCAGGTCCCAGCCGCGGAGCGCGGCCACCGGGCCGGCGAGTCGCGCCCGCTGCGCGTCCCCCGCCGGGAGCGCGTCGTAGGCGGCGAAGAGCGGCGGCAGCAGCCCCTCGAACGCCGGGAGCGCCGGGTCGTACGCCGCCGCGATGAGGCCGTCCAGCGTGAACGCCGAGTCGCGGCTGAGGACGCGCACCGCGTGCACGCCGCGCGGGTTCTCGGGGAGCGTCCACATGTAGGCCGGGAAGCGCTCGCGGCTCGGGCTGGCGGGGCCGGCGGCGGAGAACGGCCAGTTGTTGGTGTTCTGGATCCAGCCCGTGCGCGGGTTCTTGAGGCTGACGATCTCGCCTAACGCGTGCAGGCCGCGCCACTCCGTGGCCGACGTCGTGCCGTCCACCGGGCGCGTCCAGTCGACGCGCGGGTCGCGCCGCGGCAGGAAGTCGCCGTGCCAGTAGGCGATGGTGCCGTCGGCGTCGGCGTAGACGGTGTTGTTGGAGGAGTTGGTGCGCAGCGCCATCACCCGCGCGAAGTCGGCGTACGAGCGCGCCTTGGTACGCAGGTACGACTGCTGGAGCGCGCGCACCGGCTCGTACATCAGCCGCACCGTCACCCACCGGCCGGCGCTGTCGGCCCGCACCACGGGGCCGTGGTGCGTGAAGTACGCCGTGACCTCACGCCGCCCGAACGTCCCGTCGGGCCGGCGGAAGGCGAGTGCGATGCGGCGCGCCGTCACCGGCCGCTCGGCGCCGTCGTAGCGGTACGTGCGCCGCCCCGCGCGCTCGGTCACCGCCTCGACGTACTCGTCCACCACGTCGCCGCCGCCGGAGGTGTGCATCCACCCCGCGCGGTCGTTGAAGCCCTGGTAGACGAAGAACTGGCCCCAGGTGACGGCGCCGTACGCGTTGAGCCCCTGGCCGCTCACCACGTGCACCTCCGGGCGGAAGTAGAACGAGGTGTGCGGGTTGATGAGCAGGAGCGCGTGCCCCGCCGCCGTGCGCGACGGCGCGATGGCGAAGCCGTTGGACCCCGTGGGCTCGGGCACCGGCGGCGGGCCGTCGCCCGCCCCGCCCTCCGGGCCGGCGGCGTTAGGCGCGGCGCCCGGCGTGCGCGGCCCGTAGAACGCCGCGAGCGGCCCGAGCCCGATCTCCTCGAGGTCCCCGCCGATGCTCCCCTCGGTGAAGCTGAGCGCCATCCACGGCTCGAAGCGCGTGAGCAGCTTGGGGCGTACCGCGGGGTGCGTGGCGAGGTAGAAGTTGAGCCCGTCGGCCCACGCGTCCATCAGCGCGCGCAGCCACGCGGGGCTGGCCGCGTAGCGGGCGCGGAGGTCCGCCGGCTCCACGTACAGCCGCGCCCGCAGGTCGCGCCAGAGCGCGCCCTCGCCGTCCACCTCGGCGCGGCGGCCGAGCGCGTCGACGTAGTTGAGCTCGACGCGGGCGAAGTCGTCCTCGGCCTGCGCGTACACCAGGCCGAACACCGCGTCCGCGTCGGTGCGGCCGTAGACGTGCGGGACGCCCCACCGGTCGCGCAGGATCTCCACGCGCGCCGCCCGCGCGCGCTGCCGGGCGAGGTCGGCGGCCGGTTGGGCGCGGGCCGGGAGGGCCACGGCGGTGCAGACCACGGCCGCCGCGAGGGCGGCGCACGACGACGGAGCACGCATGACGGAGGGGCGGGCGTTGGGCGGCCCGACCGCCGGAAACGACCGGCGGGGGCGACGGCGCAAAGTTACGCGCCGCACACCCCCGCCTCTCGCCCGCGCCGCGGCCGGTCAGGCCGCGACCGGTGTCACGCCGCCGCCAGCGCCTCCTCGAACTCCAGCACCGGCTCCATCACCACGCCCGCCCCGGCCTTGATCGTGGCCGCCAGCGCCAGCACCTGCGGCAGCAGCTTGGCCATGAAGAAGCGCGCCGTGCGCACCTTCTGCTCGTAGAACGCCGAGTCGCCGACGCCGGCGGCGAGCTTCTCCTGCGCCACGCGCGCCATCTTGAGCCACATCCACCCCGTGGCCACCGTGCCCATCAGGCGGAGGAAGTCGGCGGCCGCGGCGCCCGCCTCGTCGGGGTTGCGCATGGCGGCCTGCATCACCGCCATCACGGTCTCCTGCAGCGTGCGGAGCGCGTCGCCTAACGGCTTGGCGAGGTCGGCCAGCTTGGGGTCGGCGAGGCCGGCCTTCACGTCCTCCTGCACCAGCTTGAGGAAGCGGCGCATGAGGCGGCCGTTCCCCTCGGGCACCTTGCGGCCGATCAGGTCCATCGCCTGCACGCCGTTGGTCCCCTCGTAGATCTGCGCGATGCGCGCGTCGCGCACGAACTGCTCCATCCCCCACTCGCGGATGTAGCCGTGCCCGCCGTACGTCTGCAGCCCGAGGTTGGCGACCTCGAAGCCGGTGTCGGTGAGGTACGCCTTGATGATCGGCGTCATCAGCGCGACCAGGTCCTCGGCCTCCTGCCGCGTTTCCGCGTCCGGGTGCTTCTCGGCCACGTCGATGAGCGTCCCCGTCCAGTAGGCGAGCGCGCGCTCGCCCTCCACGTACGCCTTCATCGTCAGCAGCATGCGGCGCACGTCGGCGTGCACGACGATCGGGTCGGCCTCGCCGGCCGGGTTCTTGGCGCCCGTGAGCGCGCGCCCCTGCACGCGGTCGCGCGCGTAGGCGACCGCGTTCTGGTAGCTCACCTCGGCGATGCCGAGCCCCTGCATGCCGACGCCTAACCGGGCGCCGTTCATCATGGTGAACATGGCCTTCATCCCCTTGTTCACCTCCCCCACGAGCCAGCCCTTGCTGTCGTCGAAGTTGATGACGCAGGTGGCGTTGGCCTTGATCCCCATCTTGTGCTCGATGCTGGAGCACGACACCTGGTTGTACGCCCCCACGCCGCCCTCGGGCGTGTCGACGAACTTGGGCACCAGGAACATCGAGATCCCGCGCGTCCCCGCCGGCGCGCCGGGCAGCTTGGCGAGCACGAGGTGGCAGACGTTCTCGGTGAGGTCGTGGTCGCCGGCCGAGATGAAGATCTTCTGGCCGGTGATCGCGTAGCTGCCGTCCTCGTTGGGCACGGCCTTGGTGTGGATGATGCCGAGGTCGGTGCCGGCGTGCGCCTCGGTGAGGCACATCGTGCCGCCCCAGGTGCCGTCGGTCATCTTGGCGAGGAAGCGGTCCTTGAGCTCCTTCGCGCCCCACTTCTCGAGCGTCATCGCGGCGCCGTGGCCGAGCTCGGGGTACATCGAGAAGGAGAGGTTGGACGAGCAGAGGAACTCGTCGAACACGAACCGGGCCAGGTGCGGGAGCCCCTGGCCGCCGTAGGCCGGGTCGCCCGTCATCGCCGGCCAGCCGCCGCCGACGAACTCCTGGTAGGCCTCCTTGAACCCCTTGGGCGTGAAGACCTGCCCGTTCTCGATGCGGCACCCCTCGGCGTCGCCGCTCTGGTTGATGGGGTGCAGCACCTCCTCGCACAGCTTCCCGCCCTCCTCCAGCACGCTCATGAGCAGGTCGGGCGTGGCCTCCTCGTAGCCCGGCAGCCGGCTGAGCTGCTCCACGTCGAGCACTTCGGTGAGGAGGAAGCGGACGTCGTCGAGCGGGGCCTTGTAGGTAGGCATGGGGCGGGTCCTGGCGGGGGTGGACGGCAGCGCCGAACGCTGTTCGGTCGGGCCAAAGCTGCGCCGCGGACCGCGCGGGAGCAAGAGCCGCCGGGATCGCGTCCCCGCGGGGCCGGCCCGGTCAGCCGCAGCGCGGACCGGGCGGGCCGGCCACCCAGCGGGCGCGGAACGCCTGCTCCACCCGCGCGCCGCTCGGGAATCGCAGGTCGAGCGCGCCGCGGACCGTGTTGTCCGCCTCCACCGCGTCGACCCGGACCGCACCGCCCGCCGCCGCCTCGAAGTCACCAGTCGCCGGCTGCCGGACGGCGGCCGCGAGCACCCCGTCGCCGGGGCGATAGGTGGCGGGGCCGAGGGCGGCGAGCGTGCGGGCGATGGTCACGCGCACGTACGGCGCCACCGGGCGCGCCACCGGCTGGAATCCGCTCGCCACCACGATCTCCACCGCGACGCCGTCGGTAGGGCCGCACCCGAGCGTGGCGGTGGCGGCGTCGGCCGGGCCTAACGGCTCGCCGGGGGTGCCGCCGCAGGCGACGGCGGCGGCGGGGAGGCCGAGCGCGAGGAGCGCCCGACGGCGCGAGAGAGGGCGAAGGGCTGTCATGCCGCGCTCTACCCCGCCCCGCCCGTCCCCGTCACCGCGGGTCGTCGCCAAGGGCCGCGTGTCGGGCCCGGGCGTCGAAGCCGAGCGCGGCGAGCAGGTGGTCGAACGGCTCCGGAGGGAGGTGCCCGCCGCTCGCCTGGTCGTGCCCGTTGCCGAAGTCGGCGTTGAGCGGGCCGAGATCGATGGCCCCGCGGAGGAGCCGCGGCAGGTTCAGGTCGGCCCGCGCCGTGCGCGACGAGAACGCGACCACGCCCGGCAGGTACGCCGGGTTCACCCCCATCACCGCGTGCCCCGGGAGCCGCCCGCGCCACTGCTGCGCGATCAGCGGGTGGATCTGGCACGCCGACGGCGCCGGGACGAGCGCCCACGGGCTGTCGCCCCCCGCGAACAGCGGCGCGCGCTTCCGCGCCTCCGCCAGCGCCGCGTTCACCTCGGCGCGGTAGGCGCGCAGGCGGTCGGCGCCGGCCGCGTCGTCCTCGCTCACGGCGCGCGGGCCGTCGGCCGCCATCAGCAGGCCTAACGGCGTCTCCACGTCGAACGCGGCCGCCCGCCGCGCCGCGTTGACTAGCGACACGGCCTCCTTGAGCCACTTCGCCGTGTACTGTTTGCGCGCCGGCGCGAGCCGCTCCCACGGCGCGCGCTCGCCGAGGTCGCTGATCGTGCCCACCGCCGCGACCCAGAGCAGGTCGTCGAGGGGCGCGCCGGCGTCGTGGGCGAGCGGGGCGAGCAGCTCCCACATCAGCCACGCGCTGTTGGGCACCGGGTCCCAGCCGTAGCCGCTCGCCACGGTCGCGGCGGGGTCGTTAGGCACGCCGTTCGGCAGGTGGTGGTCGACGTAGAGCGTGGGCACGCCGGGGAGCACGCCGTCCGCCTTCACCCCCAGGTCCGTGACGACGAGCGCGTCCGGCGCCATCGCCGCGAGCCGGGCCCGCGCCCCGTCGCCGAACGCGCTCTCCCCGCGCCCGCTCGGCACCACCTGCACGCTGGCGAAGCCGAGCCGCGGGAGGGCGCGACCGGCCACCGCCCCCGCCGCCAGCCCGTCCGCGTCGAAGTGGCAGAACACCACCACCCGCGCGTCGCGCGGCACCCGGTCGAGGAAGGCGCGAGCGGCCGCGCGGGCGGCGAGGAGGGCGTCGGCGTACGGGGTCGGTGCGGCGGGGGTGGCGGCGGTCATGCCCCGCCCTACTGCGAACCTCCTGCCGCCGCGCCCGCCGCGCCCGGACGACGTGCCTTGACCGGGAAGCGCGCCGGCTGCCGCGGCGCCTCCACGCCCTGCGTCTCCACCAGCCGCAGCGCCTCGGCCACGGCGCGCTCCAACTGCGGGTCGCGCCCGCGGGCCACGCTCGCCGCGTCCTGCACGACCTCGATGTCGGGCGCGACGCCCTCGCCCTCGGCGATGAACTCCCGCTCGGGCCCAAACACCGCGAGCTCGGGCGCGGTGATCGTGCCGCCGTCCACCAGCGGGTACGGGACGGCGGCGTTCACCAGCCCGCCCCAGGTGCGCGTCCCGATGAGCGGCCCCACCTTGAGCTGCCGGAAGACCCACGGGAAGTAGTCGCCGCCGGAGCCCGCGAGCTCGTTGGTCACCAGCACCTTGGGGCCTAACAGCCCGGCCGCGGGGAGGTGGTTGGGCACGCCGCCGGCCGCCGAGTTGGTCACGCCGCCCACGGGGCGGCGCGCCATGATCGTGGTCATGTAGTCGTCGAGCAGCCCGCCACCGTTGAAGCGCTCGTCGATCACGGCCCCGCGCCGGTCCTGCTGCGCGAAGTAGTACCGGTCGAACGCGGCGACGGCGGGGCCGCTGGTGTTGGGCACCCACACGTACGCCAGCCGCCCGCTGGAGAGCGAATCGACGCGGCGCCGGTTGTCCTCCACCCAGGCGCGCTGCCGGAGCTGCGCCTCGCTCCGAACCGGAACCACGGTCACGTCCCACGCGCCCGCGCCGTCGGGCCGCTCGGCGAGCCGCAACACCGTCTGCCGCTCGGCGGTGCCGTCGAGCCAGCGCCACGGCTCGTCGGCAGTGGTGACGGGGGCGCCGTTCACGGCGAGCAGGTAGTCGCCCACGCGCGCCTTCACGCCGGGTGCCTCCAGCGGCGCGCGGAGCCCCGGGTTCCACCCCTCGGTGGAGTAGATGCGGCGGATGCGCCAGCGGCCGTTCTCCGCCGCCAGGTCCGCGCCCAACGCGCCCACGCGGTTGCTGTCCACGGCCGGCACGTCCCCGCCGCCCACGAACGAGTGCCCCACGCTCAGCTCCCCGCCGAGCACGTCGAGCAGGTAGGTGAGGTCGGCGCGGTGGCGGACGAAGGGGACGAGCGGGCGGTAGCGGGCGCGCACCGCGTTCCAGTCGGCGCCGTGCAGCCCGGGGTCGTAGAAGAAGTCGCGCTCCATCCGCCACGCCTCGTCCCAGATCTGCTGCCACTCGGCGGCCGGGTCGAGCCGGGCGCTCAGCGCGACGCGCATCGCGCCCTCGCCCGGCTTGTAGGGCGCGTCGGCCGACGCGGTCACCCACGCGGCGGCGGGGCCCTGGCCCGTCTGCCACATCAGCTTCCGCCCGTCGCGCGACGCCGACACGCGCGACGCGCCCTGCGCGAACACCTCGCTCTTGCGCTTGGCCATGTCCCACTTGTGCAGCGTGGTCCCCGGCGCGTTAGGTACCCGCTCGGCGACGAACACGGTCCCCGCCGGGCCCGGCACCAGCGCCACGTAGTCGCGCGTGGGCAGCGGCAGCGCGAGGATGCGCCGGTCGATGCGGTCGAAGTCGATGCGGACCTGCGGTGCGCGCGCGGCCGCGGCGGCGGAGTCGGGGCCGGCCCCGGCGACGCGCGGGGCGGCGGCCGGGGCGTTGGCGCGCGCGTCGTTAGGCGCGGCGCCCGGCGCCCCCGGGGTGCCGCCCGGCGTGCCCGGCGTCGGGGCCCCCGGGGGCGTGCCGATCACGCGCGCCGCCGCCTCCTCATCGCTCTCGGGGGTGAACGGCGTGGGCTCGTCGGCGCGGAGCAGCACGGCGTACACGCCCGACGTCGAGGTGCGCGTGAGCGAGCCGAGGTCCGCCCAGCCGCTCTGCAGGCCGAGGTCCGTGCTGGCGAGGAGGTAGAGCCAGCGGCCGTTGCGGTCCCATACGGGGTTCGACGCGCTGGCCAGCGCGTCGGTGACGGTGCGGCGGGTGCCGTCGGCCGCGTTCCACACCACCACCCGCGAGAACTGGTTGGGGAACGTCTTGTCGTACGCCAGCCAGCGCGAGTCCGGGCTCCAGGCCGGCGCCATCCCCCCGCGGTCGCCGGCCGCGCCGCCGGTGTCCACCACCGCCAGCCGCCCCGTGGCGAGCTGCAACACCCGGAGCCGCGCCTTGTCGTCGACGAACGCGATCGACGCGCCGTCGGGCGACCACGCGGGGTTCCACGCCATCCGCGCGTCGCCGAGGCCTAACGCGCGCGGCGCGGCCAGCCCGTCCGCGTCGGCGATCATGAGGCGGTACCCCTGCCCCTCGTCCGAGAACCACGCCACGCGCCGCCCGTCGGGCGACCAGACCGGCGCGCGGTCGGCCGCGCCCGGCGAGCGGGTGAGGTTGCGCGCGTCGCCCTTCTCGACCGGCACCGTGAAGATGTCGCCGCGGGCCTCGAACACCGCGCGCCGGCCGTTGGGCCCGAGCGACGCCGCGGCCACGCTCCGCGTGACGTCCGCCCACCGCGGCTGCGCCCACGGGAAGTCGCCCCGCACGGTCACGGTCAGCCGGCGCGGCGCCTGCCCCGGAGTCATCGTCCAGAGCGCGCCGTCCTGCTCGAACACGAGCGCCCCGTCGCGCCCGCCTAACGTCTTGACGTCGGCGTCGCGGAAGCGGGTGAGCTGCGTGAGGGCGCCCGAGCGCACGTCGTACGACCAGACGTTGGTGGCCCAGTCGCGGTCGCTCAGAAAGTAGATCGCGTCCCCCATCCACACCGGCTGCACGTCCATCGTGCGCGCGTTGGGCAGGCGCACCTCGGCGGCGTCGGCCACGGTGGTGATGGTGAGCGGCGTGTTCTGCCCGCCGCGGTAGCTGCGGAACTCGTCGTCCCAGCGGTCCACGCGGTCGATCACGACGCGCCGCCCGTCGGGCGAGAAGGCGCCGCGGTATGCCATCGCACCCGGCAGCATCTCCGCCGCGCCCCCGTCGGCCGGGATGGTGAAGAGCCGCGCGTACGGCGTCGGCGCCGATGCGCGCCCCGAGGCGAACAGCACGCGGCGGCCGTCGGGCGTCCAGCCGCGCGCCAGCTCGCCGGCCGGGCTCCACGTGAGGCGGCGCGCGTCGCCGCCGGCCGCGGGCATCACGTACACCGCCGGCCCGCCCGCGCGGGTGGACGTGAACGCCAGCCAGCGCCCGTCGGGGGAGTAGTGCGGGTCGCTCTCGACGGCGGGCGTACTGGTCAGGCGCCGCGCGTCCCCGCCGGCCCGCGCGACGGCCCACAGGTCGCCGCCGTACGCGAACGCGATCTCGGTCGGGCCTAACGACGGCTCGCGGAGGAGGCGGGTGCCGGCGGCGGGCGCGGCCGGCGCGTCCTGCGCGGCCAGCCTGGACGGCGCGGGGGCCGCGAGGGCGAGGGCGGCCGCCGCGGCGGCCGGGACGAAGGGGCGCATGGGGGCGGAACGAGGAGGGCTGGCCGGCGCACCCGCGCCGGCCGGCCCCAACCTACGAACGCGCGCCGCCCGGCGCCCGGGCGCTCAGAACCCCCGCGTCAGGACGCCCGCGTCAGGACGCCCGGGTCAGGACGCCCGGGTCAGTACGCCCGCTTCTCCCATCGCGCCGCCTCGATCGCGCTCCACAGGTGCATCACCCAGCCGAGCGTCCCGAACGACGCGGCCCAGATCACGCCGGCGAGCACGAGGTGGAAGAGCGCCTTCCCGGGGCGCCCCTGGAGGAGCTGGCCGAGCCCGGGGAGGAAGAGGCTGGCGATGGCGGCGAGGACGTTGCCGGCGGATCCCTGGACGGCGGCCACGGGCGGTTCTCCTGTGAGGCGGTGGTCGCGCGGCGACGTCCGCGCCCGGGTGTCTACGCGCCGCCCGCGCGTTTGTGACACGCGGCGCGCCACCCACTGCCCGCGCGCCGCGGTCAACCGCGCCGCGGGCCCGGCCGACACTCGCCGGGACATGCCCCATCCGACCTCCCCGCGGCCCACCGCCCACCCGGCGCCGGCCATGTACGCCGCCACGGGCGCCCGGCTGGGCCGCGCCGTGCTCGGCTACGTGGCGGCCGTCGTGCTCGTCATCACACTCGAGCCGTTCACCTTCCGCTGGCCCGATGCGCTGGCCCTCACCTGGTGGGCGCCGGACAGCCCGTGGTTCGGCGCGTTCGACGCCGTGGCCAACGTCGCGCTGTTCGTGCCGCTGGGCTTCCTCGGCGCGCTCACCCGCTCGGCGACGGACGTGGGCGGCGACGGACGCGGGCGCGTGCGGGCCGCCCTCCTGCTCGGCGCGCTGCTCAGCCTCGTCGTCGAGTGCACGCAGGTCTTCGAGCCGGGGCGCTACCCGTCGCCCACGGACGTGCTCACCAACGCGCTCGGCGCCGCGCTCGGCGCCGCCCTGCACGCGCGCACCGCCCGCCACCTCGGCGCCGACTCGCCGCTGCTGGGGCGACTGGCGCTGGAGCTGCCGGTGATGGGGCTGGTCTACGTCCTCCTCCCACTGCTGACGCTCACGGCCACCACCGCGGCCGCGGGCGCGCGCGACGTGCGCGCGCTCGGCCTGGTCCTGCTGGGCGGGGCCGGCGGTGCCTTGCTCGGGACGGTGCAGCGGCGTCACCTCGGGCCGCAGGGCGCTGCGCGGCCACGCATGACGGCCGCGGCGGCCGCGGCCTGGTTCGGGGCCGGGGCGCTGCCGGCGCTCGCGACCACGCCCCGCGCCTACCTAACGGGCGCGGCGCTGGCGGCGGGGGTGACGTTCGCCGTCGGGCGGCAGGCGGTAGTGGGGGTGCGCGACATCGACCGCCGCTTCGAGGGCGAGGCGCTGGCCCGGGCGACGCCGTGGCTCGCAGCCTACGCGCTCCTGCTCCCCTTCGGGGACGCCGGCGCGCCCACGTGGGGCCGGCTCGTGATTCTCCGCGACCTGGAGTACGCGGTCGCCTTCACCGCGCTCGGCTACGTGCTCTCCGAAGGCTGGGGGCGGCGCGAGTGGCGCTACCGGCGCACGGCGTGGGTGGTCGCGGGGGTGGCGGCCACCGGCGCCGCGGTGCTCGAGGCGGCGGCCGGCGCGCTCGGGGAGCTGCATTGGACGGCCCGGGCCGGCGCGGCGCTGGTGGCCTGCGCGTGCTGGGGCGGCTGGCTCTACCACCTGCAGCGGGCGCACGTGCGGGCGCTGGTCGAGGCCCGGCGGTCGGCGGGCGCGGGGCCGCAACGCACTGCGGCGCGGGCCGCCGGGGCCCGCGCCGCATGATTCCGGCTGCCATCAGTCCTGCCAACACCGCTACGCCCTGAGGACGCCACCCATGCGACAGTCGTGCGGACCGCGCGCGGGTCTGGGCGGACGGGAGGGGCGCGTCAGGGGGCCCGCAGCACCGCCACGTGGAAGTGCGCCGGCCGCCGCTCCTCGGTCGCCTCCACCACCCCGCGGCGCTCGTACCCCAGGAGCGCGGTGCGCATCCACGCGCGGCAGCCGTTGCGCGGCGTGCGCAGATCCACGGCGATCCCGGTCGGGTGGACCGTCTTCGCGACCGAGTTGTGGAGGTGGACCGACGTGGGGCGCATCGCGCTCGTGACCGTGAGCGGCTCGCCGCACGCCCGGCGGTACTCGGGGGCGAAGGCGCGCAGGAACGCTCGGGTCTCGGGGCGGGCGTAGGGCATGGTCACGCCCTTGAGCCGCCACGCGCCCCCCCGCAGCGAGACGTAGTCGCCTTCGTCGGCGCCGCGGAGGATGTCGCGGCGCGAGGCGGTGAAGGCGAGCCCCTCGCTGCGGGCCTCGCGGTAGGCGCGGTCGACGGCGGCCGGGCTCCCGCGGAGCGTCGCCCCGCCGAGCGCGGCGGCCGGGGCCGCGTAGGCCGCCTCGGCCGCGCTCGGGCGG
>ERZ1066118.825-NODE-825-length-24178-cov-19.087468_pt1 | contig 24178 bp, 17 predicted proteins | sample MGYA00382765_ERZ1066118 | MGnify/ENA primary metagenome ERZ1066118 (study PRJEB33369, sample SAMEA5778348) | biofilm metagenome | biome: Industrial cooling water; feature: Water cooling tower basin; material: Biofilm | place: United Arab Emirates | collected...
CTCGTCGCGCTCCGCCGCGCCGGCGGGGGGGCGGGCGGCGCCGAGCGCACCGCGCGCACCGACGCCAACGGCCAGTTCGCCGTGCGCGCGGGGGGCGGGGCGGCGGGGGGGTGGACCATCGCCGTCCGCCGCCTGGGCTACGCGCCGGCCCAGCGCGCGCTGCGGCTCCCCGCCGACACCGCACTCGGCGACGTCCGTCTCGCCGCCGCCGCCGTCGACCTGGCGCCGGTGGCCGTGACCACGCCCGGCCGCACGCGCTCGGCCGACGAGCTGTTCCAGCCGGCCGCGGTGCTGGCCGGCGCGGCGCTCGACCGCGCGCTCACGACGAGCATAGCCGCCACCGTCGCCCAGCAGCCGGGCGTATGGGTGCGGACCAACGGCCCGGTGGCCGCTCAGCCCGTCATCCGCGGCCTCGGCGGGGACCGCGTGGCCGTGCTCGAGGACGGCCAGCGCACCGGCGACATCGCCACCACCGCCCCCGACCACGCCGTGACGGTCGACCCGCTCTCGGCGCGCCGGGTGGAGGTGGTGCGCGGCCCGGCGGCGCTGCTCTACGGGAGCAACGTGCTCGGCGGCGTGGTGAACGTGGTGCGCGAGGACGTGCCGCGCGCCGTCCCCGAGCGCACGTCCGGCTTCGCGGCCGGCCAGGGCGAGAGCGTCAACCGCGGCGGCGCCGCGGCCGGCGGGGTGACGGCGCCGCTCGGCCGCTCGGCGGCGCTGCGCGCGTTCGGCACCCGCCGCGTGGCCGGCGACACGCGCACGCCGTTAGGCCGGCTGCCGTTCACCGACCTGGACGCGTGGGACGCCGGCGGCGGCGCCGCGTGGCTGCCCGGCGGCGGCGCCCGCGGCTTCGCCGGCGTGGTCGCGCGCGACGTGCGCAGCGAGTACGGGGTGCCGAGCAGCTTCGGCGGCCGCACGCTCCCCGGCGCGCACGACGGCGGCGTGTACGTGACGCTCCGCCGCACCACCGCCCGCGCCGACGCGGAGTGGCGGCCGGCGGGCGCGGCGGGCGGCGCGCGGGGGCTCACCTCGGTGGCCGCGAGCGGCACGTACGTGCGCTTCGCCCAGGAGGAGCTGGAGCGCGGCGGCATCGTCGGCACCCGCTTCGGCCAGCTCTCGGCCGGGGGCGACGTGGTGGCCCGCGTCGCCCACGGCGGACCGCTCCCCGGCGAGGGCGCGGTGGGCGTTACCGGCCAGTGGCGGGACTTCCGCGCGACGGGGAGCTTCACCGGCACCCGGCCGGCCGTGGTGCAGGCCGCCGGCGCCTACGCGTACGACGAGCTGCGGCTGGGCGGGCCTAACGGCCGCTGGCGCCTGCTGGCCGGCGCGCGCGTGGACCGGCAGCAGGTGCGCCCGCTCGACAGCACCGAGACGCGGCTGCTCGCGGGCGTGCGCACGCGCGACTTCGCCGCCGTCACCGGCGCCCTCGGGGCCTCGGTGCGTCTGGCCGACGGCGTGACGCTCGGCGGCGGGGTGGCGCGCGCCTTCCGCCCGCCGGCGGTCGAGGAGCTGTACTCGGCCGGCCCGCACCTCGCCACGTACGCGTACGAGATCGGCAACCCCGCGCTGCGCGCCGAGCGCGGCCGCGGCGCCGACCTGTTCCTGCGGGCCGACCGCCGCACGGGTTCGTTCGGCACCCTGCGCGGCGAGCTGGCCGGCTACGTCATGGCGGTGCGCGACTTCGTGTTCCAGGCCCCGGTGCTGGAGGCCGCGACCGGCGCGGCGGTGCGCGACCCGCGGCTCAGGCGCTACCCGGTCTACCAGGCCACGCAGGCCGACGCGCGGCTGGTGGGCGGCGAGTTCTCGGCCACGTGGGCCGGCGCCGGGCCCCTGGCCGGCTGGGCGGTGGAGGCCGGCGCGGCGTTCGTGCGCGGCACGCGGGTGTCGGCCGTGCGGCTCGCGCCCGCCGTGGGCGTGGGCGGCACCGGGCAGGGCGCCACCTTCGCGCTCGACGCCGACCGCGCCCCGCTCCCCGCCATGCCGCCGGCGCGGCTGCGCCTGGCGGCGCGCCGCGACCGGCCGCGCTGGTTCGCGGGCGTGGGGAGTGAGTTCGTGGCCCGCCAGGGGCGCGTGCCGGACCTCCCGGTCGGGCTCGCCGACGCGGCGTCCAACGCCACCTGCGCGCCGCGCGCCGGGGCGGGGGACACGGTGGTCGTGCGCCCCGCCGAGTTCTGCCCCACGCCGGGGCGCGCCCTCCTCGACGCCAGCGCCGGGGTGCGGCTCCCGGTGGGCGGGCGGCTGCACGCCCTCACGCTCGCGGTCGACAACCTGCTCGACGCCGTGTGGCGCGACCCGCTCTGGCGGGCCAAGCAGGTGGCCGTGCAGCCCGGCCGCAACGTGCGGCTGCTCTACCGCGTGGAATTCTGACCGTGACGACCATAACACGCCGCTGGCGCGCCGCCGCGGCCGCCCTGGCGCTCGGCGGGCTGGCCGCCTGCGAGCACCCGATCGCCGTCGTGACCCCGCACGTCGAGGCGTCGGACCTGGAGGTGCGCGACGAGGGCGGCACGCTGCTCGTGCGCACCCGTGACAACCGCGCGTGGGAGGGCGGCCCGCTGGTGCTGGCCGACGGCCGCGCGCGCACCCTGCGCGTGACCGCGCTCGATTTCCAGGGGGCGCCGATCGCGCTCGAGGGGCGCGTCGGCGTGGACGTGCGCGGCGAGGCCGACCCGGCCGCGGCGGTGGTGTGGGAGCCGCTCGCCGGCCGCGCCCGGGTCACCGGCCTCGCGCCGGGCCGCGCCCGGCTGCGCCTGCTGATCTGGCACGAGACCCACGCCGACCTCGTCACCCCGTGGCTGGACGTGGACGTCCGGCCCGCGGGGCCGTGAGCGCGGCCCACGCCGCACGCGCGGCCGCCCGGCGCGCCTAACGCCTAACGCCCAACCACCCCCGATGCCCGACCCCCGCCCCGCCCGCCGCCCCGCGCGACTCGCCGCCCTCGGCGCCACCCTCGCCGTCGTCGCGCTCGCCGCCTGCGGCGGCGGCGCCGGCGCCGACGCGCCCACCGCCCCCGGCCCCCGCCTCGAGGTGCGCGAGATGATCCTCATCGGCGACAACGGCGACACGATCTTCTCGCACACCGACCACTGGCACGGCTTCCCGCTCGTGCGCGCCGGCCAGCCGGTGCGCTACACGCTGTACTTCGTGGCCGGGGAGCGGTCGGCCGACGACCACGACATCCCGGCCCGCGCCGAGTGGTTCACGCTCGCCCAGCACGGCGACGTGCGCGTCACCGGCACCATCGAGCAGCCCGCCATGGCGAGCTGGGACGGCGACCGGCTGGCGGGCACGCTCGCCGGCCGCCTGGTCGGTGCGTCGCGCCTGAGCTTCCTCCTGCTCCGCGGCAACACGACCATCGAGCAGGCGCCCCCCCTTCCGTTCACGGTGCGGTAGCCGGCGGGGCGGCGCGGGGTTGACCGGACGCCGCCTCGGGGCAGTGTTGTGCGCGCCGTGCTGCCCCCTCCGCGCCCCCAGCCCATCGCCCCCATGTCACGGTCGCTGTTCGCCCGTCCCGCCGCCGCGCTCGCGCTGGCGGCCGCCCTCGCCGCCCCGGCCGCGGCCGCGGCCCAGCCGTTCACCTCGTTCACCCTCTTCGGCGACAGCTACGCCGACGTCGGGAACGCGTTTCGCCTGACGGTCGGCGGCGCGGCCGCGCCGCCGTACGACGGCGCCCGCTTCTCCGACGGCAAGGTGTTCACCGAGTACCTCGCCGAGGCGTTAAGCCGACCCACGGACGCCCAGGGCGTGTTCGCCAACCTGACGCCCGCCGAGCTGCCGCCGGGCGCGGTGCCCGTGCCCGGCGTCACCCCGGTGGCCGGGTCGGGCAACTACGCCATCGGCGGGGCCACCACCACCAACGCCCAGGGCACGCAGAACCAGATCGCACTCTTCCTCGCCCGGCCGGCGGTCGAGCCCCGCACCACGCCGACGGGCCTGTACGCCCTGTTCGTCGGCGGCAACGACCTGCGCGAGGCCGGCACGCTGTCCACCACCGCGGCGCGGCAGGCCGCGGGCGCGGCCGCGGCGCAGAACGTCCTCGCCCAGGCTACGGCGCTCGTCGGCGCGGGCGCCCGCAACATCCTCTTCTTCACGCTCCAGAGCCCGGGCGTGATGCCGGAGGCGCTCGCGGTGCCGGGCCTGTCCGCGCGACGCGACGAGGCCGCGGCGGCCTTCAACGCGGCGCTGGCCGCCGGCATCGCCAGCAACCTGGGGGGCCTCGCCCCGGTCGGGACGACGCTCTTCAACTTCCGCCTCGACAACCTGTTCGCCAACCTGCGCGCCGACGCGCTGGCCGGCGGCCCGCGCTACGGTATCACCAACCTCGCCGTGCCCTGCCTCATCCCCGACAACCTGCCCGGCGCGTCACCCTGCGCCCAGAGCGCGTTCGTGGACGGCATCCACCCCACCACCGGGGTCCACCGGATCATCGGCGAGTCGGTCGCGCGCTACGTCACCACCGGGCAGAACGTCGCCCTCGTCCCCGAGCCGGCAACGGTCGCGCTCGTGGGCGCGGGGGTGACGCTGCTCGGCGCGCTCGCCCGGCGCCGCCGCGCGGCGTAACGCCATTCTCCGCGCCCCACGGCTCAGCCGAGCACGTTCCCCGGCCCCAGCAGCCCATGCGGGTCGAGGGCGTGCTTGAGGGCGCGCATCGCGTCCAGTTGCACCCCGGAGAGCTGAAGCGGCAGCCACCGCCGCTTCAGCTTCCCGATCCCGTGCTCCGCGGCCACCGTGCCGCCCATCGCGAGCACGGCCCGCAGCGTCGCGTCCACCGCGTCGTCCACGCGCGCCAGCTCGGCCGCGTCGCGCGCCACAAAGTGCGTGTGCGGGTGCCCGTTCCCCGCGTGGCCGAACACCGCCGCCAGCTCGACGCCGTGCGCGTGCGCCGCCTCGGCCGCTAGCTGCAGCGACTCCGCGAGCCTCGGGTAGGGCACTGCCCAGTCCGTGCTCACCTTGCGCCCGCCGTCCGCGCGGTAACGCGCCGCGCGCTCGTTCAGCGTGGCGGGGACGGCGTGCCGCATCCCGCGCGCGTCGCGCAGCGCCCCCTCCCCCTCGAACACCTGGATGTCGTCGGCCAGCGCGCCGTGGCGCTCGGCGAGCTCCAGCCACGCGTCCAGCGCCGGCTCCGCGCCCCCGGCGAAGCTCTCCTCCTCCGCGTACACGTACCCGCCCGCGCCCTCCCCCCACGTGCCCCCCACGTGGTCGCGCGCGATGGCGAACGCCGGGGCGTCCAGGTACTCCAGGCACCGCGGGTTGAGCGCCCCGGCGGCCACGCGGGCGGCCTCGCCGGCGCTGCCTAACGCCTCGCCCGCGCGGGCCGCGTCGCGCCGGGCCCGCGCCTCGGCCACGAAGGCGAGCGCGCCGGCGGCCGTGCGGAACGGCACGCCGAGCCCCACCACCGCGGCCGGGAGCGGCAGGAGCTGGAACTCCGCCTCCAGCACCACGCCTAACGTCCCCTCGCTCCCCACGAACCAGTCCACCGGGTCGTGCGCGAGCTGGAAGCCGGCGGTGTTCTTCTCCATGGCCGGCCGCCGGAACTCCTGCACCCGCCCGTCGGCCAGCGCGACGGTGAGCGCGCGCACGTGCGCCCGCGTGGCGCCGTACTTGAGCGACCGCGCCCCGCTCGCGTTGGCCGCCACCGCGCCGCCCACCGAGCACTCCTCCTCGCTCGTCGGGTCGGGGGCGAGGAGCAGGCCGTGCGCGGCGGCCGCGCGCTTCACGTCGCCCAACAGCGCGCCCGCCTCCGCGCGCACCACGCCGGCCGCGGCGTCCACCTCGACGATCCGGTCGAGCCCGCGGAGCGACAGCACCGTCCCGCGGTCCGTCACCGCGCCCCCCACGTACCCGGTGAGCGCGCCGGCCACGGTCACCGGCGTGCGCTCGGCCGCGCAGGCGCGCAGCACCTCCACCACCTCCTCGCGCGAGGTCGGGCGGGCCACGGCGTCGGGCACGAGGACGAGGCCGGACGCGTCCTGCGCGAAGCTCTCGCGCACGCCGGGGTCGGTGGTGGCGAGCGCGTGCGAAGGCGTGGGGGCGACGGCAGCGGACATGGCGGGGCGGGGGTGCGGGTAGCTTTCCTGAACGGTACTACAACCCCGGCGCCCGGCGCGCCGTTCGCGCGTGGCCCCCCTCCGCCCAACTGCGATGCCCGAGACGCTCCCGCCGCCCGCCGCCCCGTTCGTCGCGACCCCCGCCGGCGCCGGCGGCCCCGCCGTCTCGCGCATGGCCGGCGCGCTCGTCGGCTCGGAGATCCTCAAGATCGCCGCCGAGATCCGGGCGATGCGCGCCGCCGGCGCCGAGGTGTGCAATCTCACCGTGGGGGACTTCGACCCGGCGCAGTTCCGCATCCCGCGGGCGCTGGAGGACGGCATCGTCGACGCCCTGCGCGCGGGCGAGACCAACTACCCGCCGTCGAGCGGCCTCGACCCGCTGCGCGCCGCGGTGAGCGGCTTCTGGCAGCGCCGCCTCGGGCTGGAGTACGCCCCGACGAGCATCGTGGTCACCGGCGGCTCCCGCCCCGGCATCTATGGCGCCTACCGCACGCTGCTCGACCCCGGCGACCGCGTCGTCTACCCGGTGCCGAGCTGGAACAACAACCACTACGTGCAGCTCGTCGGCGCCGAGGGCGTGCCGCTCGCGTGCGGCCCCGAGAGCGGCTTCCTCCCCACCGCCGACGCGCTCGCGCCCTTGGTCCGCGACCCGCGCGTCCGGCTGGTCGCGCTCAACTCGCCGCTCAACCCCGCCGGCACGCTGTTCACCGCCGACCAGTTAGGCGCGCTCTGCGACGTGGTCCTGGCCGAGAACCGCCGCCGCGGCGCGGGCGACCGCCCGCTCTGGCTGCTCTACGACCAGGTGTACTGGACGCTGACCTTCGGCGGCGCGCGCCACGTGGACCCGGTGTCGCTCGCGCCGGCGATGCGCGACTACACCATCTACGTCGACGGGATCAGCAAGGCCCTCGCGGCCACCGGGGTGCGGGTCGGCTGGGTGGCCGGCCCCGAGCGCGTGGCCAAGGTGATGAGCGACGTGCTCGGCCACGTCGGCGCGTGGGCCCCGCGGGCCGAACAGGCGGCCGTCGCGCGCTTCCTCGCCGACGACGCGGCGATGGCCGGCTACCAGGCCGAGCTGCTCGGCGGGGTGCGGGCGCGGCTCGACGCGCTGCACGACGGGCTCGCCGCGTTAGGCCGCGCGGGCCACCCGGTGACCGCCTTCGCCCCCGCGGGCGCGATCTACCTCAGCCTCCGCTTCGAGCTGGCGGGCCGGCGCACGGGCGACGGCACCCGCCTCGAGTCCAACGAGCAGATCCGGCGCTGGCTGCTGGACCGCGCGGGGCTGGCGCTGGTACCGTTCCAGGCGTTCGGCACGACGGGGGAGGACGGCTGGTTCCGCGCCTCCGTCGGGGCGACGTCGGTCGCGGAGATCGCCCACGCCGTCGCGCGGGTGGGCGGGGCGCTCGGCGAGCTGGCCTAACGCGGACACGGGCGTCGCGCCGGCTCGCGCGCGACCGCCCGACCGTCCCGCCGCCCGCGCGGACGGTCATTCGCGGTACTGGACGACCGCCGCCCCCTGTACCTCCGCCAGCTCCCGGAGCGCCTCGCGGACCGAGTCCGGCACCTCGCCGTCCACCGCGACCACCGCCAGCGCCTCCCCCCCCTGCGCGAGCCGGGCCTGGTGGTACTCGGCGATGTTCACCCCCGCGTCGCCGAGCAGCGTGCCGACCCGCCCGATCACCCCGGGCACGTCGCGGTTGGTCAGGACCACCAGCGTCTGCCGGGCGTTCACGTCCACCTGGTACGCGCCGATCCGCGTCAGCCGCGGCTTGCCGTCGGCCGGCGCCACCCCGGCGACCGTCAGCTCCTGCATCGCGCCGCGGAGCGACACCTCCACGCCGTTGGGCGGGAGCGCCGCGCTCTCGCCGACCGCCAGCTCCAGCCCGCGCCCGGCGGCCACCGCGCGGGCGTTGATCAGGTTCAGCCGCTCCTGCGCGACCACGCCCTCCACCGCGCCTAACGCCGCCGCGCTCAGCAGCAGCTCGCGCGCCGGGGCGAGCGCGTCGCCGGTGCGGACCGTGAGGCGCTGGACCGCCCGCGCGCCGAGGTCCGCGAGCAGCGCCCGCGCGACCGCCGCCGCCCGCCGCGCCACCACCGCCGCCCCGCGCGACGCCCCCCACGAGGCCTCGCCCGCGGCCACGTTCATCGACCGCGACAGCTCGCCCGTGAGCAGCGCGTCGCGCACCGCGGCGCACACGTCCACGGCCACGTTGCGTTGCGCCTCGGCCGTGTTGGCGCCGAGGTGCGGCGTGAGCAGCACGCCCGGCGCCGAGCGGAGCGGGTGGTCCGCGGCGGGCGGCTCGGCGGCGAACACGTCGAGCACCGCGCCGCGCAGCCCGCCCTGCTGCAGCGCCGCGAGCAGCGCCGACTCGTCGACGATGCCGCCGCGGGCCATGTTGACGACCAGCGCCCCCTGGCCCAGCCGCGCCAGCTCCCGACGGCCGATCATGCCGCGCGTCTCGTCGGTGAGCGGCGTGTGCACGGTGAGCACGTCGCACGCCTCCAGCAGCTCGTCGAGCGTGGCGGCGCGGCGGACGCGCAGCGCCTGAAAGCGTGCGTCCCCGACGTACGGGTCGAACGCCACCACCGGCGCGCCGAACGCCGCCGCGCGCGCCGCCACCTCCCCGCCGATCCGCCCGAGCCCCACGACGCCGATCGTCCGCCCCTTGAGCTCCGCGCCGAGGAAGCTGCCGCGCTCCCACCGCCCCTCGCGCATGGCCGTGAACGCGCGCGGCAGCTCGCGCAGGTGGGCGAGTACGGCGCCGAAGAACAGCTCCGCCACGGCGACCGTGTTGCCCGCCGGCGCGTTGATCACCGCCACGCCCAGCTCCGTGGCCACGTCCATCGCCACGTTGTCCACCCCCACGCCCGCGCGCCCCACCACCCGCAGCCGCCGCCCCGCCCGCAGCACGTCCGGCGAGATGCGGGTCGCGCTCCGCCCGACGATCGCGTCGTAATCGCCGATCCGCTCCAGCAGCGTGGCTGCCGGCAGCGTCGGGACCTCGTCCACCCGGAGCGCCGGCTCCGCCTCCAGCAGCGCGACGCCGTCGCGGTCGATTTCGTCGGTGACGAGCACTCTGGCCATGGCGGGAACAGAAGGGGTGGGTCGAACAGGATGGCGCGAACAGGATGCGGCGAACGGGGTGCTGCGGATGGAACAGGGGTGCGGCGGTGCTTTGGGGCGATGCTGAAAACGGCGGCGGTGAGGCGGCCGACCGGCGGACGGGAATAAAACGGGTCCGGCCGCGCCGGCCGTTCCGCCGTGTCCCCGTCCGCCCGTCAGCCGCCCGTTAACCGCCCCACCCCGGTTCGCCCCAAACCCCCGCCGCACCCCTGTTCCATCCGCCCGACCCCGTTCGTACCATCCCGTTCGCCCCGCTCCGTTCGCCTCATCCCAGCTCCCATGATCCGCTCGTCGACCGCGCGTGCCGTCGCTACCGCCGCGTCCCGCGCGTACGCGGCGTGGGATGCGGACTTCCGGTGGGCGACGCGGCGGGCGGGGGCGCGGTTCGCGGCGCGCGACTGGGCGGGGGCGGAGGCCGACGCCGGGCGGCGGCTGGCGCTCTGGTACCGGTGGGTGGACGCGGCGGCGCGCGACGCGCGGCGCTACCTGGCGGCGCACGCGGGGGACCGCGGGCTTTGGCGGGCGGCGCGCGAGGCCTACGCCGGTGACGTCGCGGGGCGGCCGGACGCGGAGGTCGCGGAGTCGTTCTACAACTCGTTCGCGCGGCGGGTGCTACGCACGCCCGGGCTGGATCCGGTGTTGCACTTCGTCGGGCCGGCCCGCGGCGGGCCGGCGGTGCCGACCGCCGAGGAAGTGGCCGCCATCACGCGGCCGCTCCCGGTGGGCGAGGGTCCGGCGGCGGTGGCCGGGGCGCTGCTCGGCGTGTGGCGCGGCCCGCGGCCGCTCAGCGCCCCGCTCGACGGGCCCGGCACGGCCGCCCGCGCGGCCGAGTCGCCGCTGGCGCTCCACGTGACCGGCCGCGACCCGGCGGCGGGCGCGTGGCCCGCGCTCCGCGCCCCCGCCGGCGACCCGCGATGGGCCGACCACGCCCGCCAGGTCGGCCGGGTGGCCCGGGCGCTCGAAGCCGAGTGCGCGCGGGCCTTAGGCGGCTGGCCGGACGCGGGCGACGTGGTGTGCGAGCCGTTCTTCCGCGGGCACGCGGCGTACGTCGTCGCGCGGCTCGCGCGCGAAGGGCGGCGCTGTCCGCTCGTCGTCGCCCTCCGCCACCCGTCGCCCGCGGGCGTCGAGGCGGACGCGGTGCTGGCGGGCGAGGACGAGGCGAGCGTGGTGTTCGGCTTCGCGTGGTCGTACTTCCACGTCGAGTGCTCGCGGCCGCGGGCGCTCGTGGACTGCCTGACCTCGGTGCTGCCGCGCAAGCGGGTCGACGAGCTCTACACGGCCGTCGGCTTCCACCGGCACGCCAAGACCGAGCTGTTCCGCGCGCTCCACGCCCACCTGGCGCGCGACGACGCGCGGTTCGAGCGGCCCCCCGGGGCCCGCGGGCTCGTCATGGAGTGCGTGGCGCTGCCGTCCATGGAGCTGGTGCTCAAGTTCATCAAGGACCGCTTCGGCGCGCCCAAGCGTACCACCCGGCGCGAGGTGATGGCGCGCTACCAGTACGTGTTCGTGCGCGACCGCGTGGGCCGCCTGGCCGACGCGCAGGAGTTCGAGGGGCTGGTGTTCGGGCGGCGCAACTTCCCCGACGCGCTTCTCGCCGAGTTGGCCGCCGCCGCGCCCACCAGCGTGCGCCCGGATGGCGACCGCGTGCTCGTCACCCACTGCTACACCGAGCGCCAGCTCGCCCCGCTCGACGTCTACGTGCGCACGGCGGCGCCCCACGACGCGGAGCACGCGGTGCTGGAGTACGGCCAGTGCGTGCGCGACCTGGCCGTGGCCAACATCTTCGCCGGCGACCTGCTGCTCAAGAACTTCGGCCGCACGCGACACGGGCGCGTGGTCTTCTACGACTACGACGAGCTGACGTCGCTGGCGGAGTGCCGGTTCCTGCCGCTCCCGGACGTGGACGACGACGAGTTCGGCCCGGAGCCGAGCTACGGGGTGGGGGAGCACGACGTCTTTCCCGAGGAGTTCGCGCGGTTCGCGGTGCCGCAGGGGCCGCTCCGCGAGGCGTTCGCGGCGGCGCACGGCGACCTCCTCGACCCGGCCTGGTGGGAGGCCACGCAGCGCCGGGTGGCGGCCGGCGAGCTGGTGGAGACCTTCCCGTACGCTCAGGCGCGCCGGCTCCCCGCGTGAACCGGCGGGAGGGCACGGGACCGCCGCGTCCCGCGCCCCGTCGGCCGAGTGTGGCGCGGCTGCCACATGTGGACCTTGCGCAACAGGCTGACGTGCCTATACCGTGACGGCCGCCATGATCCCCGGCCCCCGGGCGCCATGGCGCACGCCCCCCCCCAAAGGTCCCACCGCACGGCTTGCTGCACGGACGCCCTCCCTGCCTGGCGCTCCGGTTCCGATCGCTCGTGTTCGACTCGTTCGGTCTGCCCGTGTTCCCCCGCGCTGATCCGTCGGCGCGTTTACCCGGCGTCGCACATCGGGTGCGGCGTGCGTGTCTTCCTGCCCCCGCCGCCATGGCTCCGACCCGCCCGCACGTTGCCACTTTGGTCCGCCCCGCCCTCGCCGCCGTCGCGCTCGGCGCCCTCGCCGTAGCCGGGTGCGCCGATCAGTCGGTTACACCCACCGAAGGTCGCGGTGCGGTGTTGTCGCTCACAGGAGCGGTAGCCGCTGGAGGCCAGTACATCATCGGCCTCGAGCCCGGGGCGTCACCCGACGCCGCCATCGCGGCGTCTGGGGGGCGGCTGGTGGAGGCCGCCCCCGGGTTCGGCTTCTATGCAGTGGCCGGGGTCGCCGACCCCGCCCGGCTGCGCGTGCCTGGAGTTCGGTTCGTCGAGCGGGACGTGAGCGTGAGCGTCGATGCGCAGCCGCTGAACGCGGCGGTGCCGGACGCCCCGACGGCGACCAACCAGGCGGCCCTCGCCGCGGCGGCCCCCGCGCCCCTCTGGGTGACCAACGGGCTCCAGTGGGACCTCAAGGCCATGAGCGCCGACGTGGCGATCGCTGCCGGCGCGAGAGGGGCGGGCATCAACGTCTGCATCATCGACTCGGGCCTCGACGGCGAGCACCAGGAGCTCGCTGGCCAGGTCACACAGAGCGCGAGTTTCGTCCCGAACTCCCTCGCCAACCGCGACTCGTCGGGACACGGCACCCACGTGGGTGCGACGGTCGGGGCCAAGGGCGTGGTGATGTCCGGCGTAGCCCCCGGCGCCAAGCTCTTCGGGGCGAAGGTCTTCAACGCAACCGGCTCCTCGAGCAGCATCCTGCCGTTCCTCGCGGCCGTCCGCTGGTGCGCTGACCAAGGCGCTCACGTAGCGAACATGAGTCTCGGCGGCACCCGGGTGCTCGCTGGGCAGCCCGCCTCCAGCAACCCTGACGTCCAGGCTTACACCGAGGCCATGGCGTACGCCCGCGCGCTCGGGATGGTCGTTGTGGTCTCGGCCGGCAACAGCAACCTTCGCCTCCCCAACCCGGCCCTGGTTGTGGTGCCGGCCCAGATCCCGGGCACGATCATCGTCGGGTCGACGGCGCCGACCTCGCGCAACGTCCCGGCGCTCGGCAGCACGGGTCTGATCCGCACGTTGCCGCGTGCCGTTCCATCCGAGTGGGACCCGCGGCGCGCCGCCGACGTAGTGCTCAACGCAGACAGCCGCGCCTACTACTCCAACTTCGGCACGGGGGTGGACGTCTTCGCGCCCGGCGGGCGGACTGCGCACTCGCTGACGAACCCGCTCCGTATCACCACCGAGACCGTGGTGGACAGCGTGACCCGACAGCCGGTGGTGCCAGCGCGCACGGCTCGCGTCCAGCACGGCACGGTGTACGACGCCGTGTGGTCCGCGTGCTCGCGCTGGAGCGGATACACTGGCTCGAACGTGCTCGCCAACGGCCTCCCCGGTGGCGGCGGCCAGTGCCGCGCGGCCGCGCAGAACACTCGCTACGTCGGACTGCAGGGCACCAGCATGGCAGCCCCGCACGTCGCCGGACTCGCGGCGCTCGTGTACGAGGCGGCCGGCGGCGTGCGCTCGCCCGAGATGCGCGCCAAGGTCGAAGCGTGCATCCGGTCGAGCACGGACAACATCGGTCCGGCCACGACTTTCGGCGGGGGGCGCGTGAACGCGGTCAAGGCGGTAGCGTGCGGCAAGAGCTGAGTGACGCACCTGGGCCATGTCCGCGCGCCTGACTCCGGCCCCTAGCTGCCACGGGAAGCGTTCCGAGTCCCGACATTCCCCGACCGCCACCCAAGCCAACCCGATGCTCACTCGCACCATCCGCCGCCTCGCGGCGCGCGCCGGCGTCATCGTCTCGTCCGCCCTCGTTGCTCCGGCACTCGCCGCCGCGCAGCCCGTCCTCATCGACTTCGCAGGGTACCGCTCCGCCGCGTCCACGTCCTACCAGGCCGTGATCGGGGGTGACATGTACACGCAGGGGTTCGTGTTCACGGCCACGGGCTTCGGCCTCAACACCTACGGCACCGACCCGGCCGACCCCTTCGCCGAGCAGCTCCCGAGCAACCTCGGAGCGACATCGGCAACCCTGTACACCGACACGTTCGGCGAATCCGTCGACATGCGGCGCTGGACGGACCCGGCGACCGACGTCAACACCTCGGGCGGGTTCTTCAACCTGCGGTCCATGGACGTCGCGCACCTCTACCGCTCGTCCTTCCTGACCACGCCCCCGGATGGCTCACCCGCGTCACTGTCGGTAATCAACTTCTACGTGCTCGGCTGGACGTCGGCGGACGGCTTGGGCACGGCTACCCGGCAGGCCCTGTTCACGCTGCCCGTCCCGCCGACCGTAGGCGGGGTCCAAGTGCCCTTGCTGTACACCCTCGTCATGCCGTCCGACTGGGTGGGCCTGTCGCGCGTCCGCTTTTGGAACGGGTCGGCCACGCTCAACGCATCCGGCCAGGTTACCGCGATCGCCTCCGGATCGGCCGTGTCGAGCCAGTTCACCAACCTCGCGGTCGAGATCGTTCCGGAGCCGTCGACCTACCTGCTCGTCGCCGCCGGTGGGTTCGGGCTCGTGGCCGTGGCGCGACGCCGCGTTCGCGGCGCGGCCGCTTAGCACCGTCCGGCCGCACGCTGCGCGGTCGCTCACCGCGCGGCGCCTGAGCCCCGTGGGTCCGCGCAGGCGGACCCACGGGGCTCAGCACTTCTGCTCCTCCGCAGTCGCCTCGACCCGAACCCCACGTGGCCCGGCTGGAACCCGGACGGCGAGCGCCGGCGACGTCATCTGCTGGGTGCTCATGCATCCTGCCCCGGGCGCCCACTCGCGCACCCGGACTATTACCTCGCCATCCATCTCGACCACCCCCTCGACCCGGGCGGCGTGCCCGCCTGAGCCCCGCTGTCCTAGGGCAATCACAACCACCACCTCGCGCGTGAAGTCAATCGCCGGTGCGGGCCGCTCAGCCCCCAGCGGCCCGTGCAATTGCTGCCACGTCTCCTGCCACCGGCGCGCGTCGCGCACCACTAGTCGGTCTGGGGTCTCGTAACCGCTATTCGAGCTCTCGAACAGGACGACAGTGGGCGAGAACTGACGGGGGTCCACGTCTGACATGGCGGGGGCTCGAGGTGTGACGCGCCCGACGGTTGGGCGGCGGGCTGGGAGGGAGCGCTCGGCCCCGGAGCACCCCCCGAGCCCGGCGATGGTCACCGCGGCGCACAGAACGATGCCCCTTGCGACTCCGAAGGTGGCGCGCCAGGCGACGTGGTCGAGGAGGCTCGATGAGGAGCTGACAGCCGGTACGACGGAGACAGGCATGGAGTGGCGCATGGGGCTCCGCGCCGCATGGTCCACGCCAAGCGCCGGCCCCCCCCGGGCGAGTGGCGCAGCGGCCAAAGTCGGAGCATATTGCGGTGGGGTGGTGTGCACACTTGCGCGGGCTGGTTCGCGCCTTCCGCCGCCCCCTCCGCCCGGCCCCTGCGCCCGCCGCGCCGGGGCCTTGCTGTTTCCCGGGCGCCCGTGATCCGCGCCCGGTGCGAGCACTCGCAGCGGCGCCCTGCTGAGTCTCCGAATGACCACCGACGACCTCGCGCCCGAGCTGGCGCCTGCTTCCGAGTCCCCCGTGGCCGACGCCGCCGCCCCGCCGACCCCCGACGCCCAGGCGCAGACGACCGCGTCCGAACCTGGCGCCGCCGAGTCCCCGTTTGCCGCCCTCGGCCTCGGCGCCGAGCTGGTCGCTGCCATCACCGGGCTCGGCTACGAGGAGCCCACGCCTATCCAGCGCGAGGCGATTCCCGTCCTGCTCTCCGGCCGCGACGTGCTCGGCATCGCCGCGACGGGGACGGGCAAGACGGCCGCCTTCGCCCTACCGCTGCTCCAGCGCATCGGCCAGGCCGGCCCGGCGGGCGAGGGCGACCCGCGCGCCCTCGTGCTGGTGCCCACCCGCGAGCTGTGCATGCAGGTGGCCGAGGCCGTTCACAAGTACGGGCGCGGCTTCGGGACGCGCGTGCTCGCCGTGTACGGCGGCGCGGCCATGGGGCAGCAGCTCCGGGCCCTCTCGCGCGGCGTCGACGTCGTGATCGCCACGCCGGGGCGCGCGCTCGACCACGTCAACCGCGGCACGCTGCGGCTGGCGGGCGTGCAGGTGCTCGTGCTCGACGAGGCCGACGAGATGCTCGACATGGGCTTCGAGGAGGATCTCACGGCCATCGTGGGCGCCACGCCCAAGGAGCGGCAGACGGCGCTCTTCTCGGCCACCATGGCCCCGCGCGTGGCCCGCGTGGCCGACAGCTACCTGCGCGAGCCGCAGCGCGTGGAGGTCGCCCGCCGGCAGCTCGCCGAGGGGGAGATGCCGCGCGTGCGCACGGCGCTCTACCTCGTGCCGCGCGCGCACAAGACCGCGGCGTTAGGCCGCGTGCTCGACATGGAGGCGCCGACCAGCGCCATCGTCTTCTGCCGCACCCGCACCGAGGCCGACGAGCTCACCGAGACGCTCGCGGCGCGCGGCTTCGGTGCGGAGGCGCTGCACGGCGGGATGGGGCAGGAGGCGCGCGACCGCGTCATGCGCCGCTTCCGCGGCGGCCAGGTCGAGCTGCTCGTGGCCACCGACGTGGCCGCCCGCGGGCTGGACGTCGAGCACGTGTCGCACGTCGTCAACTACGACGTGCCGAGCGCCCCCGACGCCTACGTGCACCGCGTCGGGCGCACGGGCCGGGCGGGGCGCGAGGGCGTGGCCATCACGATCGCCGAGCCGCGCGAGCGCGGCCTGCTCCGCAACATCGAGCGGGTGACGCGGCAGCAGTTCGCCGTCTCGCCGGTGCCGACGCCGGCCGAGCTCAAGTCGCGCCGCTCGGAGCGCACCGCGGCGGCCGTGCGGGCGCTGCTCGACGCCGCGCAGAGCGCCCGCGCGGCGGGCACCGCCGGCGCCGGCAGCCGCGACGACGACGCGGTGGACGGCGACGGTCTCGCCGCGTTCCGCTCGACCGCCGAGGTACTCTCGGCCGACTTCGACCTGCTCGACGTGGCCGCCGCGGCGCTGCGCCTCGCGCACGACGCGACCGCCGGCACCGGCGACGAGGACGAGGCCGAGATCCCGTCGCTGCACCAGCCGGCGCCGCGCCCCGGCCGCAATGAGCGGCAGGCGGCCCGGCGCGAGTCGGGCGGCTACGGCGCGGTGGAGCGCGAGCTGCGCGGCGAGCGGCCGGCCCGCCCTGAGGGCGGCGCCCGCGGGGACCGGCCCGAGCGCGGTCCGCGGCGTCCCCCCGTGGGCGGCGCGACGGTGCGGCTCTTCGTGAGCATCGGCCGCCAGTCGGGCGTGCGGCCGGCGGACTTCGTGGGCGCGATCGTGAACGAGGCCGGCCTTAATCCGGGCGACGTGGGCGCGATCGACATCGCCGACCGCTTCTCGCTCGTCGAGGTGCCTCAGGCGGCGGCCGAGGACGTAATCGGCGCCCTGCGCGCCACCACCATCCGCGGCGAGCGCCCGCTGGTGCGCGAGGACCGCGAGGGCACGGCCGACGAACGACCGCACGGCGCGCGTCCCGCGCGTCCGCCCTTCGAGCGCGCCGAGGGCGGGCGCGGCGGCTTCGACCGCGGGGGCTTCGACCGCGGAGGCTTCGACCGCGGAGAGCGGCCCGAGCGCGGCGGGCGCGACTTCGCGCGTCCCTTCGGGCGGGAGCGCGAGGGGCGGCCGGAGCGCGGCGTCGACCGCGGCGAACGGTCGGGCGGCGGCTACCCCCGCCGCGAGTTCGGCGGCGAGGGCGGGCGCGGCGAGCGCAGCGAGCGACCGGCCCGCTTCGAGCGCGCCGAGCGGCCCTTTGGCAAGGCGCCGTTCGGCAAGGGATCGTTCGGCAAGGGCCCGCGGAGCGGCGGCGGGGGCCGCCCGTTCGGCCCGCGCCGCGGCCGCGACTAGCCCGGTCGCCGCTGCCGGGCGCCAACGGCACCTTCCTCCTCGCCGAACTCGGCGGGGAGGCAGGGGCGATCATCCGCGCGCTCCAGGAGCGCTACGACCCCAAGCTGGCGCGCGAGAGCCCGCCGCACGTCACGCTCGCCGGCTCGTCGGGCGTCGGGGTGATTCCGCCCGACGTGCCGCGGGCGCGCGTGCTGGCGGCGCTGGCACCGGTGGCCGCCGCCACGCCGCCGCTCGCGCTGGCTTTCGGGCCACCCGAGCGCTTTCCGGGCACCAACATCGTGGTGCTCCCGCTCGACCCGCACGGGCCCATCCGCGTCCTGCACGACCGGATCGCCGCGTGCGGGCTGCCGTTCGCCCGCGCGCGGTTCACCTTCACCCCGCACGCGACGCTCAGCTTCTACCCCACGCTCCCGCGCGACGCGCTCCGCGCGCTCCTCGCCGAGCGGGTGCGGGCGCCGGCCGTGATCGAGCGGCTGGTGGTGAGCCACACGCGCGCGCCGCAGCCGGCGGTACGGTGGGGGGAGGTCGCGCTCACGGGGCCGGGCGGGCCGTCGGCGTCGGCCTAACGCGCGGGGTGGGCGGCGGGGATGGGCGTGGGTCGGCCCATGGTCACCCGCCGGCTCCCCCGCACCTCGCAGGAACGCCCGCCTAACGGCCCCACCGGTCGAGGCCGACCACCAGCCCCGCGCGGAAGAGCGCGCCGCGCCCCGGGCCCGTGGTCCGGGCGTCGAGCGAGGCGCTGCGCCCGCCGCGCGCGTCCACGAACATCCCCGCGAGGTCGAGCTGCACGCTCGGCGCCAGCCATACGAGCGTGCCGACGCCAGCGCCCAGCGCGGTGAACGAGCGGTTGTCGGCGGCGAACTGCCCGGTGGCCGGGACCCGCTGGCGCAGGAACGCCGCCCGGCCGGCCACGTACGGCGTGAAGTTGCGGAACGGCGCCACGCTCACCCGCGGCTCCACGAACACGCCGTGGTACAGCGCGCGGCCCGGCCCGCTGGCGCGCAGCCGGTGCTCGGTGCGTTGGTAGCCCACGCCGACCGACAGCGCCGACACCTGGAGCGCGGCGAACGCGTCGAACCCGCCCCCGTCACCGACCGCGGGGCCGGTGCCCCCACGTCCCGACTGGAAGAGCCCCGCCCCGCCGAGGGCAAAGCGGACGGGGCTGCGCCGCTCCCACGGCGCCGGCGGCACGGTGTCGGCCGAATTCGGCCGGTCGCGTTGCGCCGCGGCGGGCGACGCGATCAGGAGGGCGGCGGTAGACGCCGGAAGGACACGCGCGAGGGCGGAACGGCGGGCGGCACGGCGCATGGCGGGGCGGGGCGAAGGGTCGGGAGCGGGGTCGCTGGCCCGCCAGCGCAACGCGCACGCCCCGATTCGTCGCGCCATGCAAACATGTGAAGCCGTGCACCGGCAACCACTTGGCGGGCAGCGGGCGTCCGGTGAGCCGTCGCGTCCGCGGCGGCACGTCGCCGGGGGAAGACAGACGCCGTCCCAGCGCGGGGACGCGCCCTCCGCCTCCCCCGCGCCAGGTCAGACGGCCTGCGGCCGCACCCGGCGGTACGACTCGGCCGCCTGCTTCAACAGCAAGAGCGCCGAGGCTTCGAGGTCGTAGTCGAGCGCCAACTCGGTGAGGCGCGCGCGGTCGCCGCGGTCGGTCATGGCCCGCCCGGCGCGGGCGCTCGTCTGCGTGCGGCGCGCGAACTCGCGGCTGGCCAGCCAGAGCCCGTTCGCGGCGTGCCAGCACGCGTCGTCCTTGGGCGGGTGGGCGCGGTCGGCCGCGCGCTCGTACGCCCCGACGAGGTCGGCGAGCGCCGCGTCGCAGAGGGCGACGAGCGTCTGCGCCGCGCGCTGTTCCACGCTGATCGCGCCCAGGTGCGAGAGTCGCGCGAGCCGCTCCCGCTGCCGGGTCGCCTCGAGCGCGCACCGGCACAGGCCGTCCGCGCGCTGGTAGAACGCGGCCACGTCGAGCGGCGCGTCGGGGGCGGCGTCGGCCGGGGCCGGGGGGGCGGAGGCGGGAGCAGACGACATGGCGCGACCTGCGGGATGACGGCGGGCGGGCCGCGAACGCGCGACCGGGCGAGCCCGCGAAACATAGCCGTCGCCCCGCGCGCCAGCGGGTCCGCGGGCGCGCCACGCCCACCGGGGGCGGGGTGGCCCGACGCCGCGCACCGAACGATGTTTCGCGCGCCGCTTCCCACCCCCATCCCCGCCCGCCATGGCGTACGCGACCCTGCTGGTCGACACCTCTCCCGAAGGCGTCCGCACCCTCACGCTCAACCGCCCCGAGCGGCTCAACGCGGTCAACCCGGTGCTCGCCGACGAACTCCCCGCCGCCCTCGCCGAGGCGGCGCGCGACGACGCGGCGCGGGTGGTGGTCATCACCGGCGCGGGGCGGGGGTTCTGTGCGGGGCTCGACCTCGCCGAGCCGGCGATGCCCGGTCAGGGCTCGCGCGCCGAGCGGCAGGACGCCTACGCGTGGGTCGGGCGGTGGGTGCAGGCGGTGGTCGGGTGCGAGAAGCCCGTCATCGCCGCGGTCAACGGCCCCGCGGCCGGCGCCGGCTTCGGGCTCGCCCTCGCCTGCGACCTGCGGCTGGTGAGCGCAGCGGCGACGATGACGGCCGGCTACGTGCGCCGCGGCCTGAGCCCCGACGCCGGCGTCACATACTTCCTGCCGCGGCTCGTCGGGCTTTCGCGGGCGGCCGACGTGATCCTCACGGGCCGCGACGTGGACGCCGCCGAGGCGGAGCGGATCGGCCTCGCCAGCCGCGTCGTCCCGGCCGACGGGTTCGCGGCCGGGGTCGCCGAGTACGCGCGGCAGCTCGCGGCCGGCCCGCCGGTCGCGCTGGCCCTCACCAAGCGGCTGCTCGCCGGCACGTTCGACCGCCCGCTGGACGCCCAGCTCCGCGACGAGCTGACGCACATCAAGACGTGCTTCGCCACGCGCGACGTGGCCGAGGCGATCGCCGCCTTCCGCGAGAAGCGGCGCCCGGCGTTCTCGGGCGCCTGACGCTCGCGCCTAACGCCCAGGCCTAACGCGCCGCCCGGAGCGACTCGGGGAGCGACTCCAGCAGCGGCGTGAGCGAGGCGGCGCGCTCCAGCGTCGTGACGAACGTGAGCCCCGGGCGCGCCACCACCAGCACGCCGGACACGCCGTACAGCACCACCGTGTCGCCGCCCTCGGCGTGCACCACGCTGCTCGACGCGTCCACCAGGTGCGCGCTCCCCCACACGCCGTTGCCGGTGTCGTCCAGCTCGCGGACGCGACGGAGCGCCGCCCAGGTGCCCACGTCGTCCCAGCCGCACGCCCCGGGGAGCACCACGAGGTCCGGGCTGCGCTCCAGCAGGCCGCGCTCCAGGCTCACGTTCTGGATCATCCCCGCGAACCGGTCGAACTTCCCGCCCGCCAGCGCTGCGAGGCCGGGCTGCAGCTCCGGCGTGCGCTCGGCCAGCGCGTCGAGCACCGCGCCGGCCTGCGCGACCAGCATGCCGGTGTGCCAGAAGGCGCCGCCCGTGATGAGCTGGTCGGCCAGGAGCGGGGCTGGCTTCTCGACGAAGCGGCTGACCCGGCGTGCGGCCGACCGGCGGCTCGCGCCGGGGAGTGGGGGGAGCGCGTCGCCCTCGTCGGCCAGCGGCTTGGGGGCGAGCAGCTCGGCCGCGCCCTCGTCCACGTCGAGCGCCGCGCCCGGGACCACGTAGCCGAACCCCGGCTCCGGCCGCGCCGGCTCGGCGCCTAACAGGACGATTGGCGTGCCGTCGCCCGAGGCCAGGCGGGCCGCCTGGGCGAGCAGGCGCCGCAGCTCGTCGGGGAAGCCGACGGCGAGGTCCGCGTGCACGGCGGCGACCGGCGTCGCGCCGCCGACGCGGCGCGCCACCTCCTGCGCCCCCCACGCGAGCGACGCCGCCGTGCCCATCGGCCGCGGCTCCACGAGCATGTTGGCGGCCGGGACGTCGGGGATGGCGGCGTGAAGCGCCTCGGCGATGTCGGCGCTCGTCAGCACCAGCACGCGGTCCGGCGGGATCAGCGGCGCCAGCCGCTCGACGGTGTCGGCGATGAGCGGCCGCTCGCCTACGAGCGCGAGCAGCGCCTTGGGCCGCTCGGGCGTGCTGAGCGGCCAGAAGCGCGAGCCGATCCCGCCCGCGAACACCACCGCCCACAGGCCGAGCGCCGCATCGGCGGTCGCCCCCGGGTCCGGCTGCTCGGCCGGCGTCGGGTCGGCGACCGGGTCGAGCGTACCGGCGCCGGTCGAGCCGGCGGCGAAGGGCGCGTCGAGCGCGTCGCCGAATGGGTCGCCCACGTCGCCGGGGGCGGGGCCGATGGCGGCCGGGGCGGAGGCCCCGGGCGCGGGGAGCGGGCGGGCGGGTTGGGTCATGTCGTGGGGGCGGCGGACCCGGCACAATAAACCCTGGCGCGAAGTTGGTCGCACGTACAGCGTTGCGCCGGGTACGACGGGGGACGCCCGCCGCGTCCGGCCGCGTCGTCCGCCGCCGCTCGCCAACCGTCCCCTGCCGCCGCTGCCCATGCCGACCGCCTCGTTCCGTTCACCGCGCGCCGCCCGCCTGGGCGGCGCCGGCCGCGCCGCGCTCACGGTCGCGGCGACCGTCGTGTGTGCGGCCGGCGTGGCCCGCGCGCAGTCCGCCCCGGCCGGCCCGGCCTCCACCGGCGCGAGCGTCGCGGCTGCGGTGGCCGAGGTGGTGGTGCGCGACTCCAGCGGCCGCGCGGTGGCCGGCGCCCAGGTGACGCTCGCGCCGGTGCGCGCCGAACCCGGCCTGGTCATCGCCCGGAGCGGGGTCACTGACGACGACGGGCGGGTGCGCCTCCCCGGCCTCCCGGCCGGGCGCGCGACGCTCGGCGTGCGCCGGATCGGCTTCCGCGCCCAGACGCGCGAGGTCACCCTCGCGGCGGCCACCGGCGCCACCCTGGCGCCCATCGCCGTCGTGCTCGGGGCCGTGCCGCAGCAGCTCGCCTCGGTGGTGGTGCGGGCGACGCGGCGCGGCCCGTACACGGGTCACCTGGCCGACTTCAACCGCCGCCGCGACCTGGGCTTCGGCGGGCACTTCTACGGCGCGGCCGACATCGACCGCCGCAACCTGCTGCGCACGAGCGACCTGCTCCGGATGACGCCGGGCGCGCAGGTGCGCAGCAACGGCCTGTCGAGCACCATCCGCATGCGCAACAGCTCGTGCGACCCCTACGTGTGGATCGACGGCGCTCCGGCCAACGCCGGCTACCTCGACATCGACATGTTCGCGCCCAACACGCTCGCCGGCGTCGAGGTCTACACCGGGCCGGCGACGGTGCCCGTGGAGCTGCGGGGCCCGCGCGGGCTGGGCGCCTGCGGCGTGATCGCCCTGTGGACGCGCATGCCCGACCCCGCGCCCCGCCGCGGCAAGCGCACGCCGGTGACGGCGGAGATGCTCGCGCGCCTGGTAGAATCGGCGACCGTGTACACGGCCGAACAGGTGGACGAACCGGCGCGGCTCGACACGGCCGAGACGCTGACGCCGCGCTACCCGGACGACCTGCGGCGCACGCGCACGGCGGGCGACGCGCTGGTCGAGTTCGTGGTCGACACCACGGGCGCGGTGGAGCGCGAGACGATCGGCCTCGTCGCGGCCACGCACCCGGAGTTCGGGCGCGCGGCGCGCGAGGCGGCGGCGGAGGCCAAGTTCCTCCCCGCGCGCCGCGAGGGGCGGACGGTGCGGCAGCTCACGCAGCTCCCGCTCCGGTGGGAGGGGAAGTGACGGCGTAGGCGCGACGCCCTACACGTCGCGCAGCGTCGCCAGCAGGATGTCGTTGGTGGGCGTGGCGGCGATCCGCTTGCTGAGCCAGTTCATCGCCCCCGTGGCCGGCAGCCCCTGGAGGCCGCGGCGCAGCAGGTAGACCGCGTCGAGCTGGTCGGGGCGGAACAGCTTGTCCTCGCGCCGCGTCCCGCTCGCCGGCACGTCGATCGCCGGGAATATGCGCTGCTCGGCAAGATTGCGGTCCAGCTTGATCTCGCAGTTGCCGGTGCCCTTGAACTCCTCGAAGATCACGTCGTCCATGCGCGAGCCCGTCTCGACGAGCGCCGTGCCGATGATCGTGAGCGAGCCGCCGCCGTCGCGCGCCGCGACCGAGCGCGCGGAGCCGAAGAAGGCCTTCGGCTTGGCCATCGCGTTCGAGTCGAGGCCGCCCGACATCGTGCGCCCGGGGCCGCGCATCGTCGCGTTGAAGGCGCGCGCCATGCGCGTGATCGAGTCGAGCACGATCACCACGTCGCGCCCCAGCTCGGCCAGCCGCTGCGCGCGGTGCATCACCATGGTGACGACGTCGCGGTGCCGCTCGCTCGGCATGTCGAACGAGCTCGCCACCACCTCGCCGAAGCCGCAGGCGATCATGTCGCTCACCTCCTCGGGCCGCTCGTCCACGAGGAGCACGAGCAGTTCGGCGTTGGGGTGGTTGGTGGCCACGCCCTCGACCAACGCCTGCAGCAGCATCGTCTTGCCCGAGCGCGCGGGCGCGACGATGAGTGCGCGCTGCCCGAAGCCGATGGGCGCGATGATGTCGACCACGCGCCGCGTCAGCTCGGGGCCGCGCCCGGGGCCGCCCATCTCCAGCTTGAGCTTGCGGTCCGGGTAGGTGGCCAGCAGCGCGTTGAACTCCGGGCGCTTGACGCCCGGCTGCGGCGGCTGCCCGTCGACCGTGCGCACCTCGACCAC
>ERZ1066118.828-NODE-828-length-24109-cov-10.994180_pt1 | contig 24109 bp, 19 predicted proteins | sample MGYA00382765_ERZ1066118 | MGnify/ENA primary metagenome ERZ1066118 (study PRJEB33369, sample SAMEA5778348) | biofilm metagenome | biome: Industrial cooling water; feature: Water cooling tower basin; material: Biofilm | place: United Arab Emirates | collected...
TTGCTAAAGTGTATTTTCTGATATATCTAGTTTAGCCTATCTACAACTGTAATACGAATAAAGTTTGGAACCCACGTTGCAGAGAACGATGGGTTAACCCGACCTGCTGTGCTAACTGGGGCAACGAAAGAGGCTGAGCAAATTGTGTCGTCAAAATTTCCTTTGCATAGTGCAACCGTGCGATCGTCTCTGGTTTCAAACTCGGCGCAGATTGATTCCGTGTTGCATCTTCCGCAATTAGGTCAAGGTGCATTGCCAACAATTCAAACACCTTCCCTTGAAGATACATCCGTTTTGCCGCACCCCGATAAGGTGCATTCCACATTTGGAGAGCTAGCGATCGCATTGCTGGAGTGACTTGAGGATAAAACGAAACCTTCCAATCTTCCCCTTTGAATAATCGCTTAACTGTATCGGACTGCCGTTGGCGATCGTTGAGGAAAAACGATTCCATCACGTCTGGCTCAATCTCGATATTGACAAAGGTTAAATGCTGTGGATCTCGATATTGTTCCAGATATGCAGGCGAAATCCCACTTCCCGAAAAATAGCTGCGAGTATAGTCGAATGTGGGATGAATATTACAGTCTAAAAAACCTGACAGAAAAATTAAAATCTGAATCGGATGCTCGTGAGCGGATACCTTCACCTCTGAATCTTGGTGATATTCAATATCCGCGAAATTTAACCACACACCAGGCAACAATTCTGTTCCCCAACCGTAGCCCTGTCCCAGGTACTCTGGCACTCCCTCTAGTTCCTCAAACTCATCCAAAATTATGTTCTCAGGACAAGTAACAGGAGCCTGCTCGTGCAGTTCATCCCAGTCGGATTGGTTGAAGATCGGGGTCATGCTGGCGCTACATCAAGATCGCAAATTAACTTGAGTGACAAGAACTTGCAATAGTGTACCACGATCGCCCCGAATCCCAAAACCCCTCCCCAACCCTCCCCTTACCAAGGGGAGGGTGCCGTTAGGCGGGTGGGGTTACGCCGCGCTGCGAATCGCTTCTCCATAGTCAACCAGTCGCAGCCAAAGACTCAGAAGGCAAAGAAAAAAAGAGAGTGCTAGCGATCGCAATTTTGGTGCGATTTTGGTAAATCCTCGATGCTTTTTTGCTTGAGAGCGTTGCCGATCGCGTTTACATCAGTATATTCTGCTACATAACTCCAGCGAAAGTAGTTAATGTTGATTTCAAGCTTGTCAGCTACTGACTCAAGCTGTTCGATCGCTTCATCTTAAGTCATTAGAGTAGTATTTGAAGATTGTCGGCAAGGCGCGATCGACTTATGGAAAAGATAATTGCTGGGCGATCGCGATAACTTGCTTAAAACATTCAGCTTCAACGAAATTAGTAAGAATTAGTTGCAATAAGATAGGATTGTTTAAATCATCCAATCCATCTTAGAGCTGATGGGGCGACGAAATACGTTGAAAGGCTTAGAGATTAGAGAGTGCAGCAATTTATGGTAAGAAAAGATAGGTCTAGTATTTGCAATAAGACTAATAAGACTGAAAATGCTGCCTGTATTTTACCAAACGCATCTAAAAAGTCAACTTAATCTAGCTGAGTTTATCTTTCTAAAAATTCTGCTTAATCTCCTGCAATCAATCAAAAAAGTGAGTTTAGAAAGTTTAGCAAATGCTTGGCCGATTCCGATTAAATTTGAAAGCAGAAGCAAGAGAATACAACGATTTTTATCATTACCAAATCTGACACTTGAGAAGATTTGGTTTCCCATTGTCACGGGATGTTTAGAGACTTACTTCCGATCAAATCAAATACTTTATCTAGTGATTGACCGCACCAATTGGGGATGTATAAATCTACTGATGCTTAGCATTGTTTGGGACAAACGAGCCTTTCCCGTATATTTTGAATTATTGCCTAAGTTAGGGAGTAGTAATCTTCAGGAGCAGAAAGCAGCTCTATCTCAAGTTATACCAGTTCTGAAAAACTATCAAGTTTGTCTACTGGGAGACCGCGAGTTTTGTTCGATTAAACTAGCAAACTGGCTTTGGGAGCAGAACTTATCCTTCTGTCTTCGTCTTAAACAAAACGAATTTGTTCAGGTCAAAACTGAAATTTGGCTGGAGTTAAATAATTTAGGCTTAACCCCTGGAGTTTCATTTTTTCTGGCTGGAGTTAAGGTCACAAAAATGAAAGGTTTTAGAAGCTTTAATGTTGCTTGTAAGTGGAAACGGAAAATCTTAGGAGTCGCTCCAAAAGAAGGTTGGTTTATCTGCACAAACTTCGCTACCTTACCATTGGCAATTGCTGCGTATAAACAAAGATTTAGAATTGAAGGAATGTTTCGAGATTTGAAAAAAGGCGGATATAATTTAGAGGATACTAATGTCTCCGGCGACCGCTTAATCGTACTAATTTTATTGATAGCTATCGCCTACACTTCTACCACCATTCAAGGACAACAAATTAAACGTAAAGGAATACAGAAATATATTGGTCGTGTTAAAGAACATGGACGTATTGAAAGGCGACATAGTAGTTTCTATATTGGTTTATTTGGTCAAACCTGGGTCAATTTTATGCCAGATTGCATGGAATTAGTCACGGAATTAATGAAGATAAATTGCAATAAGCAGAAGTATTATCAACTAGGGTTGAGGGCTATGAAGCTTGTCATGGCTGTATCCTAGCTCTTTTCGTCGCCCCGTCAGCAAAGAAACACAGGTTTACAGAGAAATTAAGCAGGAAGGAATACAAGAAGGAGAACAAAGAGGACGAGAGCAAGGACGAGAGGAAGGCGAAAAATCTCGCGTTCTGCGCTTATTATCTCGACGGGTGGGAGAATTACCGCAAGAGGCGCGATCGCGCATTGAATCCCTTTGTTTGGAACAATTGGAAAATCTTGGTGAAGCTTTGCTTGATTTTACCAGCATAACCGATCTACAAGCCTGGTTGGAAGCGCTTGAGAGCTAACTTTTCTCCGCTCGCGCAGTAATATTTGTAATCGAGAAGTCAGCAGTTGGCGATCGCTTTTTTTAGTGTTGTTTTAGCCAGAACCTTTGAGGAGACTAAAATTACTCCAGAGTTGCGGCGATCTTGTGCGAGTCAACGAGTATCATTAGTAGATTGATTTTTTGATGATTCTTTGGAGCAGCGGAGACATGATTTGCAGATCGAGAGAATATATTTGGGCATAGGTTAAGGTGTATTGACTAGATACTTAAATAAGTCATCAATTACTGCATCAGTTCCAAGCATATTTGTCGCAGCCCATGACGTAAAATCGACATAGTAAACTCGGTTTTCTCGAACAGCTTTGAGAGTTTTCCAAAGTGGTTCTTGTTGTTGTTTTTTCAGAAATTCATTGCCATTGTTTGAAAAAGTGGTTACGAATAAAATATCCCCATCGACTTTTTCTAATTCCTCTAGAGAAATAGGCGATGCTCCGTAGGGTGCGTCAATATTTTGTGAAACCGGACGCTGCAAAATAGCATCGCTAATAATTGAGCCAGCATAAGAGTTTCTGGCATCAATATGTATTCGATCGCGTCCTACATATATGAAAGATATTTTTTTGTCTTGATAGCGGTTCCCTAATGCTTGTTTTAGTCGCTCTATTCGTTGATAGTAGCGTTTCCACAGTGCTTGTTCAGCCTCTTGTTTCCCTAATACTTCAGCCACAAAAGTCAGATGTTTTTCCCAGGTAGAATAATTAAGCTCACCTAATACCGTAGGAGCGATTTTAGATAGTATAGGATAAATTGGTTTGAACCAATCTACACCAATAATCAAATCTGGTTTGAGTAGTAATGTTGCTTCTAAATTTGGTTGAGAAAGTCCTATTAGTTTTATTCCCTCTGTTTTACCTTGAAGAAGTGTCAGAGATTTTTCACCCTGATGAACTTCATTGGTTGTGGCGATGGGTTTAACACCAAGTGCTAGAACATTGCCTAAGGTGGATAAAGATAAGGTAATAACACGTTGGGGATGAATCGGAACACAAGTTTCCCCCATTATATGTTTAACTTGGCGACATTCTGCGACTGGTGGTTTAAATAACAATGATATATCTTGAGTTGAGTGATAATTGCAAGCTGCAACTAGAGTAAATCCTAAAAAACCCAATATCAGCCGCCAGAAAAAATGTCGCACGATCATCACATCTACTAAAACTGCCAGGAGACAGTTCCTAAAACTGTAAAAGGCTGTCCGTAGTTAACGCGAGTAGCACTAGATGAGTTTTCAAAATACTCTATGTCAAATAGATTTCTGAAGTTGAGTGCAACTCTCAATCTATCTCTGTTATAGAAAATAGATGCATCAGTCCGAAGATAACTAGGTACATCGTAACTGTTTTCCAGATCTCCAGCGCGATCGCCTACAAAAAACAAGCCTAAACCAAAACCTAATCCTTGTAAATCACCCTTTTGAATTTCGTAGCTTGTCCATAAGTTAAAAGCATGGAATGGGGTATTTGGCAATTGGTTTCCAGGCTCAAAAGTATTATCTTCAGTAATGCGTGCATCGGTGTAGGCGTAGCCTCCAATAATATTCCATCCTGGTAAAATTTCGCCTACCGCACTCAATTCAATACCTTGGCTGTTCTGCTCACCCGTTTGAATTTGAAAATCTGGATTATCAGGGTCTTCTGTTAAAACATTGGTACGGGTTAGATCGTAGAATGCTAGCGTTGCTGAAAGTCGATCGTTTAAATCTGCTTTCACCCCTATCTCATACTGACGACCGCGTTCTGGTTCAAACGCACCTTCCAAACTACCGCCAAACAAATATAAGCCGTTAGCTGCGGCAAAAGAATTGATATAGCTAGCATATAAAGAAATAGCTGAAATCGGTTGATAGACAATCCCCAATCGAGGACTAAACGCACTATCTGATTTGCTAGTTTCTGTGTCAGCAGAAAAATTTTCTGACCTTTGATCGAAAGTATCAAACCGTCCACCCAATAACACCTTGAAGCTATCTGTCAATGAAATTCGCTCTTGAAGATAAATTCCTAATGATTTTGTGACTGTGGTATCCCTAGATTCATCACTAAGCTCACCTCGTGGTTGACCGTAAATTGGATTGAAGATATCAATGGATGCAGCTGTGGTATCTCTATAACTTGGCGTTTTGTTTTCAAAACTATTGAGATCGATCCCAAACAAGAGCTGATGCTTAATTGAACCAGTGGAAAATTTGCCTACAACATTAGTAGCTAGAGTGTAAGAGATGCTTTGAAAGTGATAGTCTCGGTAGGAACGATTAAGCGTTCGATTATCTGGTTCTAACTCTCCAGGAAGAGTTCTTTTGTCACTGTAATCACGAAAATTATATGCAAAAGCATTGCGTAACGACCAGTTATCGCTAAGTTTATGTTCTAGTCGGTAGCCTGCTCTGATCAATGATGCGTTTATTTCATCCGACGGTTCGCCAACGTTGCGATTACGGGGGATTTTACCGTTAGGGTTAGATAATACAGAGCCAACAGGGGGTACAAAAGGTGTGAATCCAGAATCTCTTGTATCGATATAGTCTCCCTCTAAAATCAAGTTAGTTCTCTCACCGATCGCCACACTGACAACAGGGGATATATTAAAGTGTTCGCTATTATAGAAATCAATAAAACTATCTGAATTTCTATAGGCTGTATTGAGACGGTACAATACCGTCTTGGAATCATTTAATGGTTCAGATAGATCGATCGCACCTCTGTAGAAACTATAATTGCCAACAGTTGCATCAACATCATAGAAAGGCTCGCTTAAAGGTTGTTTAGTTATTAAATTGATAGTTCCTCCTGGATTACCCAAGCCAAACAACACTGATGCTGGTCCTTTGAGAACTTCAACTCGCTCAACACTGGAAAGTTCAACTAATTCTCCAGCTCCAGGATCGGTTAGCCCATTTCTGAGAAAATTATTATTCAAGGCTTCAAATCCCCGAATTCTATAGGTAAGATATGGACCAGAGTTAAAATCCTGAGTTACACCAGCAACATTTCTGAGCGCATCATCTAGGCGGTTAACTTGTTGGTCGCGCAACACTTGTTGCGGTACCACCTGTATTGACTGGGGAATATCGCGCAAAGGTGTATCAGTTCTGGTTCCCGTTGAGGTATTTGGTACGCGATAACCATCTTGCTCTCCCGTCACCACAATTTCCTGCTCGTCATCTTCAATCGATGGTTTTTCCTGTTGGGTTTCCCCTGCTGATGCTGGTGGAGTCTGAGCGGTGGATGTACCTGGCGTGAAGCTAAAAATCAAACCCTCATTTGGAGCGTCATACAACTGCACTTGTGGCAAAGCAGCTTCCCCCATCACCGTGACTCGAATACTATTGGCAGTAGCCTGAGTTACGCTCACGCGACTAATACCACTAGCAGGGTTATCTTGGCGAAACTCTTTTTCTTGTGGAAGTGCTAGTACAGCGTTGGGGATATTCGCAATATAGGTTTTGCCCAAAACCAGAGTTACGGGTTGGAGTGCTTTTCCTTGAGTTGTTTGTAAAATGACTTCCACACCCTTGTCGGTAGGATTTGCCACAACTTGGGTAATTTGTATTGAATTTTCCTTGCTTCTTATTTCCTGCTTCTCATTCCTTGGTTTAACCTCTGCCCATCCAGGCTGAATGGCAACAGTACTTGAGCATACTAACAGACTGATGAAAAACCACAGTCGGACACCACCATACAACCACCAACGCTTCATGAAAATTCCTCACACACCAAGTAGTAAACTTTGGGCTATAGTAAACCCATCCAGAATTTGAGCTAAATCTGAATGACTGCAAATAGTTGCTAATTTTACATAGCTGAGTATAGAGAATTACTCGCAACTAAGTCTACTCACAAAACGTCTTTCGATCCCAAAACAGACTTTTTACCCACAAAACATTCACTGGGTGCGATCCCAAATCTGCGTTTGAATGCGGCAGCAAAATGTCCTAGGTTGGAATAGCCGATTCGGTTGCCAACCTCAGCAATAGTAGTGTTACCCTGTCGCAGCAACTGTTGTGCCACCTCCATGCGTTTGTCGGTGAGGTAGCTAAATACCGTTTTGCCAAAAAGTTCCTGAAATCCACGTTGCAGAGTGCGATCGCTTACACCCACTATCTGCGCCAGCTCCAGCAACGAGGGCGGGTTCTCCAAGCGGGATAGCAAAATATCGCTAGCGTGATATATCCGAGCAATGGTGGGAGCCTTCAATCGAGGAGATGGTTGCAGTCCGTTCTCAGATGCCAAAATTGGTGCTAACTGCAACGTCATCAGTTCCAGTACCTTTGCCTGCAAATACATCCGCTTCATAATGCCTTGATAAGGACAATTAAGAATTTGCTGTCCTACTCCCTGCACGGCTGTCGTAATTTCTGGGTAAAGTAATGTCTGCCAGTCGTCACTCTTTGCTAACAGACGCAACTGGTGGGGAATTTCTCCTGCTTCGTCGGGAAAAAGAGTTCCCAGTAAATCGGGAGACATATGAATGTCAACGCCTACGTATCGAGATTTTGGACACCGCACCAGCATTTGGCGCTGAACGCCGCTACCAGATATACACGTATATCCTTCCCCCACCTGCCCCCCGTATTCATCTACATTCCTGCCTGAGAGCAGGACTAAAAATTGCAGTGGGTGATCCCAATCGGGATTTTTATATATGACATCATCGTGGTATTCATAATCTAAAATCGACAGCCAAAGTTCGGGATATAGCTCGATATACCGTACGTAGCCTTTGCCGAATTGTCTCGACATTTCGCAGAGAACTTCACATGGTTCTAGTTTTTGTAGACTATTGCATTTGGCTTCCGCCCAAAGTTCCGACTCCTCTTCCATTGTCAGGGTGATGGTCATAGCAAGCAACTGGTAAATAGTTAAAGTTAATAATAATTAATTTCAATAATTCTACCGCGATCGCCCAACACTATTTTGCTTGAGGGCGTTACTAAATGCGATCGGCTGAGTAGATTCTACATAACTGGGTCAAGTTATGCGATCGTAGGAAAAATTGACGTATGGAAAAGATAATTGGTGGGCGATCGCCTTTTTTAGTGTTATTTTAGTTGCCACAACCTTTGAGGAGACTAAGATTCTTCAATAGTTGCGGTAATTTTGTGTGAGTCAACGAGTACCGTTAGGATTGATTGTAAAATCTAGCTGGTTTGCTAGTTTGGTTGAAAGCACTTCGGAGTTAAGATAATTAATAGCAAATCTTAGACGAGCGATCCGATTTTGGCAGACTTTTCATGCGTCGAGATTCGATATTCTACAAGCTATTTCAACAATCGCCCAGTTTGTTATTTGAACTCTTGACAAATCCGCCAGCAAATGCAGATGAATATAGGTTTGATTCAGTCGCTGTTAAAGAACCGAAATTTGAAATTGATGGCGTATTTTTACCACCAGTTGAGGAAAGTTCTGGTGTGGTGTATTTTTGTGAAGTACAGTTTCAAAAAGACGAACTGCTGTATGATCGGGTATTTGCGGAATCCTATTTATATTTCTACCGCAATCGCGCTAGGTTTAGTGACTGGCAAGCAGTCATAATTTACCCTTCTCGCAACATAGAACAAGCTGATATTCATCCTCATCGAAATCAACTCAATGGCGACCAAGTGCATCGAATATATTTGGATGAATTAGGTGATATTCGCTCCTTACCAGTATGGGTGGCATTGATGGTGCTAACTACGGTGGATGAGGCGCAAGCTACTGAGGAGGCAAGATATTTACTCATGAGGAGTCAGCAGCAACAACCTCAAGCAGCAAATCGCGCCATAATAGACTTATTAACAACGATAATGGTGTACAAATTTGAAAATAAGAGCCAACGGGAGGTAGAGGAAATGTTAGGCATTACACTCAAAGAAACACGGGTTTACCGCGAAATTAAGGAAGAAGGACGAGAGGAAGGCGAAAAATCGCTCGTTTTGCGCTTATTATCTCGACGGGTGGGAGAATTGCCGCAAGAGGCGCGATCGCGCATTGAATCCCTTTGTTTGGAACAATTGGAAAATCTTGGTGAAGCTTTGCTTGATTTTACCAGCCTAGCCGATCTACAAGCCTGGTTGGAAGCAGTTGAAAGCTAACTGTTCTTCGATCGCACAGCAATATTTGCGATCGCACTGATAACTGATAACTGTTTACTGATCACTGATAACTATTTACTGATAATTGTTAACAAGGTATTTTTCTATGTCGTCAAGGATGGCATTAATCGCAAAAATATCTGAGCTATGCCAATGTGCGCCGACAAGATAAACTTGATTTTTTTGCACAACTTCGAGTTGCGACCACAAAGGACTTTGTTTGAGTTTATCTAATGTTTTCTTATCGTCTTCTCTTTCCCAAGATACAAAGAAGAGAGCGTTCCCATCAATATCTAATATTTTTTCCTTGGATATATTTTCGATATAGAAAAAATCTCCTTTCTGCGATTCAGGGCGTTGCAGACCAATATCTTTCAAAACCGAGCCAGAGAAATGCTTTTCTCCATAAGACCAAATGCCATATTCTGAAGATGTATTGGCAATAGATACTACCATAGTTTGGCGGCGATCGCCCAAAGCTTGCTTCAGTTTTTCCACCCTTTGCCAATATTCATCTATCAACTGCTTATTAACTTCTTCTTTGCCCAAAACAGTAGCAAGTTCCTCTAAGCTCTCCTGCCAAGGGGGTGAAGGAAAGGGTGTATTAAGTACTACTGTAGGTGCAATGTAAGACAACTGTTTGTAAATACCTTTCAACTCAGAACCAGCAATAATTAGATCTGGTTTAAGTCTCAAAATCTTTTCTATATTCGGATTATTATAATCTCCGACAGATTCTACTCGATCTACTTTACCTTGAAGATATTTGGGTATAGGAAAACCTGTAACATAAGTCGATGCAATCGGACGGATACCTAACGCCCAACTATTGGCTAAACTATCCCCTGCAAGAGTCACAACTCGTTGAGGGTTGCGAGGAATGCAGGTGCTACCCATTACGTGTTGCACGGTTCGGCAATTCTCAACAGGCTGTTGATAGCTAGTAATATTGGTATTATGAGTTGTGTTACAAGCCGAAACCAGTATGACCGTTGAGATACCCAAAAGTATCAGATGGGCGCGGCGGCGCAAAGAAATACTCGCGAGCATCTAACAACCTAAAACTCCCAAGAAATCGTTCCTTGAACGGTGAAAGGATCGCCGACACCCACCAAGGTTTCAGACCCAACAGCTTTGTAATACTCTATATCAAAGAGGTTACGAAAATTTAGGGCAGCGCGAAATTGGTCGCGTTCATAGAAAATTGCGGCATCGGTGCGGAAGAAACTAGGAACCTCGAAGGTATTAGCCAAATTTCCTGCTGTCTCTCCAACATAATAGAAGCCTAAACCAATCCCCAGTCCTTGCAAATTACCTTGTTGGATTCTGTATGTTGTCCACAGATTGAATGAGTGTTCGGGCGCAGAAAATAATTGATTGCCCACTGGAATATCATTGTCCTGTGTGACTCTGGCATCGGTGTAGGCATAACCTCCAATAATGTTCCATCCTGGTAAAATTTCGCCACTGATATCCAATTCAATCCCTTGACTTTTTTGTTCTCCCGTTTGTACTGAAAATTCAGGATTATCAGGATCGTCTGTCGTCACATTGGTGCGAGTCAGATCGTAGAAGGCGATGGTAGCCGAAAGTTGGTCATTGACATCTGCTTTAATACCGACTTCATACTGCGTCCCGCGTCCTGGTGAAAATGCTTGTCCGCCAGCAGATATACCAATGGTTGGGGTAAAAGCTCTAGAATAACTGGCATAGAGAGAAATTGGTGGGATAGGTTGATAAACAATTCCCACCCGTGGGCTAAATGCGGTGTCCGATTGGCTAGTTTCTTCGTTTGTAAGTCGATCCGTTGCACGCTCCTCAAAGAAATCCACTCGTCCGCCTAGCAGAAGTTTCCAGTTTTCTGCTAGGGTAATTTGATCTTGGAGGTAAATACCAAGCGTATCTCTGGTTGTGAAACTGTCTCTGGTAGGAATACCAGTGGGAAAAACGGTTTGATCGTAGACTGGATTGAAGATGTCTACTGGGGTAGCAGGAATTCCAAATTCAAAATTGAGATCGGTTGTATTTCGACTCAAACTGAAGCCGAAGAGGAGTTGATGGTCAATGGAACCAGTGCTGAATTTACCTAGTAAGTTAGTATCCAGATAGTAGAAATCATAAAATTGACTGCCAATAAGAGCTTCCCGATTTAACGTGCGATTATCATCTGCTAGACTAGTAGGAGTAAAATCAGGCGCTCCATCGCGATCGTCGTCATCGTAATACGTATAACGGAATGCATTTCGCAACCTCAAGTTTTCATTAAATCGATGCTCAAAGCGATACCCTACTCTGCCAGCGATGGTTAGGTTGTCTGTTACTGGTCCTTTGGCGCTAAAACTACGGCTTACTCTTCCATTGGGGTTTGGTAGCACAGTACCGACTGCTGGCGGTCCGTCAGGTTGCTGTGAATTTCTTTCCATGATGTTGACATCACCCTCTACCACTAGGTCTGTATTTTGACCCAGGCTAAAGCTCAAACTGGGAGCAACACTCAGCTCTGTAAATTTATTGTAATCAACGAACGTTTCAGCACTTTGATAACCTGCGATAAAGCGGTAAAGCACCGTTTCAGAATCATTTAACGGTCCAGAGAGATCGATTATCCCCTGATAGTCGTTAAAACTACCAATCGTCGCGCTGATTTCATAAAAAGGATCGCGCAGTGGTTGTTTAGTCACAAAATTAATAGTACCGCCAATAGCACTGAATCCCGTTTCTCCATACAAAACGGAGGCTGGTCCCTTCAACACTTCTAACCGTTCTACATTAACAAAGCTACTATCACTAGTTATTTGTGGATCGGGAAGTCCATTTACGAGAGCGTTTGTATAATTTTCAAAGCCTCGAATCGTAAAAACGTCTCTACTTCCAGCTGCGGTAGAAATTGAGGTGACACCGCTAACGTTTTCCAATCCGTCTGTGATGCTTCTGGCTTGACGGTCTTGCAGCACCTGTTGCGGTACGATTTGGATCGATTGGGGAATATCCCGCAATGGCGTATCGGTTCTTGTTCCTACGCTGGTATCGGGGACGCGATAGCCTTCCTGCTCTCCCGTCACCACAATTTCCCTCTGCTCCTCAGCCTCAGCTGTGGGTTGGGCGGTGGATGTACCTGGAGTGAAGCTAAAAATCAACCCTTCTTTTGGAGAATCATACAACTGTACTTGTGGTAAAGCTGCTTTCCCTGTCACCGCGACTCGAATACTGTTGGCAGTAGCTTGAGTCACAGATACGCGAGTAATTCCGCTTGCAGGGTTATCTTGACGAAATTCTCCTTGTGGAAGTGCTAGTACGGCGTTGGGGATATTCGCAATATATGTTCTGCCCAAAGTCAGAGTTACAGGCTGAAGCACTTTGCCCTGAGTGGTTTGTAGAACGATCTCTACACCTTTCTCGGTAGGATTAGCCACAACTTGGGTAATTTGTATTAAATTTTCCCTGCTTTCTACTTCTTGCTTCTCATTCCCTGGTTTAATCTCTGCCCATCCAGGCTGAATGGCAACTATACTTGAGCATCCTAGCAAACTGATGAATAACCACAGCCGCACACCACCAGATAACCACCAACGCTTCATCACATCTCCTCACACACCAGATGGCGAAATTTTGCCGAGCGATACGTTTTGCAGTAACCTCCTTTAATCCCTACCACTTGCTCAAAGGGAACAAAAATCCTCTTGTTTAAGCTGAGAGCTAAGGTGGTATCAATCTAGGATTTTGGATAAATCTAGATTATTGCAAATGATTTTTGATTTGTTGATGCTGAGTATAGAGAAGGGTTGGCAATAAAGTCTATCTAAATCCGGCATCACTATCCCAATTCGGACTTTTTACTTGACAAACATTCGCTGGGCGTTATCCCAAACTTGCGTTTGAAGGCGGCTGCAAATTGCCCAAGATGAGAATAGCCGACAAAATTAGCAACTTCAGCGACACTCCAGTTACCCTGGCGTAGAAATTGCTCTGCTAGTTTCATGCGTTCGTCAATTAAGTAGCTCAGTACTGAAGTACCAAACAGTTCCTGAAATCCGCGTCGAAGAGTGCGATCGCTCACCCCTACCATTTGTGCTAATTCTAGCAATGAGGGTGGATTCTCCAAGCGAGACAGCAAAATGTCCCTAGCGTAATGAAGCCGAGCAATGGTTTGTGTTTTCAGTCGCGGTGACGATCGCATTCTCCTTTGCGATGCTAAAATTGGCGCTAACTGCAACGTCATCAATTCCAGCACCTTTGAGAGCAAATACATCCGCTTCGTCATCCCTTGATAGGGACAATTAAGGATTTGCTGCGTTACCCCCTGAATAGCTGTGGTAATTTCTGGGCGGAGCAATGTTTGCCAGTCGTCACCCTTTGCCAGCAAGCGCAACTGAGTCGGAATTTCTCCGGCTTCGTCGGGAAAAAAAGTTTTCAGTACATCGGGAGACATGTGAATGTCAACGCCTACGTATCGAGATTTCGGACAATGCACCAGCATTTGGCGTTGAACGCCGCTACCAGAGATGCACGTATATCCTTCCCCCAACTGCCCCCCGTCTTCGTCTATGACTTTGCCTAAAAGGTAGACGCAAAATTGCAGTGGGTGATCCCATTCGGAGATTTTATATAGCACGTCATCGCGATATTCATAGTTTAAAATCGTCAGCCACAGTTCGGGATACAGCTCGATATCTCGCACATAGCCCTTACCAAGTTCCCTAGACATTTCGCTGAGAATTTCCACTGGCTCTGGTTTTGGTTCTTGTAGGCTATTGCGTTGAGCTTCTATCCACAGTTCCCAATCCTGTTCCATTGTCAAGGTAATTGTCATAATTAGCAAATGGTAAATACTCGAAATTGATGATAATAAATTTCAATAATTTTAGCGCGATCGCCCGAGACATTTTGCTTGAGGGCGTTGCTAAATGCGATCGCCCTAACTGACTCAAAACATTAAGCTGAAACTAAGAGTTCCGTTTGCAATAGAAAAAAATCCGTTTCGCGTCAGACGCGATCGCCAGCGATCGTGTACGATCGCTTTTAATTAATTGAGAATTACTTTCAAAGACGAGTATTTGAGGGAATTCCTGCCAGAAGTTGGTTGTGAGTCCCGCCGCATCCAACCCGTATTCAAGCAAAAGCGCACGAAATGCCTGTTTGATTCTAGAAACAAAAATCTAAACTCATATCGTCCCATGCTAACTATAGATGACAGTCGCTGGCCGATCGTATCAGCCCACTTTCAAGGCACGGAAAATCCTGAAGAAATGGCGCAATTTTACGATCGCTTCGAGAAATGGCTGACGCGACAGGAACGGTTTTGTTTGATTCTACGGCGCGACGATGCGGAAGCAGCAGAAGCACGGGGAAAGCGATCGCCCGAAGTCAAGCAAATGAAGAAGGATGGCATTGCCTGGATGAAGGCACACAAACCGCAGACATCGCAATACTGCGCCGGAATCGCGATGGTTCCTGATTCAGCAAAACTGGTGTCTTTGTGGGGACCAATCGTAGGTAAAGTAGTGCAAAATATGTACGGCTGTCCTGGGCGCATCTTTAGCTCCTTCGCAGAAGCAGAGCAGTGGGCGGCGGATCGGTTGGGGATTTCTGAGCGATCTGCTGAAGTCTCAACATCCCCATCACAGCCACAAAACCCCTCACTGCGACAACTAGTGATGCGTCAGCGCGTGTCGTTAGCTGTATCTGGATTGCTGTCAGCGTTAGGCGCAGCACTGGGATTAGTTCCCTACTATTTGATTTACCTAGTCAGCCTCGAATTATTTAACCAGCCGCGTGCAGCCGTTAATTCTCAGTACATTTGGATGCTAGCACTAACGGCAGTAGTAGCAGTAATTGGCAAGGGCATTTGTATGGGAGCATCCACCCATATTGCTCATATAGCTGCCTACACCATTCTCTACAATACCCGCATTGAGTTAGCCCGCAAGCTGGGAACTCTGCCTTTGGGCTACTTTACCACTCGCACTACGGGTGAAATTAAAAAGATCGTCCACGAAGATGTGGAACAACTAGAAGCAGGATTAGCACATATCATTCCCGATGTGGTTGCAGGGCTGACAGTCCCAATTTTGGCGGGGATTTTATTGTTTGTCGTTGATTGGCGCATGACATTGGCTACCCTCACTAGTGCAGCGATCGCCCTCGGTATTTTCGGCTTCATCGTGTCGCGGTTTGATATGAGTGCTTACAATGCGCTACTTGCCAAAATGAATGGAGCCGTAATTCAATACGTCAACGGCATGAAGGTAATTAAAGCCTTCACGCGCACCGATTTGTCCTTTGCCCAGTTGCAAGATGTAGTCGAGGAAATGCGGCAGGTTTATATTCGCATCACCCGAACTACCGCACTGCCTTACGCAACCATGCTGACTCTGATGCGCTCGGCTGCGGTGACGATCGTACCTGCGGGAATTTTACTCTATTTAATGGGTTCCCTGAGCATTCCTACATTTATCTTGTTTGTCGTGTTGGGGATTGGGTTTAATCGTCCGATTATGAACGTTCTATTTCACGGCATGACAGCGTTTTACCAGATAAATGCAGCAGCGAAACGCATCAAACAGGTGTTTGACGAACCTGCGTTAGCAGAACCGTTGCGATCGAAACAGCCTCAAGGGTATGCGATCGACTTCCACAATGTTTCCTTTGGCTACAGCGATACCCTGGTGCTAGAGCGAATTAATTTCACTATCCCCCAAGGCAGCGTTACAGCACTCGTCGGCGCATCGGGAGCGGGAAAAAGTACGATCGCCAAATTGATTGGGCGCTTTTGGGATGTCAGCGAAGGAGAAATCTGCATTGGTGGCGCAAATGTCAAAGAGATATCGGTCGAACGATTAATGGATACCGTGTCGTTCGTATTTCAGGATGTATTTTTATTTAATGATACGATCCTGGAAAACATTCGCATTGGTAAGCAGAGTGCCACAGAAGCCGAGATCGTTGCCGCTGCCAAAGCCGCTCGTTGTGACGAATTTATTCAGGAATTGCCACAGGGCTATCATACTCCGATTGGTGAAAATGGAGTCCGACTCAGCGGCGGACAGCGACAACGTTTGTCGATCGCCCGTGCCATCCTCAAAAATGCACCGATTATCGTTTTAGATGAAGCAACGGCTTACGTCGATCCGGAAAATGAAGCGTTGGTGCAAGAGGCGATCGCCCATTTGCTAGCACGAGGCAACAAAACGCTGGTGGCGATCGCGCATCGACTCTCGACAATTACCGAAGCCGACGCATTTTGGTCGTCGATCGCAAAGGAGTGGTAGCGCAAGGTTCTCATGCTGAATTGTTAGAAACTTGCTCCCTGTATCAACAGCAGTGGCAGGCGCATACTGACGCGCAAACCTGGCAGTTAGGGCGTGAAGCGGAGGTATCTCCAAGCTGGCAATCTCCCACTCAACCAGCAGACGGGGCGATCGCAACTCGCGAACCGCTGGAAAATACGTATCGTAATTTAAAAGAAGACGATTCAGTTTGGACGACGATCCGCAAACTCACACCAAAGGGTTCCGAGCATCATTTATGGAGAGCCGTGCGTTGGCGATTTGCCGAAGGAGTGGCGATCGGGTTGACGAGCTATGTGGTGTATTTGGTGCTGGTAGCGTTGTTTCAGGACGCGGTGAATGCAACCCAACTCTGGCGTTATGTTGCGACAATTATCTTGCTGTGTTTCGTCCAAATTTTTTGCGGCTATAAAGCCAACACCCAAGCGTATGCTTTGACGATCGCCGTCCAAACCAAACTGCGGCTCTTTTTAGCCGATTATCTGCGGCGGCTACCCTTGGGCTTTTTCACCCAACGAGATACGGGTACGATTGACGGCTTATTCACTACCAACATCATGTACCTAGAACCTCACCATATCTTAGAAACATCGATCGCGGCTGTGGTGACACCTGCATCGATTTTTGTGGTGATGTTGTTCTACGACTGGCGGCTGGCGCTGGTACTGGCATCGAGCATCCCATTTGCATTGCTGGTGCTGCGGTTTGCTACGAACACCTTTGCGCGGGTATGGCGCGACCAAGCAAGCGCACGGGTACGAGCGAACTCGCGTATGGTAGATTATATTCAGGGCATTCCAGTGATTCGGGCGTTTAATTTATCGGGCGATCGACTGGCGCAATTTCGCACTGGACTCACCGATTACCGCAACGCTAGCATTCGCACGACAACTGCATTAACTCCGGCTCAGACCGTATTTTTATCGGTGCTGGAGTTGGGATTTGCTTTGTTGTTGGTGGTAGGAGCAGGGCTGTATTTAAATGGAAGTTTGAGCGGCGATCGCTTCCTCTTCTTTATGGTGTTGGGGCTAGCATTTTATACGCCCATGATGATGTTGGGCGAAATGCTGGCGTTTTACCGCATCATGCAAAATTGCGTGCGGAACATTAATAAATTCGTGCGATCGCCCCTATTACCCGAACCGCGATCGCAAAAGCAACCGCACGATACGATGATTGAATTCAAAGATGTCAGTTTTAGTTACGATAATGAAACGGTGCTGAATCGGGTCAGCTTTACGATTCCAGAGCGATCGATGACTGCTTTGGTTGGTTCGAGCGGATCGGGTAAAACCACGATTGCGAACTTAATTGCTCGCTTCTGGGATGTCGATGAAGGAGCCGTGACGATTGGCGGCGTGGATGTGCGACAGATGGCAACCGATCCGCTGCTCTCGCAACTGACGATGGTATTTCAAGACGTATATCTATTTAACGATACCATTCGCAACAACATTCAGTTTGGCAATCTTAATGCTAGCGAAGCCGAAGTCATTGCTGCCGCTCAAGCTGCCCGCTGTCACGACTTTATTATGGCATTGCCCCACGGCTACGATACCTTTGTAGGGGAAGGTGGTTCGACGCTATCCGGTGGCGAAAAACAGCGCATTTCGATTGCTAGAGCTATGCTCAAAGATGCACCGATTGTCTTGCTAGACGAAGCAACTGCGGCGATCGATCCCGAAAACGAACGGCTGATTCAGCAGGCATTAAATGCACTAACTACCAAGAAAACCCTAATTGTCATCGCTCATCGTCTGAGTACGGTGCAGTTTGCCGATCGCATTCTCGTACTGGATCGGGGGCAGATCGTTCAACAAGGAACCCACGATACCCCGATCGAGCAAGACGGCATGTATCGTCAGTTTTGGCGATCGCGCCAGAAGGCAAAAACCTGGAAACTGGGCGCACAGCAGGTACGGCAAGGCTAACACAAAATCTACTATCACACCTTGGAGTTTTTTGGGATGTGTCTGCCCTGCCAACTATAGTTGGACTCGCCTACTGTAAGAGAATAATATGGCGGCGGTGGCGATGAATGATTCCTGAATGCTCGAATTGAGCGAGTAGACGAGTTACTGTCACTCGCGTTGCACCAATTGTATCTGCCAGATCTTGATGAGTCAGTTGCAGGTCGAGCGACTGTCCTTGCTCGACGGGATGACCGAATTTTCCAGCTAACCAAGTCAAGAGTTGTCGTAAGCGCAGATACACGCTTTCCTGACGAACAATCGAAAGGAGTTCTTCAGTTTGTTGAGTATGGCAAAATATCGCCTCCAATACTTTGTCGCACTCGTGTGAAGGAATATAGCTAGCTGCTACACCCGTGACGCACTCGATTTGATAGGGCTGAACTCTAGACAGAGCTTGACCTACGACATCCCCACTGCCCCAGTATCCCAGCACGGTAGTCGTTCCTGACTCGCTCCACGTCAAGGTGCGGACAACTCCCCGTTCAATGCGCCACAAGATATTGGGTTGTAATGCAATTGCATCGCGGCGGTGAAATGAACGCTGTGTTAGCCCAGTCGGTAAGACTGGGGTGCAAGTTAGAACCATATAATTTGAATCTGGAATCAAGATGACTAATGCTGACTCTATGGCTAAGAAGCAGTATAAAGCTTAATACAAAAAATTAGCAATTAATTCCAAGAGAAGATCTCGATAGTTTTCTAATTCCTCATGGCGTGACGCACTGGAAAACCCTTGCTGGTTCCATAACGAACAGTTTTGAATTCCACCCGATCGGTGTTGGGATTGTAAAGGGTGTAGGTAGCAATTCCTGGCTCTCTGCCAACGTTTCCTACACCAATAATTCGCCGTGATGTGACGCTGAGTGTTGCCGGAGAGGGTTGAGTGTCGAGTGTTGTCACCCCTACAGCTACGGAACCCGATCGCACCTGATACTGAAAAGCTAAACCCGACCGACCGCAAAAGAAATTGTTGGCATCGGCACGTAGCAAGCGATCGAGCATTTGTGGCGGAGGAGTTTCTGGGGTAAGCTTGTCGTCAACGCCGACCGTGCTGCCATGAATTAACAAGCAGTCGAGGTCGTGAAATCCAAAGTCGAGCGATCGCAGCCATTCTACACTCTGGCGGGAAACGCTATCCCAGAGTAGCTTGACTATATTCGCTCCATATTGCGAGATAATCTCAATAGGCTTAGTGGTAGATCCAATTGAGTGTAAGATAAAGCACTGCTCCTCCCACCATCCCCGACAGATTTGCGGTTGCAGTTCGCCTGGACGTGGCGATCGCACCCGTCGAACTAACTTTTCTGTTTCTGGGTTTGGTCCCACTAAATCTCCCAGAATGTACAGTTCTTCCACTGAACCCCGCTGGCGCTTGAGGTCGGCAAGTACCGCTTCATAAGCCGCCAAATTTCCGTCAATTCCACTCAAAATTGCCCACATTTCGATTTTGGATTTTAGATTTTAGATTGCCCTCGATCTTTTTGTCGTCAACGTTCGCAGACATGGGTAGGATCGTCAGCTCTTTCTGCAAATTCCAGTCCCCTTGCTAAACGCCATGCAAAGATGGGCGGTAATCCCTTTTCAATAATTGCAGCACAAGTTTTTTGATAGTCGTAGGGGACTTCTCTTAGAGTGACTCGTTCGGTGTCGGTATCGTAGAGGACGTAGGTAGCATTCGGTCGCCCGTGGCGCGGCTCTCCTACCGAACCGACATTCACAATTCGCTTCAAAGGAGTTGTGAAATTTAAAGACTGCTCGCCTTCAATACTAGGACTTGTAACGCTAATTTGGAGTTGAGCGCGATCGAGAGTGCGGACGTAAGGTACGTGAGTATGACCGCAAAATAAGACATCAGCACCCGTAGCTAGTACCCGTTCTAGAGCCAGAAAAGCATCTATTTCTGGTAACAAGTATTCGTGGGCGCTATGAGGACTGCCATGCACGAAACACAGATTGCCTTCTCTCAAGCTCTGGGGCAGATGAGCCAAGAATTCTCGCGTTTCGGGCGTAACTTCTCGATTTGTCCACTGATGCGCCAACTGTCCTCGTTTTTCGGCTAATAACGAGGGATAACTGCATTCACAGGCATTTAGTCCCTCAACAATATCTTCATCCCAACAGCCAGCGCAGGTGGGAAGATCGAGAGAGCGAATTCGCTCTACAACTTCGTTGGGATAGGGACCGTAACCAACTAAGTCACCGACACAGAAAATTTTATCTGGTTGCTGTCGGTCAATATCGACTAAAACTGCGTCCAATGCGGGTTGATTCCCGTGAATGCAGGACATGACAGCTAATTTCATTTTCTCGCCTCCTGTAGTAGTAACTGTTTAATCTGTTGTTGGTAGTAGTGAATCTCTGCACTCGACAGACAGCAATCTTTTAAAGAAAAGGCGATCGCCTCTTCATCCAGGTTTTGTCCCCACACTTCCAGTCCGCTAAAACGCTGCGGTCTACCTTCTAGCCAACGAGGGAGATTCAACGGCACACAATCTTTTTGCGGCAAACCGAGCGCAAAATCTCCATAGACAGATTGACCGTCAGTGATATCAAAAATTCCCTTAGCACGGGTGGCTTTGCCGTAGGCTCCCTGGATCAGTTCGTACCAAAAAACTTCTAAACTGTTGAAGTCGATGACATTACCTTGTAGAGGCGATCGCCACAACTGCGGTGAAGCAACAACTGTTTGGACTGGAACGCCAATAACAATCTCGTCAGCCCAATCGTGCCACTCCGAGTCTGTTATTCCTGGCGGAACGATCGCGACGCGGCGACAGTTGAGATCCAAAAGCCGATCGATTGTAGTTAAGTCTAGATGAAAGCCCAGCTCGATATAAGCGCGATCTTCAGAACTTAACTGGCTGGGGAGTTGAAACCTTTCCTCTGCTGTCAAGATTTGTACTTGCGGACATTCAATCCCAATGTAAGTTCGATCGATCGGCATGTCGCTAGCCAAACACAAATACAGTCCCCTCGCTGACACTTGAGCTAGTTGCTGGCGAATCCAAGTTGTTTTACCTGCACCTGGCGAACCAGCCACAGCAGTCATCACCGCTGGAATCATAATTAGAATGATTATCATTATCACAACATCTCTTGGATAGTTTAGCATGGCGACCGGATTTACATTTCTACCTGTCCAAACTGACATTGCGATTATCGCAGCAGGCGATCGCGTTCTAACTTTAGTGGTTATAACAGCATGAAAAAATTGGCATTACTCGCTAGCTTGTATGTGGCGCAATTCATACCCGTTGCTTTCTTCATGCAAACTCTACCCGTATTTTTGCGGCAGCAAGGGTTTTTTCGTTGTCCAGGTATGGGGGGCTGGATACTGGTACTATTGACGTACATGATGGGAACGACAATCGCCCATACGATGTTTCGTCCGTTGGTCTTTAGCACAGATCGGGTTCATGAACGGGATAGTCGCCTACAGTGCAGGCTTGGTAGGAGCAATCGCCTCTGGATTTTTAATTTCTTCCCTTCTAGCTGTTGAACGAAGTGACGATTATTTCCGTAACTTGAATCAAGCAAGACAATTTTGGGTCTATGACCTGTTTTTAAACATTTATCGATTCAGTTTAAAGCCAAGTTCGGCTGGTTCGCAAATTCTGGAGCGAGTTGACCTTCAGAAGCGCGAAGTTGCGTGTTGATACAGTTCTACGTCTAGGGGTAAGCTTTTCACTCCATCATCAAGATGTGTCGTGACAATGACTATGCCATTCTCTGTTTTCCCAATTTCGCGCCTTGTATTGTCGTCCTACTCCCGAAGTTAATGTGCCACTTTTCCTCTGCCTGAATCATCCACTATTCAGGTAAACCCAGAAGCACTTTTTGTTTGAAGACACTGATTCATTACCTGTAAGCGACGATCATTTATTTTCTCAGCTCTCCCTCAAAGACGCGGTTAAAAAATGGTGCAATTTGTAGTAAACAACTTTAATGGCGTTATCGGACATCTGAGATCTATTTTTTCGTTCACTTTCTCCCAATAATCCTGCCAAATAGTTCCTAAATTTTCTTATGCAGGGCTTGCCGTGTAAAAACATCATCGCAACGCCGACACCATCGGTCGAAGCAAGGGGGCATAGCAGAAGGCGTTGTTTCTTTCATCGGGTGAATCGATGTAAAACTATTGCTATGTCTATATTTTATCTGATTTAGTTTTGAGTTTTCGTTTAAGTCCCGATAATACAGTGTAGGCGATCGATCGCACCTTACACTGCATGACTGCTTTACTGGTTATACCAAGCTTTGCGCCATTGCTTCATTTGAGCAATCTCTTTTTGTTGTGAAGTGTTAATTTCATTAGCCAGTTGTTTGATTTCGGGTCGCTTTGACTTCTGCAAAGCATCCCCAGCCATCATCACTGCCCCTTCGTGGTGAGCGATCGTGGCATTCATAAAGCGCAAGTCAAACTGAGAGTCAGCAGTTCCCAAGTCCATCGTCATTGACATGCTTTGCTGCTGTTGTTTTGTCATTGGCACTACAGGTTTGTCCTTACCACCATAGGCAACAGGCTGCTGACTCGCTTGGGGATACCAATGCTGTCGCCACTTCCGCAGCAGTTCATTTTCTTCAGAGTTAGTGCCAAAAATTTAGTTTTCGCAGAATTAGGTTGCATAAACGACTTAGTATTTATCCGATTTACTGTTTGCTTGAGAGCTTTCTTGCTCATGATAAAATCTCCAGTTAGCTAGAGAGTCAACTATTACCTCTACAGTGGCTCTGACTGCTAAGACAAAACAAAAGTTTCGCTTAATAGGGCGATTGAATTGTCCTAAATTTCAAGTATTGCAAAAGCAAGATGAAATTAAGATGAAATTCTTCATCGTTCAGACACAATGCCTTGAATGAAGAACAATCTAAAAATTCATAGATCAACATTTGCCGCATTTATTAAGCGAGATGTAGCTGAAGAATTCTAGCAGAGGCATTCCTGTTTGATGTAAGAATTAGCGCGTTATGAATATCATTAGTTATGTTTCACTGGATTAACTAATGACAAATGACAAATGACAAATGACAATATTACAGACAAGCATATCGTCATGAAATTAGGATGAAATCTTCGTACTTCCATAGTTAGAAATCTTATCCCTGCCATGAGAAAGACGCGATGCCTTCGGCGGTTCGCGAAGCGACCTTCGCAGTTGCCATCTTCTAAGGTGAAGCTACAGAAGCAAGATTGCTGCTTCGTTTTGTTTTTAAAGTTTTTGGAGGAACCTAATGACAACAGCTCAATCTCACCAATCCTTACTGGAAACTTGCATTCAAGCTTGTCTTGATTGTCTACGCGATTGTGAAAACTGTGCCGATGCTTGTCTGAGCGAAGATATGGTGCAGATGATGGCTGAATGTATTAAGCGATGTCGCGATTGTGCCGATACTTGCGATCTGTGCGCTCGTTTTATGTCCCGCAATTCAGACCTGCACGGGCAAATGTGCAGTATTTGTGCCGAAGCTTGCGACCGTTGTGCGGCTGAGTGCGAGAAGCACGACCACGACCATTGTAAACGCTGCGCTCAGTCCTGCCGCCGTTGTGCCGACTCCTGCCGTCAAATGGCTTCAGCTATGGCTGCGTAAGTAACTGCGCTGTAGGGTAGCTTAATCGATTTCAAACAGCCAGATTAAGCAAGATATGTCCCTCCTTAAAAACTAAGGAGGGAATTGCTGTATGGAGCGATCGCAGCTGCTAAAAGTAGAAAAACAAAATTGTATTTCCCCCTTGACTCTCTAGGGTGTGTCATCAATTGAGCCAGATGACGGAAGCAGCGAGGTAAATTGC
>ERZ1066118.830-NODE-830-length-24069-cov-11.280878_pt1 | contig 24069 bp, 25 predicted proteins | sample MGYA00382765_ERZ1066118 | MGnify/ENA primary metagenome ERZ1066118 (study PRJEB33369, sample SAMEA5778348) | biofilm metagenome | biome: Industrial cooling water; feature: Water cooling tower basin; material: Biofilm | place: United Arab Emirates | collected...
GCGAGTTCCTGGACGGTCATCGCCTCGCGCACCTGCACGTCGCGGACCTGCTTCGCCTGCGCCTCGCGCGGGCCGAAGTGACGCTTCTCCTTCTCGCGCGCCCGCTTCAGCGCGGCGAGCGAGCGCGAGCGCGCGCCCTCGTCGCCGAGCGCGCGGGTGACGGTCAGCTTGCCGCCGCGCCGCTCGTCGCCCTTGCGGTCGCGCTGCTGCGGACGGCTGGCGGGCGCGCCGGCGCGCGGCGTCGCGGTGCCGGGGCCGAAGCTGCGCGGCGCCGCGCCCTGAGAAGGTGCGGCAGGAGCGGCCGCCTGGGCGGGCGCGGGGGCCGGCTCGGGTTTGGGCTGCGGCTTCGGGATCTCTGGCCGGGCGACCGGCGAGAACCGACGCGGCGCCGGCATGGACGGGTCGCGCGCCAATTCGACGATCGGCGGCGGCGGGGCCGGCGGCGCGGCGGGGGGCGGCGGCGCGGCCTGGGCGCGGGCGACTTCGGGCTCCGGACGCGGTTCGACCGGAGTTTCGGGCGCGGGCGCGGACGCAGGCGGGGGCGGCGCGGCCGCTTCCTGCTCGGCCGCACGGGCGCGTTCGGCGGCGCGGGCGCGCTCCTCCTCCGCTGCGCGCACGCGCTCCTCGGCCTCGCGACGCCGGGTCTCCTCCAGCGCCTGCATGCGCTGCTCCTCGGCCTCGCGCAGCAGGCGGGCCTGCCGCTCCTGCGGCGTCTCACCGGCCGGCGCGGCGCGAGGCGCGGGCGGCGGAGGCGCGGCCGGAGCCGAGACGGGCGCGGCGACAGGCGGCGCCTCGATCGCCGGCGTGGGGTCGCCCGGGCGGCGGAAGGTGCGCGCCTTCTTGGTCTCCACGATCACCGTGTTGGAGCGGCCGTGGCTGAAGCTCTGCTTCACCTTGCCGGTCTCGACCGTGCGCCGCACGCCCAGCGCGGGTCGCATGCCAAGCTTCGGCTTGTCGTTGTCGGTCTCGCTCACTCAAGGTCCTCGTGTTCTTCACGGCCGAAGGCGGCCGACGGAACGGGTTCCGCGGCCGATGCGCCTTGCGAGGCCGTTTCGCAAGGCGGGAGAGGGTGGTCAGGGCCGATGAAATGCAGCCAGCGATCGAGCGCTTCGCCCAACCGCGCGGCCGCGGCGCGGTCGGTCACCCCGACATGCACCACATTCTCTCGCCCAAGCGCTCCAGACAATATGGCGCGCGGGAGCGGCAATGTTAAGCCCTTGAGCGCCGAACCTTCACGATCCGAGCCGACCCGCCACGCCTGGGCGAGCTTCGCCGTCCCGTCCGCCCCGGCGTCGGCCGCATGATAGAGAGCATGGAGCTGACCGCCCCGTGCCGCCGCCTCGATCCGCTCGGCGCCGGTGACGAGCGTGCCAGCCCGCGCCTCCAGCCCCAGCCGGTCGAGCGCATTGCGTTCCAGCGCGTCGGCGATCTTCTCCGGCAGCTCGGGCGACAGCGTGAAGGTCGCTCCCTTGAAGGCCCGCGCCAGCGCGCCCTTGAGCTTGCCCCTGGTGAGCGCTGCGTCCAACTCGGCCCGAGTCACCCCGATCCACGCACCCCGCCCGGGCGCCTTGGCGCGCACGTCGGGCAGCACCTGCCCGTCGGGCGCGAGGGCGAGGCGCACCAGCGCCGCCCGCGGCGCGCGGTCGCGCGTCAGGATGCAGGAGCGGATGGGTTCGCTTCTTCCGTCATGCCGGCCTTGAGCCGGCATCCAACCATCCTCCGGCGAAGTCGCCTGCGGCTCTATGGACCCCGGCTCAAGGCCGGGATGACGGATTGCGTTCGCGCTTACCGCCTCATTGTGCCGGGTCCGCATGAGCGTCCTCCCCGGCCGGCTCGGCCGAAGCCTCGCCCGCATCCTCGTCCTCGAACCAGTGCGCGCGGGCGGCCATGATGATCTCGTTGCCCTGCTCTTCGCTCAGGCCATAGTCCGCCAGGATACCTCCCTTGGGCTCCGGCCGCTTGGGCGCGTCGTCGTTGCGGCGGCGCGGCTCCGCGCGCTTCTTCTCGATCAGCTCGTCCGTCGCGAGGTCGGCGAGGTCGTCCAGCGTCTTGATTCCCGCCTTGCCCAGCGTGACCAGCATCGCCTCGGTCAGATAGGGCAGCTCGGCGAGCGCGTCCTCGACGCCCAGCGCAGTCCGCTCCTCGCGATTGGCCTGCTCGCGCCGCTCCAGCGCTTCCTGCGCGCGGCTCTGCAGCTCGTCGACCAGCTCCTCCAGCCCCTCGATCGAGCCCAGCTCCTCTGGCTCGACATAGGCGACCTCCTCGAGGCTGCTGAAGCCTTCGGCGACCAGCAGCTGGGCGAGCGTCTCGTCCACGTCCAGCTCATTCTGGAACATTTCGGAGTTGGTCACGAACTCGCGCTGGCGCTTCTCGCTCGCGTCGTTTTCCGTCAGGATGTCGATCGCCTTGCCGGTCAGCTGGCTGGCGAGGCGCACATTCTGGCCGCGCCGCCCGATGGCCAGCGACAGCTGGTCGTCGGGCACGACGACCTCGATCCGGTCTTCCTCCTCGTCGATGACGACGCGGCTGACCGACGCCGGCTGCAGCGCGTTCACGACGAAGGTCGCGGTGTCGGGCGACCAGGGGATGATGTCGATCTTCTCGCCCTGCATCTCCTGCACCACCGCCTGGACACGGCTGCCCTTCATGCCGACGCAGGCACCGACCGGGTCGATGGAGGAGTCGCGGCTGATCACGCCGATCTTGGCGCGGCTGCCGGGATCGCGCGCGGCCGCCTTGATCTCGATGATGCCGTCATAGATTTCCGGCACCTCCTGCGCGAACAGCTTCTTCATGAAGTCGGGATGCGCGCGGCTGAGGAAGATCTGGGGCCCGCGATTCTCGCGTACCACCTTCAGGATCAGGCTGCGGATGCGATCGTTGACGCGCACGACCTCGCGCGGGATCTGCTGGTCGCGGCGGATCACGCCCTCCGCGCGGCCCAGATCGACCACGACATGGCCGAACTCGACGCGCTTGACGACGCCGGTGATGATCTCGCCCTGACGGTCCTTGAACTCCTCATACTGGCGCTCGCGCTCGGCGTCGCGGACCTTCTGGAAGATGACCTGCTTGGCGGCCTGAGCAGCGATGCGGCCGAACTCGATGGGGGGCAGGGGGTCGACGATGAAGTCGCCGATCGCCGCGCCCTTCTGCAGCTTCTCCGCGCCCTTCAGGTCGATCTGCTTGTAATAATCGTCGACCTGCTCGACCACCTCGACGACGCGCCACAGGCGCAGGTCGCCGGTGTTGGGATCCAGCTTGGCGCGAATGTCGTTCTCCTGGCCGTACCGCGCCTTGGCGGCGCGCTGGATCGCGTCCTCCATCGCCTCGATGACGATGGCCTTGTCGATCATCTTTTCCGACGCGACCGAGTTCGCGATCGCGATCAGCTCGGCACGGTTGGCGGTGGCGACGCCGGCGGCGTTGGAGGCCATCAGTCTGCTTCCTCTTCAGTCTCTTCGAACTCGTCCGCGCCTTCGGCGGAGAGGGGTTGGGTGGCGGCGATCAGCCGGTCGGTCATCAACAGTTTGGCATCGGCGATTTGCGCGAATGTGACGGTCATCGGCCCCGCCCCGCGCACGTCCACGGTCACGCGGTCGCCATCGACGCCGACCAGGTCGCCCGTCAGCTGCTTGCGGCCCTCGACCGGCGCGGCCAGGCGCAGCCGCGCCTCATGCCCGGCCCAGTCGGCATAGTCCTGCAACCGGGTTAGCGGCCGGTCGATGCCGGGCGAGGAGACCTCGAGCCGGTATTCGTGCGGGATCGGGTCCGCCCCGGCCTCCTCAAGCTCGTCCAGCCGGTCGGACACGCGGCGGGACAGGGCCGCGCAGTCGTCGATCGTCAGCTGTCGCGTGTCGGGGCGCTCGGCCATCACCTGCAGCGTCGCGTCCGAACCCGCGCCGAACATCTTGACGCGCACCAGCGCGAAGCCGAGCGCGCGCGCTTCCGGCTCGATCAGCTGCTGCAATGCGGCGAGGTCCGCCAAACAGATGCTCCGAATACAGGTCTTCGCCCGCCGCGGAGCCAAGCCCCGCAGCCTCTTTCACCTGACGATGTAAGAGAACATGACCGGTATAGGCGAGATCGGGGCAGGGGGCAAGCGGGCGGTGAGGCGGCCAGTTTGTTGATGGGATCGGACCTGACGCAACAAGGCTGTCCTACACGCCCGCACCTGCGCTAGGCACGGCTGGTTCCGACGCCATGATGAGGATCAAGCTCGCAGATTTGTCGTTTTCGCGGCACTTTTGACACCTTCGGGGGATTGATGCGCCACCTGACCCTAGCCACGCTCGCGGTCGCCGCCTGCTCGAACGCGCAGACGCCCACCGGTCAGCCGCAGGCTCCGACCAACGACGCGCGGCCCTTCACCGCGACGCCGGTCGCCGACTTCGACGCGCCCTGGGCCATGACCGTCCTTCCCGACAGCCGCATGCTGGTGACTGAGAAGGACGGTCGCCTCCTGCTCGTATCCGCCGACGGTCGGACGAAGCGCGTCGTCGCGACCCTGCCGGTCGACGCGGCCGGGCAGGGTGGGCTCATGGACGTGGTGCTCGCGCCCGACTTCGTGCGGAGCCGCCGCGTGTATCTGTCCTGGTCGGAGGCCGGAGCGGGCGGCAAGGGCGTGGCGCTCGGCCGCGCGACGCTGAGCGGGGCGCAAGGGGCGGAGACGCTCGGGCCCGTCGAGACGCTGTTCCGCGCGCGGCCCTTCGTCGAGGGCAACGGCCATTATTCGGGCCGCATCGCTTTTTCACCGGATGGCCGGCACCTGTTCTTCACCAATGGCGAGCGGCAGAAGTTCACGCCCGCGCAGGACCCGCAGGCAACGCTCGGCAAGGTGCTCCGCCTCACTCTCGACGGCAAGCCCGCGCCCGGCAACCCGCTCGCCGCGAAGGGCTTCGCGCCCGAAATCTGGAGCTACGGTCACCGTAACCTGCTCGGCATCGCCTTCGACGCGCAGGGCAATCTCTGGGAGCAGGAGATGGGGCCGGAGGGCGGCGATGAGGTGAACCTCGTCCTGCCGGGCCGCAACTATGGCTACCCCAAGGTCTCGAACGGCCGCAACTACGGCGCGCCGACCGACGACATCCCCGACCACAAGGCCGATGACGGCTTCGAGGCGCCCAAGGTCTTCTGGACGCCGGTCATCTCGCCGGCCGGCCTGATGATCTACTCGGGCGATCGCTTTCCGCAGTGGAAAGGAGATGCGTTCATCGGGGGTTTATCGTCCAAGGCGCTGGTGCGCGTCGATCTGGACGGCACGACGGCACGAAAGGGCGGCCAATGGGACATGGGCGCGCGCATCCGCGAAGTGGAACAGGGCCCCGACGGCGCGATCTGGGTGCTGGAGGATGGCGGCCGCGGCTCTCAGGGCAGACTGCTCCGACTCGATCCCGCGCGCTGAGGACACGGGCGCTTCTGCTGGCCGCCGCACTGCTTCCCGCAGGGTGCGGCGGCAGCGGCGGCGAGACCCCCGGCGGCCTGCCCGCCCCGGTCGCGACCGCCTCGCCATCGCCGACGGCCACGCCCAGCCCGACTCCTACGTCGATCGCGCCCGCACCTACGCCCACCGCCACGCCACCGGTAACCGCGGTCACGCGCACGCCGGTGGTGACCTTCAGCAATCCGTGGGCGATGACCTTCCTGCCCGACGGCCGCCTGTTGGTGACGGAGAAGCCGGGGCGTCTGTTCCTGGTGACGACGGCCGGCGTGAAGACCCAGGTCGCCGGCGTGCCTGCCGTCGTTTCGTCCGGGCAGATCGGGCTGCACGACGTCATTATCGCGCCGGACCATGCGAGCTCGGGCCGGATCTATCTGAGCTATATGGAGGCGGCGAGCGGCGGTGAGCGGCTGGCCGTCGCGCGCGCCACGCTCGGCGGCGGCGGCGTCCCTACGCTGTCGAACCTTCAGGTGATCTGGCGCGGCACGCCCGCCACCACCGGCGGCCACCCGGGCGCGCGGCTTGCAATCTCGCCCGACGGGTTCCTCTTCGTCTCCTCGGGCGACCGGCAGCAGGGAGCGCCCGCGCAGGATCTGTCGGGCACGCTCGGCAAGGTGCTGCGCCTCAATCTCGACGGGACCGTGCCCGCCGGCAACCCCTTCGCCGGCACGCCCGGCGCGCGGCCTGAGATCTGGTCGCTCGGCCATCGCAACCCCTACGGCCTCGTGCTCGCCAGCGACGGTCGGCTATTCGAATCCGAGCACGGGCCGGAAGGCGGCGACGAGTTCAACCTGATCGCCGCCGGGCGCAATTACGGCTGGCCACTCGTGTCGGAGGGCAACAACTACGGCGGCGGCGCGATCCCGCGCCACTCCACCCGCCCCGATCTCGCCGCGCCGCTGGTCAGCTGGACGCCTGTGATCGCGCCGGGAAACATGATCCAGTATCGCGGCACGCTGTTCACGGGCTGGACGGGCGACTTCGTCCTCGCCGGGCTGGCGAGCCAGGGGCTGGTCCGCGTCCGCGTATCGGGCGCGACCGCCGCCCCCACCGCTACCGAAGTCGCCCGCATACCCCTGCAGGCGCGTATTCGCGAGGTGGAGGAGGGCCCCGACGGCGCGATCTGGGTGCTGGAGGACGGCGGCAGCGGGCGGCTGATCCGCCTCGATCCGGCGGCGACGCTTTAAGGGTCGTTCCGCACCAGGAGATAGTTCATCCGCGCCTTGGCGATCGGCTTGTCGCGCGACTCCTGCCAGGCGATCGCCTCGACATTCGCGACCCGGCCGCCGAGCCGGGTGACTAGGCCGACCGCGCGGGTCGGGTGCTCGCGGCCGCCGCGCATGAAGTCGACGGTCACGTTCACGGGCTTGATCCGCGCCGCCTCGCCGTCGAGCGCCGCGCGCAAGGCCACGATCGCGGCCATCTCGAGCAGGCCGGAGATCGCGCCCCCGTGCAGGAAACCCGGGCGTCCCAGCACCGGGTCGGCGAAGGGCATGACCAGCACCGGCGGCCCGTCCGCCTGCGGGTCCTCGCTCAGGCCGAGCAGCCGGGCATAGGGCGGCAGCTCGGTCATGCTTCGGTCAGCATGAAGGTGCCCGCGACATGCGCCAGCGGGTCGGCCGGGTCGCCGTCATGCGCCTGCCCGCGGATGAAGGAGATGGCGCGCGTGATCCGATAGCATTCGCCCCGCCCGACCACCGTCCGCCCCGGTCGGGCCGGACGTAGATAGTCGACGCGGAGGTCGAGCGTCGCGTGCGGCACGAACTGCCCGCGCTTCAGCCACACGGAAAAGCTGGTCGCCATGTCCATCAGCGTGATGATCGGCCCGGAGGCCAGCACGCCCGAGGCTGGATCGCCGACGAGGTCGGGGTGGTAAGGCAGCTGGAGCTCGCACCAGTCCGCCCCATGTGCGTGGTATTCGATGCCCAGCCGTCCGCCATGGCCGCCGAACCCGCGGGCGGTGAAGCGCTGGACGTCGAAGGGGAGATGCATGGCGGCGCGGCTCTACACGAGCCGTCAGCAAGGGCAATCATCGCTGCGATTGGCCTGCGAAATCATTGCGGCGATTTAACTTTGTAACATGACGCTCCGGCCGGTAGCCAAAGAATACAGGCAATTGGGGGTCACAATGTATCCTGTGCGGGTCGCGCAAAGGCTGGAACGGGTGCCCTGGCGCGATTGGCTCCATTTCGGAGCCTGACGGCGCCCTGACGTGGCGGGCGGCCGTTACAAGCCCGGGGTGCTCCCCGTCCTGATCCTCGGCGTCGACCGTCCAGGTCTGGGCGCGGCCCTGGCGGAGCGGGGCCTCGCCGCGCAACCGGCGGCGGCAGGCCCGGCCGCGGCGCTGGTCGGGGAGGAGACGGCGCGGCCCGCCTGCCCCACGATCGTCCAGGTCGGTTCGCCGGACGCGGCCTGCGCGATGCTCGACAGCGGCGTCGACGACGTGGCGCTGGCCTCCGACCCGGATCAGTTGGTCGCCGCCCGGATCGCCGCGCTGGTCCGCCGGTCGCAGCCGGGCGTGATCCAGGTCGGCAACCTTGCCATCGACACGCTCGACCGCCGGGTGACCCGCGCGGGTCGCCCGCTCGCGCTGCTGCCCCGCGAGTACGCGCTGCTGCTCTACCTCGCGCGGCACGTCGGCGCGGCGGTGGACCACGCCGCCCTGCACCGCGCCATCTGGGGCCGCGTCTTCGACCCGGGCACCAACGTCATCGCCGTGCATGTCTCGCGGCTGCGCGCCAAGCTGGGCGACAGCGCGGCGCGGATCTCGACCGAGCGTGGCCAGGGGTATCGCCTCTCGGTCACGCCCGTTGCCCGCGACGACAAGGGCGGGTAGCCCTCCTCTCCGAAGGAGCAGCGCCATGTCCGATCGCGTCGTCACCACCATCGAAGGGGCGGTCGCCCATGTGCGCCTGACCCGGCCGGACAAGATGAACGCGCTCGACCCGGCCATGTTCGAAGGGATCGGGGCCGCGATCGACGAGCTGGCGGAACGCACCGACGTCCGCGCGGTGGTGCTGTCGGGGGAGGGGCGCGCCTTCTGCGCCGGGCTCGACATGGCGAGCATGGCCAAGGGTGGATCGGGCCTGTCGCGCAACGACCGCAACGCCCAGGGGGCGATCCTGCCGCAGCACGTCACCTGGGGTTGGCGCAACCTCCCCATGCCGGTGATCGCGGCGGTGCACGGTGTCGCGTTCGGCGGCGGCTTCCAGATCATGTCGGGCGCCGACATCCGCATCGCCGCGCCGGACAGCCGCTTCGCGATCCGCGAGGTGCATTGGGGCCTGGTGCCCGACATGGCGGGCTTCCCGATCTGGCGCGGGCTGGTCCGCGACGACGTGCTGCGCGAGCTGGTCTTCACCGCCCGCGAGTTCGGGGCCGAAGAGGCGCTCCGCCACGGCTTCGTCACCCGCCTCGCCGACGATCCGGTTGCGGAGGCGCTGGCGCTCGCCCGCGAGATCGCCGGCCGCAGCCCCCATGCGGTGCGGGGCGCCAAGCGCCTCCTCAACATGGCGCACGACGCCGACCCCCTGACCATGCTCCAGGCGGAGACCGACGAGCAGGTGAAGGTAATCGGCCAGCCCAACATGATGGAGGCGGTCGCCGCCAACGCGCAGAAGCGCGCGCCGGTGTTCCAGGACTGACGCGGCTCAGGCGCGCGATCCGGCCGGCGTGCCGGGGTTGAAGTCGAAGTTCGTGTCGGCGCGAACGCTTCAGGCACATCGACCCCACGAAGGTCTCCCTCGTCCCGAACCGGCGGGATCATGGGTCGGGCGTGCTTCCGTCACAGATGGAACGGAGATACTATGGGCGCGATCGGGACGGTGGGCCTAGCCGGGGCGAGGGGGTTGCGTGGAGGCGGACCTGCATCAGGTGATCGGCGCGGTATACGGTTGCGCGCTGTCGGCTTCGTTCGCGGAATTCAAGCGCGCCGCATTGCGCGCGATCAAACCGCTGATCCCCTTCGATTCGGCCGTGTGGGGAGCCGGCGTCCACAGCACCAATACCATGTTGGCGCTCACGCTGCTCGATCAGCCTGACGAAATGCTGCTGGACTATGCTGCGCGGTGGCAGGACCAGGATCGCAGCCGGAAGGCCGCTGTCGCAGCGCCGGGACGCGCGTTCAGCTCGGCGACCCTGCAACCCGTCGAAGAATACACGCGTGCGCCGATCTACACCCAATTCTGCAGCCGTTGGGGCATTGAGGATGCCCTGGTGATCGTTCAGCCCAGCGGCTCGGGCGACCATGCGGACATCTTCTGTCTGTTTCGAAGCGACCGGTCCGCCCTCTTCGGCGCCCAGGACGCCAGGTCGATGGAGCAGATCGCGCCGCATCTGTCCGAAGCATGGAACCACGCGCAGAAGCTCCAACACGAACGCAACGGTGTGGCGGAAAATGTCGGAGGGTTGGCGATCGCGGGGCGGGACGGGCTGTTGCGCGCCGCGGGGCAGACGTTCGTCGATCAGGTGCGTCGCGTGGACCCGGACTGGGCAGGTCCTTTCCCTGCCGCCATTCCTGCGCGAACCGACATCCGCCGATGTCCTGGTGCGCGTCAATGGATGTGCGTTTCGCGTCCGCACCGTACAGGATACGCTGCTCCTCTCCGCCCAGAGCCGCCCATCGGGACTGCCGCTCACGCCGGCCGAGTTGTCCGTGGCCAAGCTGTACGTGACCGGGCTTACGAAGAGGCAGGTCGCAGATCGGGTCGGCACCAGCCCGTCGACGGTGCGCAACCAGCTCTATTCGGCCTTCACGAAGCTTGAACTGCCACAACAAGCTGGAGCTTAGACAGGCCGTCGACCGGTTGACCGGCTGACGGGACCACAGGCCATGTCGTTGCCCTTGGAGTCCGGCGATCACCGTTGCTCCGGAGCGCCGCCCTGGCTCAGCCGCCACTTTCCAAGCTCGTGGCGAAACGCCTCCGGCAAACCCTCGCCGTTTTCGCCCTTGTCCATCACGATCGTGACGTCACAGGTCGCGATGCAGCAGCCGCCCTGGAACATGGCGGCCAGGATCTCCCAACTGCGCCCGCCCACCCGGCCGATGCCGGTCGCGACCTCGACGTCATCGGGATAATGGCCCTCGGCGAGATAGTTAATCTCCGTATGGGCGACGACGGCGCGCCGCCCACGGCCGTTCCCCCACAGCGCCGCGTCGCGGTTGAATCTGGTCCGACCCGTTTCGAACAGCGCCGCGAATGCGACGTTGTTGAGGTGGCCGAGCACGTCCAGGTCCTGAAACCGCGTCTGCACGGCCTGGCGATGGGGATAGGCGGCGGGGTCGAGCCGCCAGGGGGCAGGGCGGGGCATTCCACCTCCGTCATGCCGGCCTTGTGCCGGCATCCACGTTTGAATTTGGTACGAGCGTCGCGAAAAGCCGATCAGCGTAGAGCCAAGCGCGACCGTGGACGCCGGGACAAGTCCGGCGTGACGAATTCATCGCATCCCCATCCGGATCGCGCCGTCCAGCCGCACATCCTCGCCGTTGAAGTACCCGTTCTCGACCATCGTCACCGCCAGGTGCGCATATTCCTCCGGCAGGCCGAGGCGCTTCGGGAAGGGCACCGATGCGGCCAGCGCGTCCTTCACCGGCTGGGGCGCACCGTTCATCAGCGGCGTGTTGAAGATGCCAGGCAGGATCGTGTTCACCCGGATGCCTTCGCCCGACAGGTCGCGCGCGATGGGCAGGGTCATGCCGACCACGCCGCCCTTGGACGCCGAGTAGGCGGCCTGTCCCATCTGCCCGTCCTCGGCCGCGACCGAGGCGGTGTTGACGATGGCGCCGCGCTCGCCGTCGATCGGGTCCAGCGTCAGCATCCCCGCCGCCGATTTGGCGATGCAGCGGAAGGTGCCGACCAGGTTGATCTGGATGATCCAGTTGAACGCCTCGAGCGGGAAATGCTTGATCGAGCCGTCCTCCTTGGAACGGCTGGCGGTCTTGATCGCGTTGCCGGTGCCCGCGCAGTTGATCAGCACGCGCTCCTGGCCGTGCGCGGCGCGCGCCTTGGCGAAGCCGGCGTCCACGCTCTCGTCAGAGGTTACGTTCACCTCGCAGAATACGCCGCCGATTTCGCCCGCGACGCGTTCGCCCTTCTCGGCCTGCAGGTCGAAGATCGCGACCTTCACGCCCTTGGCGGCCAGCGCCCGCGCCGTCGCCTCGCCCAGCCCCGACGCGCCGCCGGTGACCACGGCGGCGATAGTGTTGTCCAGCTTCATATTTCCTCCGTCACCCCGGCCTTGAGCCGGGGTCCATGGTTATTCCTGGCGAGCGGTCCGCCGCATCCCGACGCGCCTCGCAAGGCGTCGAGATGGACCCCGGGTCAAGCCCGGGGTGACGGTAAGCTCAGACCCGCTCGATGATCGTGACGTTGGCCAGCCCGCCGCCCTCGCACATCGTCTGCAGGCCGTAGCGCCCCCCGCGCTTGCGGAGCGCATGCACGAGCGTCGCCATCAGCTTGGTCCCGCTCGCGCCGAGCGGGTGGCCGAGCGCGATCGCGCCGCCGTTGACGTTGATCTTCGCCGGGTCGCCGCCCGTATGCTTCAGCCACGCGAGCGGCACGGGCGCGAACGCCTCGTTGACCTCATACAGGTCGATGTCGTCGATCTTCAGGCCGGCGCGCTTCAGCGCCTTGTCGGTCGCGAACAGCGGCTCCTCCAGCATGATCACGGGATCGCCGCCGGTCACCGTCAGCGCGTGGATGCGCGCGAGTGGCGTCAGGCCATGCTCCTTCAGCGCCCGCTCGCTCACGACCATGACGGCCGACGCGCCGTCGCAGATCTGGCTGGCGTTGGCGGCGGTGATCTTGCCGCCCTCCTTCAGCAGCTTGACGCCGGCGAGCGACTCCGGGCTCGCGTCATACCGGATGCCCTCGTCCCGATCGTGGAGCACCGTGCCCTCAGGCGTCTCCACCTCCAGCGCCACGATCTCGTCCCGGAAGTCGCCCCGCTCGGTCGCGGCAGCCGCGCGGCGGTGGCTCTCCAGCGCATAGGCGTCCAGCGCCTCGCGGGTGAACTGGTACTTCTCCGCCATCATCTCCGCCCCCATGAACTGGGAGAACTGGATGTTGGGGAAGCGCTCCTGCTGGCGCGGGCTCATCGATTTGCCGAGCCCCGCCTGGGCGAAGAGCATGCCGGTCGAGCCCATCGGCACCCGCGTCATCGACTCGACGCCCGACGCGATCACCACGTCCTGCGTGCCCGACATCACCGCCTGCGCCGCGAACTGGATCGCCTGTTGCGAGGAGCCGCACTGGCGGTCGATGGTCACCGCCGGTACGCTGGTGGGGAGCCTGGAGGCGAGCACCGCGCCGCGCCCGACCTGGAAGCTCTGCTCGCCGCCCTGGGACACGCAGCCCATGATCACGTCCTCGACGGCCGCGGGATCGATACCGGTGCGGTCGATCACCGCGTTCAGCACCTCGCCCGCCATGTCGGCGGGGTGCCAGCCGGCGAGCCTGCCGCCGCGCTTGCCGCCCGCGGTCCGCACCGCCTCGACGATGAAAGCCTCGGCCATTTCCACCCTCCATAACAACTGTTATCCCGCCCCCTGTCGCCCAGATCGGGGCGCGAAAGCAAGGGGCAGGGAATGGACGTCAGCGAGGCAGTGGCGGCGCGGCGATCGGTGCGCGGCTTCCTCGACATGCCCGTCGATCCCGGGCTGCTCCGCGAGCTGGCGATCAAGGCGTCGCGCGCCGCGACGGGCGGCAACCTCCAGCCTTGGCACATCGATATCGTGCATGGGCCGGCGATGGCCGAGCTGAAGGCGATCATGCGGGACAAGCTCGCCAGGCGCGAGCGCGAGACGCCGGGCTACGACATCTACCCGCGCGAGATGAACGACACGCATCGCCAGCGCACCTTTGCGGTCGGCGAGCAGCTCTACGGCCATCTCGGCATCCCGCGCGACGACAAGCCCGCGCGGCTCCTGTGGTTCGCGCGCAACTTCCAGTTCTTCGGCGCGCCCGCCGCCTACTTCTGCACGGTCGACCGCCGCATGGGGCCGCCGCAATGGGCCGACTGCGGCATGTACCTGCAGAGTCTGATGCTGCTCGCGGTCGAGGCGGGGCTCGCCACCTGCCCGCAGGAATGCTGGGCCATGTACCCGGAGACGGTCGAGCGCTTCCTCGGCACGCCGCCCGAGCGGATGGTCTTCTGCGGCGTGGCGATCGGCTACGAGGACCCGGACGAGCCCGCCAACCGCAACCGGGCGCCGCGCGCTGACCCGGGGGAGTGGCTGACCGAGGTTCGCGTCCCTACATCAGGGTAGCGCATCTGCCGCTCTTCGGCTAAGGGCGCGCCCGACTGATCAGCCAAGAGGTTCGTTTGCCGAAAGAAGAACTGCTCGAGATGCGCGGCCGCGTGGTGGAGTTGCTCCCCAACGCGATGTTCCGCGTGCAGCTGGAGAACAACCACGAGATCCTGGGCCACACCGCCGGCAAGATGCGCAAGAACCGCATCCGCGTGCTGACCGGCGACGAGGTGCTGGTCGAACTCACGCCCTATGACCTGACCAAGGGGCGCATCACCTATCGCTTTATGCCCGGCCGCGGCGGCCCGGGGCCGCAGTAAGCGTCCGCCTGTGTTCCCGCGCAGGCGGGAGCCTAGAGCTGCAACCACGCCGCCCGCGTCCCTGGGCTCCCGCCTGCGCGGGAGCACATGCTAGGCCGAGAGGCAGATGAACCTCGTCCTCGCCTCCTCCTCCCCCCGCCGCCGCCAGCTGCTCGAGCGCCTGGGCGTCACCCCCGCCCGCATCGCCAGCCCCGACATCGACGAGACGCCGCTCAAGGCCGAGACCCCAAGCGCCTACGCCCTGCGCCTCGCGCGCGCCAAGGCCGAAGCGGTCGCGCGCGGCCCCGAGGAGATCGTGCTCGCCGGCGACACCACCGTCGCGCTCGGCCGCCGCATCCTGCCGCCCGCGGACACGCCCGACGTGCAGCGCGCGCTGCTCCAGAGGCTCTCCGGCCGACGCCACCACGTCCTCTCCGCCATCTGTGTGATCGACCGGGAGGGGCGCGCCCGCACCCGGCTCGTCGACACGGTGGTCGCGTTCAAGCCGCTCTCCGCACAGGAGATCGAGGCGTACATCGCCCTGGGCGAAGGGCTGGGCAAGGCCGGCGGCTATGCGGTGCAGGGCTATGCCGAGGCGTGGGTCCGTTTCCTCGCCGGCTCGCATTCCGGCGTGATCGGCCTGCCGCTGTTCGAGACGCGCGCGCTGCTCAAGACGGCGGGCCTGCCGGTTGCCTGAGTGGCTGTACGAGCACGGCATCGGCGAAGCCCGCGCCGCGCTGGTCGAGGGCGACACGATCCTGGAGGCGCGGATCGAGCCCGACGACGCCGGCCCGCTGGTCGATACCGTCGCCCCCGCCCGGTTGATCGACAAGGCGGCAGGGCTCGTCCGGCTGGAGGGCGGCGCAGAGGCGCTGCTCACGCGACCCGCGGGGGTCACGCAGGGCGCCGCGCTCACCGTCCGCATCGTGCGCGAGGCGATCCCCGAACCCGGCGGCCGCCTCAAGCCCGCCCGCGCCGTCCCCACCGACGAGGCGCCGCGCCCCGGTCCCGATCTCCGCGCGCGCCTGGCCGACGCGCCCGTCCGCGCCGTTCCGCCGCACGGCCCCGACCTGCTCGAAGCCGCCGGCTGGTCCGAGCTGCGGGAGGAGGCGCGCACCGGCGAGATCCCCTTCCCGGGCGGCAGCTTACGCATGTGGCCCACCCCCGCCATGACGCTGTTCGACGTGGACGGCGGCGGCCCGCTGGAGCCGCTCGCCATCGCCGCCGCGGCCGCGGTCGGGCGCGCGATCCGGCGGCACGGGGTAGGGGGCTCGATCGGAATCGACTTCCCGACGCTGGCGGGAAAGGCCGCGCGCCAGGCGGTCGCGGAGGCGCTTGACGCGGCGCTTGGCCAGGACACGGGGTTCGAGCGCACCGCGATGAACGGCTTCGGCTTCCTCCAGATCGTCCGTCCGCGCCTCCGCCCCTCGCTCCCCGAACGCCTCGCCGCCGACCGCGCCGCCGCCGAAGCGCGCGCCCTGCTCCGCCGCCTGGAACGCGAGCCGCCCGGCAGCCCCATCCACCACCGTGTCCCCGGACCCGTCCTAGCCCGACTAAGCGCCCGCCCCGACTGGGCCGCCGAGTTGGCGAGGCGCACCGGCCGCCAGCACAGCTTCAGTCCCGCTCCCTGAGGGAGAGAGGGACACCTTCTTGGCTGTCGCGGAGGCGCAATCAGCCTTGTGCTCCCGCGCAGGCGGGAGCCCAGCGGCGGCACGCGGTGACCTTCGCGTCCCTGGGCTCCCGCCTGCGCGGGAGCACGGCAACTACGATTGCTGACACATTCTTCCTACATGGCTCCCGATGCCCCAGACCTGCCCCATCTGCGACAAGCCCTCGATCCCCGAGCACGCCCCCTTCTGCTCCCAGGGCTGCCGCGACCGCGACCTGATCCAGTGGCTGTCGGACGGCTACAAGCTGCCTGACCAGGAGAGCGAAGACGGGCTGGACAGCGACGTTTCCCCTTACTAGGGACGCGCCTTCCGCCGTGGCGGGCCCAGGTAGCTCAGTTGGTAGAGCATGCGACTGAAAATCGCAGTGTCGGCGGTTCGATCCCGTCCCTGGGCACCACCGGATGCGGCTTGCCGCAGCGGAGCTGCGACAAGACTCGCACCGGTGCGGCCGGCGTAGCGCAGCTACGACCGACGACGCGGAATTCACTTCCGCGTCGCACCCCCACATCGCAAGCCGGTCGCACGTAGCGGAGCTACGCGCGGACTCGGCCGCGATTGGCCGGCGTAGCGCAGCGGAGTTCGGCCTCGAGCGTGGGCTTTGCCCGCGCAATTCGAAGGCCGGCCGCACGTGGCCGAGCTACGCGCGGACTCGGCCGCATAACTACAACGACGTCCGGCGCGCAGCGTGGCACCGCTCGCGCTAGCTACCGCGTGATCGCTCAAGTGTACCTCTCTGCCGAGCCAAGCGGGTGGCGACTGGCGAACTAGCCTGGTTGATCAGAACGCATCGTTTTGTGCGGTGGCAGTCCACTTCGACCGCCGCTTTCAAACTGGTCTGGCTCTCGGTTCGGAGCTGATCTAGAGGAAGGGCAATGATACCAGCCATTCAGCCATTCAAGACTGCGTTTGAATTAGCTCCGCTAATGAACGCATTGCTCCGAGAGAAGAAAGATAAGACAAAGTATGCTGCTGGATGCTCTCTTAAAAACCTGTGGCATGCACTTACGGGTGTGTACGACCTCTTATTCGCTGCTGAGGCCATGGAGTGGCTTATCGTCCGCAACGAATCTGAACACGAGAGAGCACCGGCAGCGGTTCTAGGATCCGTTCTGTATCAAGCGATTTTGAGCTATGTGAAGGCAACGGAAGACGGCTTAAAGAGAGTTAATGTCCTACCAGCGCTCACTGATGAACAGAAGCAGCTGCATGCACGGCTCGTCGATATAAGGCACAATGTGATTGCGCACTTTGGGAAAGAGACGATATCGGGCGCAGAAAATTTGATGATCAGAAGCTTGTTTTGATTCATCAGGGAGATGGCACGCATAGATTTTAATTGGCAGAACTTAAGCTAGTGTTCGACGTCAGTGTACAGAAGCAGTTCCGTGATCTTCTCGTGACTGCGGTCTCATTCGGCAACGAATTGGTGAAGAAAAGGACTATCGACGCTGCAAAGCTCGTTTCTGAGCTTAGTAGGTCTGACCCCGACGTCGCCAAGCTGATTGAGGCTCACCCTTTTGACGCTGTAGCATTCTTTGGTGATCATGAGGTCGCAGATGCGTTCTTATCTCACGGAATGGTTGCCGCTCGCCGTGACAACAGTGGGCTCTTTAGAAATGAGACGTTGCCCTTCTAGCTCTCTGCAAGCCGCCAAGATTCCCCTGTCCTACAGCCCCCACTCCCGCATACCTACCCGGTCCTCTCCCCGAATCCCGCACAGGAGGACCGCAGCGATGTCAGCCCTGATCCCCACCGATGCCCTCGGCCGCAACCTGCGCCACGACGGCTGGACCCCCGACCGCCAGCGCGCCTTTCTCGAAGCCATCGCCGCCGGCGAGACCGTCGAGCGCGCCTGCCGCCTCGTCCAGCTGTCCGTCGCCTCCGCCTACGCCCTAAAACAGCGCGCGTCCGGCCAATCCTTCGCGCTCGGCTGGCGCGCCGCGAACCTCCTCGGACGGGAGGCGATCGCCGACCGGATGCTCACCCGCGCGCTCGACGGCCAGGTGGAGACGGTGACCCGCCCCGACGGCTCGATTTATAGCCGCCACAAATACGACAACCGCACCGCCTTGACGCTGCTCACCCGGCTAGATCGCATGGCCGAGCAGGCCCCCGCCGACGCGGACGCCGCCGCCCAGGCCCAGGCGGCGCGCCTCGTCGCGCAGGACTGGGACGCGTACCTCGCGCTGCTCGACGCCGATCGCGGCCCTGCCGCCGCCGGGCTGTTCCTCGCGCGCCGGCTGCCCGATCCGGACGGGGCCCCAGCCATGGAGCCGGTGCTCGCGCTCGCCCGCGCCGACGCCTTCGTCCGCACCGGCGCCGGGCTGGCCGAGGAGGTCGACACCGTCGATCTCGACCCGGCACGGCGCGGCGAGTGGACGGCTGAGCAATGGGCGCGCGCCGAGGCGGCCGGACTGGTGCGCCTTGCTCCCTTGGACGAGGCCGAAGCGGCCGCGATCGATCCGGATACCGCGCCAGAGCCTCAACATGTTCAACTTGTCGAGGAGGACCTGGTCTGGTGGGACAAGACTTACGGTGAGTGGCGCACCTGCTTCATGCCGCCGCCCGACGCGACCGGCCTGTACGAGTCCGGCACGATCGTCGACAGGGACTATCAACGCTCGCTGACGGAAGCCGAGAGGTGCGTGGCGGATCGCGTCGGCGCGATCCGGGACGCCCATCGCGCCGCGCGGAACGAGGACGACCGCCGCGCCTACTTCGCCAGACTCGAAGCGGAGATCGCCGCGGCGGAAGCGGCTGATTCCGCCTGCGGCGTTGCTCAGGACAGGCCCGAGCCGGCGTCCGACGCGTCACCTGGCGACCGCAGCGATGCGGATCCTTGGATGGAGCCGCTTACGGAGACATGGACCTCGGGTCAGGGCCGGGGTGACGGACACGTTCGGGATGAGCCCTCACCCCGTCATGCCGGCCTCGTGCCGGTATCCACCCTGCGACTGGACGCGGACGAGGCGGCAGGCATGGAAAACGTGCAGCATGACGCACGGTGGGCTCCGGCACGGGGCCGGGGTGACGAGTATGTCGATGACAGCCGATCGCCGTCCTTACGCGACTGGCCGCGCTTCGCCGAAACGCCCGGCGCGGACCCCGCGACGCTGGCCGAATCCGGCGTGCGCTTGAACTAAGCTGCGACGCCCGCCGGCTCGGCCACCGGCACCGGCACCGGCGGCGTCGGCGCGAGGCGCAGCGCATCTTCCTGCCCGAACAGCCGCGAGGCGCGCATGCCCCACTTCGCCAGCCGGTACTCGATCGAGGTCTTCAGCACGCCCAGCCCATAGGTGCAGCTGCGCCGGAAATTGATGGAGGACGCTTCGGGGAAGTATTTGGTCGGGCAGCTGATCTCGCCCAGCTGGAAGCCGAACCAGGCCGCCTGCGCGATCATCTGGTTGTCGAACACGAAGTCGTCGGAGCAGGACAAGAGCGGCAGCCGCTCCAGCACCTGACGGTTCCAGGCGCGATAGCCGGTATGATATTCGCTCAGCTTCTGCTGCATCAGGATGTTCTGGAACAGCGTCAGCATGCGGTTGAACACATATTTGTACACCGGCATCCCGCCGACCAGCGCCCCGCGGCCCAGGATGCGGCTGGCGAACACCGCGTCGTAATGGCCCGAAGCGATCATGCTCGCCATCGCGCGCACCAGCCGGGGCGAATATTGATAATCCGGGTGGAGCATGACGACGATGTCCGCGCCCCGGGCGAGGGCTGCGGTATAGCAGCTCTTCTGGTTGCCGCCGTAGCCGCGGTTCCTGTCGTGGACGACGACGTGCAGGCCCAGCTCGCGCGCGACCGCGATCGTCTCGTCGCGGGAGCAATCGTCGGTCAGGATGACATCGTCGACCACGTCGCGCGGGATCTCCGCGACCGTCCGCCGCAGCGTCTTCGCCGCATTGTACGCCGGCAGCACCACCGCGACCTTCAGCCCTTCGATCATCTCGCCCACCCTTGGATTGGTCGGCTCGTTCATCGGACAACGGAGTTAACGAACGCTAAAAGGCGGGTGGGCCTTAGCGCTTCGCTAACCATGACGGCCTAGCGCAGGACGCCGATGCTGCTCGTGTCCCCGCCCGAAACGCCGCTTCCGCTCGTCGCCGCGTCCGACCCCGTTCGCGGCGAGCGCTGGTTCCGATTGGCGCTGTTCGCGGCCTGGGCGCTGACCGCGGGCTGGCTCGCGGCCGGCCATGTCATGTGGCGCGACGAGGTCCGCGCCCTCACCATCGCGCTCGCCGGCGACGACGTCCGGGCGATGCTGCGCGGGCTGCAGGGGGAGGGGCATCCGGCGCTCTGGTACCTGCTCCTGCGCGGCGCCCATGCGCTGTTCGGGGTGCGGGAGGTCTTGCCCGGCCTCGCCTTCGCCATTGCCGCCGCCGCCGCCGCGCTCTTCGCGCTCGCCGCGCCGTTCCGGCCGCTGGTGCTGGGGCTGACCCTGTTCGGCGCCTTCTTCCTGGACGAATATGCCGTGCTGGCGCGCAACTACGGCGTGTCCATGCTGCTGATGTTCGCCTTCGCCGCGCTCTACGGGCGCTGGCGGACCCGGGGCGTCGGGCTGGGCGTCGTGCTGGCCTTGCTCGCCAACACCAACGTGCCCTCGGTGTTGATCGCCGGCGCGCTCGCGCTGTTCTGGGGCATCGAGCTGCTCGGCGAGGAGGGGTGGCGCTGGACCCCGGCCTGGCGGCGCTACGCCGCAAACATGGCGCTCCTGCTGCTCGGCGTCGTCGCCTGCTTCGTCGCGGTCTATCCGCCGGCGCAGGATGCCGCGGTCTCGCCCATGGCCGGCCGGCTCAGCGTCGGGACCGTGCTGCTCGCCGCCGGCAACATCACCGCCATGTTCAGCGCGCTGCTGCCCGAACGCTGGTGGGAGTGGCCGGCCTCGCCCCTGCTGCTCGCCGCGATGGTGATCGGCAGTCCGCTCGGGCTGATCCGCCGCCCCGCCGCGGTCGTCGCCGCGGTCGCGGTCATGGTCGCGATGCCGCTCTTCTTCCAGATCGTCTATCCGGGCGTCTACCGCCACCAGGCGCTCTATGTCTGCCTGCTCGTCACGCTCTACTGGCTGGTGGCGAGCCGGCATGGCGGCCGCTGGCCCGCCGGCCGCTCCGGCCTGCGCCCGGCCGTGCAGGCCGCGCTCGTCCGCTTCGGCCAGGTCGCTTTCGTCGCGCTGCTCGCCGTCCAAGCGATCATGAGCATCAGCGTCGTCGGCGTTCGCGCGGCCGGCGTTCCGTACAGCCGCAGCCGCGACCTCGCCGCGCTGCTCCAGCGCGAGCGGCTCGGGCACGCGGTGGTGATGGCCGACGCCGACGTGGTGCTGGAGCCCTTGCCCCATTACGCCGCCAATCCGGTCTGGCAGACGCGTCCGCATCGCTTCGGCCGGGTCGTCGCCTTCACAAAGGCGAACGCCTACAATCTCCACCTCGGCCAGATACTCGCCGACGCTCGCGCCGTGCGCGCCAGCACCGGCCGGCCCGTGGTGATCGTCACCCAGCTCCGGCTCGATCCCACCGCGCCTGCCCAGACCTGGTCCCAAGGCTATGTCGGCGAGCTGTCGACGACGCCTGCCGAGGTGCGCGCGTTCCTCGCCGCCACCCGGCCGCTCGCCCGCTTCGCCCCCGCCCAGACGGACGAAAGCTACGACGTCTACCTGCTGCGCTGAGTCAGACCTTTGCGGCGAAGATCATGCGGCCGGTGCCGAGCCGGCGGAACACCTCGTCCAGGTCGCCGTCGCCGACCGCGAAGCAGCCCTGGCTCCGGCCCAGCATGCCGCGGGTGCGGATCAGGTCGGGGTTGGCGTACCAGGCCGCGTGCACCACGATCGCGCGGGCGAGCGCATTGTCGTTGGTCGGGTCCAGCCCGATCAGCCGCTGCGACCGGCCATGCTTGCCGACATAATAATCGGCCGTCGTGAAGGCGCCCTCGCTCGACGCGTTCGAACCGTTCTCGTTGGAAAAGCGGTGCAGCCAGCCGGTATGGCGCGGGTCGGAGCCGGAGCCATGGGCGACCAGGAACGACCGGCTCGACCCGTTCGCCAGGTCGACCAGGTGAAAGCGCGGCTGGGCGGAGGGCGCCGCGAAATCGGCGATTGCGATCCGGTCCCGGTTCGGGATGCGGCCGGCGTGACGATCGAGCGCCGCCAGCGCGCGCCGCATCAGCTCGGGCCGCACGACCCGCGGTGAGGTGACCGGGCGCGCGGGCACCGGCGCCATGGCGAGCGGCGTGCGGGTGACGACGGCAGGGCTCGCCTGCAGCGTTCGTTGCGCCGCGCCGACCACGCCGGGCACCGCCAGCACGCCGGCCAGCGCCGCGCCGCCCTTCACCACCGCCCGGCGACCATGGCTCGTCTCAAGCATCTGCTGCATTGTTCAAGCGATCCCCGTCCCGACTCACCGACGATAGCACGGATGCTAGGAAGATTCCGTAAACGTCAGAGCAGCTTAGCGTGTGGGAACCGCAACTGGGCGCAGCCCGGCAGGCCACGAGTGCTCCCGACCGGCCGAAACCCACCGAATCCACGCGCGTTGTGGCGGAGGAGGAAGAGCATATGCGTGACGGAAGTGGAATGCCCCTGAAGATGGCGCTGGCCGCCCTTCTGTTCACGGCCGACCCGGCTCTGGCGCGCACCGCGACCCCCGCCGTGGCCATCGAGGAGGCGGCCGCGACGCTCGCGCCCAACAGGTTCGTCTGGAACGACGTCCCCGGCGAGGACTCCGTCACTGTCGAGGTGAACATCGGCGAGCAAAGGGCCTATGTCTATCGTGGCGGCCAGATGATCGGCGCGGCCACCGTGTCTACCGGCAAGGACGGCAAGGAGACACCGTCCGGCACCTTCACCATCCTGCAGAAGAAGGTCGACCACCGCTCCAACTTGTACGACGCCGCGCCCATGCCCTTCATGCAGCGCCTGACCTGGGACGGGGTAGCGATTCATGCGGGCAGGAACCCGGGCTTCCCCGCCTCGCACGGCTGCATCCGCGTGCCCGCCGGCTTCGCGAAGAAGCTCTACGAAGTGACGACGCTCGGAACTGAGGTGACGGTGATCGGCGCCGACGTAGCGATCGGCCCGGCCTATGTGCCCGAAGGCGACACGGTCGAGGAGACCGCTAGCGCCAACCGGGCCGCTCCGGTGCTCGCCTCCCGCTGAGGCGGCGGGCTCAGCGTACGCCGGCCAGCTTGGCGAGGCGCTCGACGTCTTCGGGCCGGATGTCGCCGACATGCTGCTCCAGGATCGTGCCGTCGCCCGCGATCACGAAGGTTTCGGGCACGCCCGATGAGCCGAGCGCGAGCTGGACGGCGCTGGCCTTGTCGTCGCCGAGCCGCTGGTACGGATCGCCGTGCCGCACGAGGAAGGCCTGCACCGCGGCGGACGTATCCCGGATCGCGACCGCGTCGATCGGCACACCCATCTGCTTCAGCCGCATCAGCTGCGGCGCTTCGGCGATGCATGGCACGCACCAGCTGGCGAACACATTGAGCAGCCGCACCCGGCCTTGCCGAAAGTCGGCGTCGGTCAGCCCGGGCCGTCCGGAAAGAAGTGGCGGGGTGTAGAAGGCGGGCACGGGCTTGCCGACCAGGGCGGAGCGCACCGTCCGGTCGGCCGGCTTCCACAGACCCACGGCGACTACGCCCACCAGGATCAGGAAGACGATCAGCGGTACCCACAGCAGCGCGCGTCGTGTCATGCCCATTGCTCCCGCATCGCCGCCCGCCGCTCCCGCCGGACGCGGCCGACCAGCGACAGGGCCCCGCCTAGCGCGATCAGCCCGCCGCCCACCCAGATCAGCGTCACGAACGGCTTCCACCATAGCCGCAGCTGCCAGCGGCCGTCGCTGCCCGGCTGCCCAAGCACCGTGTAGAGCTGCCCATTCCAGCTCGTATGGATCGCACTCTCGGTCGTGGCAGTGGGCGGGTCCGAGAAGAAGCGCTGCTGCGGTGTCAGCGTCCACGTCTCGTCACCCCGCGTCGCGTCTATCCGGGCCTGGAGCGCGGACCAATTGTCGCCGATCACGGGCGAGATGCCGCGCAGCGTGACGGTCCAGGGGCCGACCTTCGCCTCCTGCCCGACACGGGCCGCTACCAGCGTCTCCCGGGTGAAGGCGCTATCGCAGGCCATGCCGATCAGGCTCACCGCCGCGCCGAGGTGGGACAACGCCATGCCCCAGGTGAAGAGCGGCGTCCGCCGCGGGTCGCGGCGCCAGAGCGGAGCGAGGCTCGCCACCGCCAGCCCAACTGCCAGCGCGATGCCGAGGAACGGCAAAAGTCGGGTGCTCGCTGTCGCGAACAGGCCGGCAGCCGTCACCAGCGCCGCAGCCGCGGGCCAGAAGATCCGGTCGAGCAATGCCTTGGCCTGATCCCGCCGCCACCTGAGCATTGGCCCTATGGCCATGAGCGCCACGAGGGCGAGGG
>ERZ1066118.831-NODE-831-length-24058-cov-33.272133_pt1 | contig 24058 bp, 21 predicted proteins | sample MGYA00382765_ERZ1066118 | MGnify/ENA primary metagenome ERZ1066118 (study PRJEB33369, sample SAMEA5778348) | biofilm metagenome | biome: Industrial cooling water; feature: Water cooling tower basin; material: Biofilm | place: United Arab Emirates | collected...
CCTCAACGACGTGGTCTGGCGCAAGGCCAACCCCATGCCCAACTTCCGCGGCAAGAGGTTCACCAACGCCCACGAGACGCTGGTCTGGGCCTCGCGCGAGCAGGCCTCGCGCTACACGTTCAACTACGAGGCCATGAAGGCGCTCAACGAGGGCGTGCAGATGCGGTCGGACTGGCACCTGCCGCTGTGCACGGGCCACGAGAGGCTCAAGGGCGCGGACGGCGACAAGGCGCACCCCACGCAGAAGCCCGAGGCGCTGCTGCACCGGCTGCTGCTGGCGACGACCAACCCCGGCGACATCATCCTCGACCCGTTCTTCGGGACGGGCACCACGGGGGCGGTCGCCAAGCGGCTGGGCCGCGACTTCATCGGCATCGAGCGCGAGGCCCGCTACATCGAGGCCGCCGAGGCGCGCATCGAGGCCGTGCGCCCCCTGCCGCCCGAATCGGTTGAGGTGACGGGGAGCAAGCGCCAGGAGCCCCGCGTGGCCTTCGGCGTCATCGTAGAGCGCGGCATGCTGCGCCCCGGCGACGAGCTGTGGTCGCTCGGCGGCCGCCACAAGGCGCGGGTGCGCGCCGACGGCACGCTGGTGGGCCAGGACGTCAAGGGCTCGATCCACCAGGTGGGGGCGCATCTGGAGGGCGCGTCCTCCTGCAACGGCTGGACCTACTGGCACTTCCGCCGCGAGGGCGCCTTCGTGCCCATCGACGTGCTGCGCCAGCAGGTGCGCGCGGAGATGGCCGCCGCCTGAGGCATTCCCGGTATCGGCCGCCTCCGCCCTGGGGGGAGGGGGGCCGTCGCTGACCGCCGGAGCCGGCGTGCGCCCTCATGCGCGCGGCTCCCACCTCGGCCCCGCCTGGGCACTGGCCCGGCGGGGCCCTTTTCCATGCGGCGCCCCTAGGCGGCCCCCCCCGGCAGGGGGGTCAGGCCCTTGTTGTAGGGCTTCCAGTCCGTCACGTCCGGGTACCAGCGCGCCCGCCACGCTCTCACGCGCGGGTTCATCACGCGCCGCCAGAGGGGCGGGAACAGCGCGATGACCCCCATCAGCGGGTAGCCGTAGGGCAGCTGCGGCGCCTCGTCCTCGGGGTAGCTCTGCAGGAGCGGGAAGCGCCGGTCGGGCTTGGTGTGGTGGTCGGAGTGGCGCTGGAGGTTGATGAGGAACCAGTTGGACGCCTTGTGGGCCGAGTTCCAGGAGTGGTGCGGGCGCACCGGCTCGTAGCGCCCCTCGCCCAGGTGGCGGCGCACGAGGCCGTAGTGCTCGAGGTAGTTGACCAGCTCCAGCTGCCAGATGGCGACGGCCGCCTGCCAGACGAAGAGCAGGAGCCCCTGCCAGCCCCCGAGGATGAGCGCGAGGAGGAGGAAGGCGGCCTGGAGCGCCCCGTAGAGCCAGAAGGGGTTGCGAAGGCTCCACATGGAGAGCCCGCCGCGCGCCAGGAAGGCCCTCTCGGCGCGCCAGGCCGAGGGGGGGCAGGTGCGCAGCACGCGGCGGAAGAAGCGGTGGAAGCCCTCGCCGTAGCGGGCCGTGACGGGGTCGCGGGGCGTGCCCACCCAGAGGTGGTGCACGCGCAGGTGCTCCGAGCGGAAGTGGCTGTAGAGGACCTGGGCGAGCAGGAGGTCGCCGAGCAGGCGCTCCCAGCGGTTCCTCTGGTGCAGGAGCTCGTGGGCGTAGACGATGCCCACGGCGCCCGCGACGATGCCCAGGCCGAAGAAGAGGACGACCTTCTCCCAGACGGCCAGGCCGCTCTGCGGCACGTACCACACGAGGCCGAAGACCATGAGCGCCTGAAGCGGCCACCAGACCAGGGTGACGAGGCGGTACCAGAAGAGGCGCGAGACGGGCGCGTCGGGGTCGGCGTTGGAGGCGTCCTCGCCGATGGCGAGGTCGAGGAGGTCGAAGAGGCCCCAGGTGAGAAGCGGGAGCAGGAACACCGCCCAGCCCCCGGCCCAGGCGCCCAGGAAGGCCACGGGGACCGTCAGCACGGTCATCCAGAAGGGCAAGGCGCGGGCGAAGCCCAGGGGGGCCGGGGATGGGGCCCGGCGCGAGGCGGGGGCGGCGGTCATGGGCGCTCCTCGTTCGGCCCGCCACGCTACAGGAGGCGGGGCTCGCGCTCAACGTCCTCCGTCGCCGCCCGGGCGACGATCGGGCCATCCGGGGCCGCACCGTCCAGGACGGGGCGCGCGACCTCCCACACGCGCCGCATGAGGGTGGGGAGCGCCGCGGGGTCGAGCGGGCGCAGCTCCCCCCGCGACGGGTTGGCGCCGGGCGGCAGCCTCGCCACCTGCACGTCGAGCGTGAGCGCGAAGTGCGTGAAGCCGTGGCGCGCCTCGCCCGCCTTGCGCCAGGGGGCGGCCAGGGGCGGCCCCTCGTCGGGCTCCCCGGGGCGGTCCCAGGGGGTGGTGGGGAAGCCCAGCGTGCCCCCCAGCATCCGCCGCGCCTCGCGCGTCTCCAGCAGCGCGCGGCCGTCCGGGGCGAGGGCCACCCAGGCGGTCCCGCGCCGCTCCGGGACGGCGCGCCTGGGCGCCTTGACGGGGCGGAGCGCCTGCGTGCCCCGCGCCCGGGCCAGGCAGGTCGCGGCCCAGGGGCAGACCCCGCAGGCCGGCGAGCGCGGCGTGCAGATCGTGGCGCCCAGGTCCATGACTCCTTGCGCGTAGTCGCCCGGCCTCTCCTCGGGCGTCAGCGAATCGGCCAGCCGCCGCAGCGTCCCCCGCGCGCCCGGCAGCGCCTCGCCCACGTCGAAGACGCGGGCGACCACGCGCTCCACGTTGCCGTCCACCACCACGGCGCGCCGCCCGAAGGCGATGGCCGCGACCGCCGCCGCCGTGTAGGCCCCGAGGCCCGGCAGGGCGCGCAGGCCCTCCTCTGTGTCGGGAAAGCCCCGCCCCGCCACGGCGCGCGCGCAGAGGAGCAGGTTGCGGGCCCGCGCGTAGTAGCCGAGGCCCGCCCAGAGGGCCATGACGTCCTCGTCGCGCGCCGCCGCCAGGTCCTCCACCGTCGGCCAGCGGGCCACGAAGCGCGTCCAGTAGGGCACGACCGCCGCCACGGTGGTCTGCTGGAGCATGACCTCCGACAGCCACACCCGGTAGGGGTCCGGGCGCGCCTCCGACCCCGGCGGCGCGCGCCAGGGCAGCGCGCGGGCGTGGCGGTCGTACCATGCGAGCAGGGTCGCGGCGGCGTCCATCAAGCTCCCCTGGAGCGCCCTCGCCCCCCGGCCTAGACTTAAGGCGAGGAGCCGCCCATGCCATTCCGTCCCGCCGCCGACCTCCTGCGAGAGCCGATCCGCGCGGCCGGCGCCGCCCGCGGCTTCCAGGTGGCGCGCCTGCTCACCCATTGGGACGAGATCGTGGGGCCGGACGTGGCGGCGCTCGCCAAGCCGCTGGGGGTCACGCGCGGGCGCAAGGATGCGGGCGGCACGCTGACGCTGCTCGCGCTGGGCGCGGCCGCGCTCAGGCTCGACATGGAGCGCGAGCGCATCCGGGAGCGCGTCAACGCCTGCTACGGCTTCGCCGCCATCGCCCGCATCCGCATCCAGCAGGCCGGGCCGGCCGCCTTCGCGCGGGCGCCCGCCCCGTCGCGCGAGCCTCCGCCGCCCGAGGCGGTGGCAGCTGCCGCGCCCCTCGCCGAGGGCGTGGGCGACACGCGATTGCGACTTGCGCTCGCCGCCCTCGCCGCCAATGTCCTGGCCAGACGGCCCTGACGGCCCCCCTTGGACGCATCCATGACCCGCGTGATCGCCCTCGCCGCCCCCGGCCTCGCGCTTGCCTGGCAGGCCGCCGGCGATGCCGCGCCCGTCACGATCCCGGACACGACGCCCGGCATCCCCGACGCGCCCGTCGCGCTGGTCGAGGATGCCTCCTTCGCCCGCCCCCCCTGCGCCGCCTTCCACGACGACGGGTTGGATCGCCTCGAGGCCGAGCCCATCGCCGGCGGCCGCATCCGCTTCGCCTCCCGCGAGGTCCGCTTCGAGCGCTTCGGGCTCCGGGCCTCCATGACCGCCCGCTGCGGCGGCGGGATGCGCTTGCTCGGCCTTTCCGACATGCTCCACGAGCAGCGGCGCGGCTGGATCGGCGCCGGCGAGCCCGCCACCATCGCCGCCAGCCTGCGCGCCATCGGCAGGACCGCCGGGCCCGACGGGGCCACGCCGGACGCCCGCCTGTCGGACGAGGCCGCCCTCGCCGAAGCCGGCCAGTGAGCGGGCCGCCGCTGGCGGGGCTCCGCGTCCTCGAGCTGGCGCGCATCCTGGCCGGCCCCTGGGCGGGCCAGACGCTCGCGGACCTCGGCGCCACCGTCGTCAAGGTCGAGAGCCCGGAGGGCGACGACACCCGGACCTGGGGGCCGCCCTTCATCGGCGACGCGGCGGCCTACTTCCACGCCTGCAACCGCGGCAAGCGCGGCGTGGTGGCCGACTTCGCCACGGAAGGCGGCCGCGCCGCCGTGCGCCGCCTCGCCGAGGGCGCGGACGTCGTCATCGAGAACTTCCGCGTCGGCGGCCTCGATCGCTTCGGGCTGGGCTGGGACGCGCTGTCGGCGCTGAACCCGCGCCTCGTGTGGTGCTCGATCACCGGCTTCGGCCAGGACGGGCCGCGCGCGCGCCAGGCCGGATACGACCTTCTCATCCAGGGGATGTCGGGCCTCATGAGCATCACCGGCGAGGCGGGCGGAGAGCCGCAGAAGGTCGGCGTGGCGGTCGTGGACCTCTTCACGGGCCTCTACGCCACCACCGCCATCCTGGCCGCGCTCCGCCAGCGGGAGGCGACGGGCCGGGGGCAGCGCATAGACATGGCGCTGCTCGACGTGGGCCTCGCGGTGACGGCCAACCAGGCCATGAACTACCTCGCCTCGGGCCGCCCGCCGCGCGCCATGGGCAACGCCCACCCCAACATCGTGCCCTACCAGGTCTTCCCCTGCCGGGACGGCCACGCGATCCTGGCCGTGGGCAACGACGGCCAGCACCGGCGCCTCTGCCTGCGCCTCGACGCCCCGGACTTGGCCCAGCCGCCCTTGGACACCAACCCCGGGCGGCTCGCCCATCGCGACGACCTGGTGGGGCGCCTGTCCGCGCTCACCGCGCGCCTGCCTCGCGCGGACCTCCTCGCGCTCTGCGAGGAGGAGGGCGTGCCCGCCGGCCCCATCAACGACCTCGCGGACGCCTTCGCCGACCCGCAGGTGGTGGCGCGGGGGATGCGGATCGAGCCGGGCGGCATCCCGGGCGTGCGCACGCCCATCCGCTTCTCGGAGGCCTCCATGCCGCTCGACCGCCCCGCGCCCGGCCTGGGCGCGGACGGCTTGGGCGACGACCCCTGGGCCTAGGGGCCCAGGGCCTCACGCCCGGGGGCCTAGGGGCCCAGCGCCTCACGCCCGGGGGCCCAGAGGCCCAGCGCCTCCAGCCGCCGGTCCAGCGGCCCCCAATCCTCGACCCGCAGCCGCACCGGCACCGTCAGCACCCGCGCGCGCAGGGCGGGCGGGAGGCGCACCGCGTCCTTCTCGGTCACCACGAGCCGCGCCCCCAAGGCCCGCGCCTCCGCCTCCAGGCGGCCCAAGAGCGCCGGCGGGATGAGCTGGTGGTCCGAGAGCGCGCGCGTGCCCACCACCTGCGCCCCCAGGGCCCGCAGCGTGGCGAAGGCCTTCTCGGGCCGCCCGATGCCGGCCGCCGCGAAGACGCGCAGGCCCGCCCAGGGCATCCCCGTGGGGAGCGGCGCGACCTCGCCCCGCAGGCGCCCCACGGCGAGCCCCCCCCAGCGCGCGTCGAAGCGGGCCTGCGCGCCCGCGTCGCCCAGCGTCAGCAGGAGGTCCGCGCGGGCGAGGCCCGCCGCCACGGGCTCGCGCAGGGGCCCGGCCGGCAGGCACAGACCGTTGCCCCAGGCGCGGGCGGCGTCGGCCACCACGACCGAGAGATCCTTGGCGAGCGAAGGGTCCTGGAAGCCGTCGTCGAGCAGGAGCACGCCCGCGCCCGCCGCCACGGCCGCCGCCGCCCCTGCCTGGCGGTCGCGCGCCACCCAGGTCGGCAGGAGGGGCGCGAGCAGCAGCGCCTCGTCGCCCACCTCCTCGGCGCGGTGCGCGTCGGCCACGCGCAGGGGGCCGGGGAGCCGCCCCCCATGGCCCCGCAGGAGCGCGTGGGGCCGCGCGCCGCGGCCCGCGAGCCTCTCGGCCAGGGCGAGGACGGTGGGCGTCTTGCCCACCCCCCCGGCCTCCAGGTTGCCCACGCAGATCACCGGGACGCCCGGCGCCCAGGGCCGCCCGCGCCGCAGGCGCCGCGCCGTCGCCGCCCCATAGAGCGCGCCGAGCGGGGCGAGCGCGCGCGCGAGCGGGGTGGGCGCGGGGGTGTCCCACCAGGGCGGCGCCCTCACGGCGCCCCCGCTGCGCGCCGCCCCTCGGGGCGCGGCCCGCCGCCCCGCCGCCCGATCCTCTCGCGCACCAGGCCCGCCACCAGCGCCGCCACCTCGGCGCCGGCCGTGGCCACGTCCCAGGCCCCCCGCGCCATGGCCGCGACGCGGTCTGGCGCGAGCAGCCCTTCGAGCGCCGCCCCCATCTCCGCGCCGTCGCGCACGAGCCGCGCCGCGCCCGCTCGCGCGAGCCGCGCCCAAGGCGCCTCGTGGGGCGCCCGGCGCGGCCCGTGCAGGATGGCCGAGCCCAGCGCGGCCGCCTCGAAGGGGTGCCGCCCGCCGGGCCCCAGGATCGTGCCCCCCAGGAAGACCGCGGGCGCGAGCCGCAGCCACAGCCCCGCCTCGCCCGGTCCCTCGGCCACGTAGGCGGCATGGCCCTCCCCGGGCTCGGCCCCCTCGGCGCGCTGCGCGGTCCGCAGGCCGGCCTCCAGGAGCCCCCGCGCCAGCGCCCCCGCCTCCTCCGCCTCGCGGGGGGCGGCGATGAGCAGGAGGCGATGGGCGCTCCTCAGCGCCCTCTGGTGCGCCAGCACCACCTGCGGCAGCTCCTCGGGCGGCAGGTCCAGCGCCAGCCAGACGGGCCGCCCGCCCAGGGCCTCGGCCAGCGCGCGCCTCTCGCGCTCGTCGTGGGGCAGGACGGGCGGCGGCGGGTCGAGCGGCGCGGCCAAGGCGCCGAAGCCCAGCCGCCCCAGCGCCTCCTCGTCGGTGGCGAAGGCCCTCTCGAAGAGCGAGTGCGCGGCGCGCGCGAGGCCCGGCACCCCGGCCCCGTGGGACAGCGCGGGGCCCTGGCCCCCTTCGAGCAGGAGCCTCGGCCCCTCGAAGAGGCCCACGAGCGCCGGCCGCAGGCCGCCGCCGATCCACAGCAGCAGGTCCGGCGACCAGGCGTCGAGGAAGTCGCGGACGGCGGCGGGCGACTCGGGCGGGGCCGGCGACCGGGCGGCCAGGCGCGGGTCGGGCGGGGGCGCCTCGCGCTCGGGCGGGGTGGTCAGCAGCGTCCCGATCCCCTCCTCCGCGAGCCCGGCCGCCAGCGCCGCCACGGCCGGGGCGCGGGCGGGGTCGTCGGCGTGGACCCACAGGAGCGGCCCCGGCGGCCGGGCCACGGGCGGCTGGGGCGGCGCGGGCGCGAGCCGCGCGAGCAGCAGGTAGGCCGAGAGCGCCGCCGGGCGCGGCCTGGGCCGGCTCAGCGGCCGCCCCCCGGCGCCTGGCCGTGCGGCTCCGTGCCCCCCACGGTTCCGCTCTCGGGGCGCTCCTCGTCGCGCAGCCGGTGCAGGTGGGCGATGAAGTAGCGCATGTGGGCGTTGTCCACGGTGCGCTGCGCCTCGGCCTTCCAGGCGGCGAAGGCCGTGGCGTAGTCGGGGAAGATGCCCACCACGTGGATCTGGGAGGGGTCGCGGAACTCGGTGCGCTGGGGGTCCACCAGCTCGCCGCCGAAGACGAGGTGCAGGCGCTGGGTCATGGGGGCCTCCGGGCGGGGATCGGCCGAGCCTTACGCGGCCCCCCGCCGGGGGGTCAAGCGCGGGGGGGCGGGCTCAGGCCCCCGCCACCGTGAGCCCGGAGAGGAGCAGGGACGGGACGACCCGCCCCAGGTGCTCGCGCCCGTCGTCCGCCGGCACGATGCGCCGCAGCATCTCGCGCAGCGTGCCGGCCACGGTCACCTCGCTCACGGGGTGGACCGCCTCGCCGTTCTCGACCCAGAAGCCCGAGGCGCCGCGCGACCAGTCGCCCGTGGTGGGGTTGACGGTGGCGCCGATGAAGGAGGTCACCCACAGCCCCGTGCCCATGTCGCGCAGGAGGTCCGCGCGCGACGCGGCCCCGGGCGTGAGCCGCAGGTTGCCCGCCGCCGGCGCGGGCCCCGAGGAGGTCCCGCGCGCGGCGTTGGCCGTCGAGGCCATCCCCAGCCGCCGCCCCGTCCCGAGGTCCAAGGTCCAGGTCAGCAGCCGCCCGTCCTCCACCAACGCCCGGCGGGCCGTGGGCAGCCCCTCGGCGTCCCAAAGGCGCGACCCGGACACGCGGGGCCGGTGCGGCTCCTCCCAGAGCGAGAGGCCGTCGGGCAGGACGGCCTCGCCCAGCGCGTCGCGCAGGAAGGTGGCGCCGCGCGCCACGGCCGTGCCGTTGATGGCGCTCAGGAGGTGCCCGATGAGGGAGGAGGCCACGCGCTCGTCCACGAGCACCGGGTAGGTGCCGGTGCGCGGCCGGCGCGGACCCTGGCGGGCGGCCGCCCGTTCCCCGGCCGTCCGCCCGATCTCGGCGGGCGCGCGCAGGTCGGCCTGGTGGACCCGCGAGTCCCAGTCCCAGTCGCGCTCCATGCCCGTGCCGGCGCCGCTGATGGCCCCGGCCGACAGGCCGCTCTCGGTGCGCAAGGTGCCGGCGGCGAAGCCGTTGGAGGCCCGCAGGTGCGACCGCCGGCGCGACCAGGAGGCGCCCGCCGCCTCCACCTGCGTGACGCCCGGGACGGCCAGCGCCGCCGCCTCGGCCTCGCGCGCGGCCCTCTCCAGCGCGGCGGGCTCGGGCTCGGGCGCGCGCTCGGCGAGGTCGAGCGCCGCGGCGTCGCGGACAGGGGACAGCGCGCCCGGGTCGGCGAGGCCGGCGAAGGGATCCTCGGGCGCCTCCCGCGCCATGGCCACGGCCCGCTCGGCCAGGGCCAGGATCGTCTCGGGCCGGGCGTCGGAGGCGGAGGCCACGGCTTGGCGCCGCCCGACCAGCACCCGCAGGCCGAGGTCCATCCCCTCGGCGCGCTGCGCCTCCTCCAGCCGCCCGGCCCTCACCTCGACGGAGAGCGACTCGCCCCGAACGGCGAGCGCGTCGGCGGTCTCGGCGCCGACCGCGCGGGCGGCCCTCAGCAGCCGCTCGGTGATCTCTTCGGGTTCCAAGATCAAAGGCGGGGGGAGGCGCGCCTCCCCCCGCGCCCCCCTAGCTCACTGGAGCCGCTGGCCGTTGGCCAGGAGCTGGCCGTCCGGCGTGAACTCGATCCTCGATGTCATCTGGTCGTCGCCCGACTGCACGAACAGCACGCCCATCATCATGCGCGCGCCCATGGCCTGGTCCGGGGGCAGGAGCCCCATGGCCACCAGCGTGTCGAGGAGGGCGCTCACCCCCGTGGCCTGGAGGTCCACCGTGCCCGTCGGGCGCGGCATCCCCTGGAAGGTCACGAGGTCCGTGTTGTCGAAGGTGAGGTCGCCCGTGCCCGTGACGCTCGCCCCGCCGATGGACACCGTGAGGTCGTTGATGGTCATGGAGTCGAGCGTGCCGGGCGCGGCGCCCGCCTCCATGGCGGCCTGGCCCTCCGGGGTGGTCAGGTCCTGCGTCAGCGTGGCCGTGCCGGTCAGGTCCAGCCGCACCGTCGCGGGGTCGCGCGGCAGCTGGCCACCCGGGTCGATCATGCCCCAGACCTCGTCGTTGATGGCGAGATCGGACAGGTCGAGCCCCAGGGCCCAGTCCGACGGCCCCCCCGCCGGGCGCAGCGGCACGAGCAGGCTCACCCCGTACTGCGCCAGCGTGGCGCGGACGGGGAAGGGCATGGCGGCCCCGGTGACGTCCAGAGCCACCTGGTCCACGCTGCTGTCGTAGGCGAGCGCGTCGGCGCTCACGGCGGCGTCGAGCGTGCCGCCCGCCATGGTCACCGTGCCGCTGACCGGCCCGCTCTCGGGGTCGCGCGCCTCGAACTGGTAGCTGGCCTCCCCGAAGGTGTAGCCGCCGGTCATGGCCAGGCCGTCGGCCAGGATCGTCTCGGGCGTGCTGGCGGCCGCGTCGGGGAGCGCCATGCTGGCCTGCGTGGCGAGGTCCGTCACCGAGCCGGTCAGCGTGAAGGCCCCGCCCGTGTCGGGGTCGGCGATGTCGAGCGCCATGTCCACGGAGGCCGCCGACAGGTCGTAGTCGATGGTGCGCGGGCCGGTCCCCGTCGAGGTGTAGGAGCCCGACAGGTCGTTGAGCGTGAGCGAGCCGCTGGCGTCCCGCGCCGCGCCGGCCTCCGTGACGGAGGCGAGCTCCACGCCGTAGCTGTCGGCGGCCACGTCGTAGGTCAGGGCGCCCAGCTCGCCGCTCACGGTGGTGGTGGCGCCCGACTGGACCACGTTGAGCACGATCTGCGTCGGACCCGAGCCGGTGGCCGGGTCGGCGGGGGTGTCTATGGTGAGGGGGAAGGACTCGGACATGGCCACGGCGACGGTGCCGTCGGCGTTCTCGGTCAGCGTGATCTGCGGGATGGTGGCCGAGAAGCCGCCCGTCTCGTCGCTGGTGCCGAAGGCGAAGTCCGTGACCGTGAGCACGCCGCCCGCGTAGTCCTCGGAGCCTATGGTGACGTTGGCCTGCCCGTAGGGCGCCATCTGCGCCTTCCAGTCGTCCCAGACCTCCTGGGCGGTGAGCGCGAGGGCGGGGGCGGCGAGCGCGCCGAGCAGCGCGGCGGCCGAGGCGGCGCGAAGGAGTTGCGGCATGGGGGCGACCTTCCCTGGGATGTGCGCGAGCGTTGCGGCAGCCGCTGCCCTTGGGTCAAGGTGCGGAAGCCGCGGCCGCCGGCGTTCTAGAGGCGCGCGCGAGGCGGGGCAAGGGCGTGGCCCTCGCGCGGCCTTGCGCCGGCGCGAGGCGCTCAGCCGCGCCCCTTGCGCGCCCGCGACAGGAACGCGGGCGGCCGCCTGCCCACCCATTCGGCGAAGCGCCGGAGGCGCGGATGCGCCCGCAGCGCCTCGGGCGTGCTGTAGAAGCGCGCCAGCTCCGTCTCGCTCAGCGCCGCGTGGACCTCCTTGTGGCAGAGGTGGTGGAGCAGCGCCGTCGGCCCCCCCTTGCCGCCCTTGGAGCGCGGGACCAGGTGGTGCAGGCTCTGCGGCACGCCGGGGGGGATCGGCCGCAGGCAGAGCGCGCAGAGCGGGTCGGCGGGCGGGTCGGCGGGCGGGTCGGCCGGGGCGGGCTCGGGCAGGCGGGAGGGGCGGCGGGGCATGGGGGTCACCTGGGAGGAGGAGGCCCCCCTGGCAAGGGAGGCCCAGGCGCTGCCCGGCGCGCTCGTGATCGGCGCGGGCCCCGCCGGGCTCATGGCGGCCGAGGCGATCGCGCAGGCGGGCCACCCGGCGACCGTGGCCGACGCCATGCCGTCCCCGGGCCGCAAGCTCCTCATGGCCGGCAAGTCCGGCCTCAACCTCACCAAGGCCGAGGGGCGCGAGGCCTTCCTGGCGGCCTTCGACGACGGCCGCCCCCCGGCCCCCGCCCTGCGCGCGGCCCTCCTGGCCTTCGGCCCCGAGGAGGCCATGGCCTGGGCGCGGGGTCTCGGCCAGGCGCTCGTGACGGGCTCCACCGCCCGCGTCTTCCCGGAGGCCTGGAAGGCCTCGCCGCTGCTGCGCGCCTGGCTCGGGCGCCTCGCGGGCTCGGGCGTCGGGCTCAGGACGCGCTGGCGCTGGCGGGGCTTCCGGGGCGACGCCGCCCTCTTCGACGCGCCCGGCGGCCCCCGCCTCCTGCGCGCGCGGGCCACCGTGCTCGCGCTCGGGGGCGCGAGCTGGTCGCGGCTGGGCTCGGACGGGGCCTGGGCGGCTTTCCTCCCCGGCCTCGTGGCCCCCTTCGCCCCCAGCAACGTGGGGCTCCTGGTCGCCTGGTCGCCCCGCATGGCCCCCCACGGGGGCGAGCCCGTCAAGGCCGCCGCCTGGGCCGCCGGAGGCCTCTCCTCGCGCGGGGAGGTGGTCGTGTCCGGGCACGGCCTGGAGGGCGGCGGCCTCTACCCCCTCTCGCGCCCCCTGCGCGAGGGCGCCCCCCTCCGCCTGGACCTCTTCCCCGACCGCTCCGAGGCCTGGCTGCGCGCCCGCCTCGGGGGCCCTGGCAAGGAGAGCCTCTCCAACCGCCTGCGCAAGCGCCTCGGCCTGGGCGGCGTGCGCCTGGCGCTGCTCCATGAATGGGGCCGCCCCCTGCCGGCCGACCTCGCGCCGCTCCTCAAGGCCTTGCCCGTGCGCCACGGCGGCCCCCGCCCGCTCGACGAGGCCATCAGCACCGCCGGCGGCCTGCGGCTCGACGCGCTCGACGCCACGCTCATGCTGCGGAGCCGCCCCGGCACCTTCGCCGCCGGCGAGATGCTCGACTGGGAGGCGCCCACGGGGGGCTACCTCCTCACCGCCGCCCTCGCCACGGGGCGGCTGGCGGGACAGGGGGCGGCCCTCTGGCTCGCTGGCGGAAAAGCCCGCGCCGGGCCTGGGGATATCTTCCCACCGCCCCCGCCTTCGGATTAGGTGGGCCGGACCCGACCGGAGCAGACGCATGGCGCCCCGCCCCCACCTCCTCCTGGCCGCCAGCGCGGCCGCGCTGCTGGCCGGCGGCGCCCTCGCGCAGCAGGACCGGGGCGTCAGCTACACCTTCTACGGCACCCCGGGCCTCCTGGAGATGCCCTCGGCCGTGTCGGCCTCCGAAGGGGCGCTCGCCGGCACCGTCGCGGGCTTCGGCGGCCAGCTGCGCACCTCCTTCACCTTCCAGGTGACGCCGCGCTTCTCGGCCACCTTCCGCTACGGCAACATCCGGGACTACCAGGGCAACGGCGAGGCCTTCTACGACCGCAGCTTCGACCTGCGCTACCGCTTCAACGACGAGGGCGACTGGATGCCGTCGGTCGCCCTGGGGCTCCAGGACTTCCTGGGCACGGGCATCTACTCGGGCGAGTACGTGGTCGCCACCAAGACCTTGGGCGACTCCGTCCGCGTCACGGCCGGCCTCGGCTGGGGCCGCCTGGGCAGCTACGGCGGCTTCGACAACCCCCTCGGCCTCCTGGACCCCAGCTTCGACACCCGCCCCGACGTCTTCGACGAGGGCGGCGACACCGGCGGCCTGCCGGGCGTCGAGGCCTGGTTCCGCGGCGACGCCGCCCTCTTCGGGGGCGTCGAATGGGCGGCCACCGACCGCCTCACGGTCAAGGTCGAATACTCCTCGGACGACGCCTACGCGACGCTCGACGGCACGCCCCTCTTCGACCGCGCCTCGCCGCTCAACTTCGGCGCCGTGTGGCGCCCCCTCCCGGGCATCCAGCTCCAGGGCGCCTGGATGTACGGCACCACGCTGGCCTTTGGCGCCACGGTCCAGGTCAACGCCAACGACCGCCCCTTCTGGTCCGGGCTCGACGCCCCGCCCCAGCCCGTCGCCATCCGCCCCGAGGCCCTGCGCGCCGCGCTCACCTGGGACCGCGCCGCTCTCCCCGAGGCCTCCTTGCGCGACCGCCTCGCGCGCGCGCTCCGCGCCGAGGGCGTGGTGCTCGACGCGCTGGAGGTCACTGACCGCGCGGCCCGCGTGCGCTACACCAACACGCGCTTCCGCTCGGAGGCCCAGGCGCTCGGCCGCGTCGCGCGCATCCTCACCCGGGAGCTGCCCCCCTCCGTCGAGACGCTCACGCTCGAGCCCGCCCAGCGCGGCGTGCCGCTCTCGGCCGTCTCCTTCGCCCGCTCCGACCTCGAGCGCCTCGAGAACGAGCCCGGGGGCACCGCCGCGATCTTGCAGGCCGCGCGCATCGAGGGGGCGGCGCCCGACGGCGCGCTGGTCCCCGTGCCCGACCCGCGCCCGCGCCTGAGCTGGGGCGTGCGGCCCTACGTGGCGCTCACCACCTTCGACGGCGACCAGCCCGTCAAGCTCTCCCTGGGGCTCCAGGCCGACGCCAGCTACCGCCTCGCCGACGGGCTCGTGCTGTCGGGCGTGGTCCGCCAGGAGCTGCTCGACACCACCCGCGTGGAGCCCGAGGAGATCACCGACCCGGACGTCCCCGTGGTGCGCCGCAACGCCGCCCTCTACGGCCAGGACGGCCCCAGCATCACGCGCCTCCAGCTCGCCTGGTATGGCCGCACGGGGCGCGAGGTCTTCACCCGCGTCACCGCCGGCTACCTGGAGACCCAGTACGCGGGCCTCTCCACCGAGGTGCTCTGGGCGCCGCCGCGGAGCCGCTGGGCCCTAGGGGCCGAGCTCAGCTACGTGCGCCAGCGCGACTGGGAGAACCTCCTGGGCTTCCGCGACTACGAGGTGCTGACGGGCCTGGCCTCGCTCTACTGGGACCTGGGCAACGGCTTCCAGACGCAGGTGGACGCGGGCCGCTACCTCGCCGGCGACTGGGGCGCCACGCTGGCCGTGGACCGCCGCTTCGAGAACGGCTGGCGCGTGGGCGCCTACGCCACGCTCACCGACATCCCCTTCGAGCAGTTCGGCGAGGGCTCCTTCGACAAGGGCATCCGCCTGTCGGTGCCGGTGGACGCCATCCTGGGCCGGCCCACGCGGCGCGCGCTCACCACCACGCTGTCCTCGCTCAACCGCGACGGGGGCGCCCGCCTGGAGGTCGAGGGGCGGCTCTACGACGTGGTGCGCGGGGGCCTCTACCCCGACCTCGAGGACTCCTGGGGGAGGTTCTGGCGATGAGCGCGCTGAACGGGCGGCGCCTCGCCTTCCTGGCCTTGCTCGCCCTCGCGGCCTGCGGCGGCGCGGGCGGGGCGCCCGAGGGGACGGCGGCGGCAACCGGCGCCGCCGAGGCGCGCGCGCTCGGCATCATCGGCGGCGTGCAGCGCGCCCTGGGGGGCCTGCGCAGCGACGACGCCGTGTCGGCGCCTCGGACCATCCCCGGCGGCTTCACGCCCGAGGCCGTGGCCGCCGAGCCCGGGGCCTACCGGCTCGTGCAGGTCAACGCCTTGGGGCTCAACGAGGCCGCCCGCGTCATCCAGGACAACGGGGGCGACGAGACGCTGGCGCTCCAGTCCGGCCCCACGGCGGCCTACGAATCCGGCATCCTGACCGCCACGCGCGGCTTCGGCGACGACCTCATGGCCTTCGACGCGCCCGGGCTCCTCCAGGCCTTGCGCGCCGGCGGCGGGCAGGTGGCGCGGCGCATGGAGCTGCTCGACTCCCAGGACCAGATCAGCATCGCCACCTTCGCCTGCACCGTGACGGCGGCGGGGCAGGAGGACGTCAACCTCGGCATCCGCACGGTCTCCCTACGCCGCCTGGACGAGAACTGCCGGGGCGAGAGGGTCATCTTCGACAACATCTACTGGCTCGACGGGGAGGGACGGATCGTGGCGTCGCGCCAGTATGTCTCCCCCACTGTTGCATATTTGCGCAGCAACCGGCTGTGAATCGCCACGGGTCGGACCCGGAGGGGTGCAACCACCTTGAGTCGCTGCGATGATGCGGCTATCAGAGCCTCAACGCTTTGTTATCAACCGGAGTAGAGACATGCGCCTCCTGAAGTCCCTCGTGCTGGCCTCCTCGGCCGCCCTGCTGGCCGGCCAGGCCGTCGCCGGCGGGTTCGCGACCGAAGTGGTCGAGCCCCCCGTCGTCGTGGTCGAGCCCGAGCCCGCGCGCTCCACGTTCGGCATCATCCTGCCGATCGCCCTTCTGGGCGGCCTGATCGCCCTCGCGGTGATCTCGCAGGACGACGACGAGTCGTGACCGCTCCGGCCGCGAGGCCCTGAAGCACGGTCAGGCCGGGCGAAAGCCCGGCCTGCCTGCTTTCGGGGGGCCGATCAGTCCCCCCGCGACGCCAGCCGCAGCACCGCCCGCTCCACCAGCGCGCGCTCGGGCGCCCGCGACGACGAGCGCAGCTCGCGGTCGAGCTGGAGCGCCGCCGCCGCCGCCCTCTCCAGCCTCTCGCGCGGCCAGGCCGCCGCGCGCAGCAGCATCGCCCGTCGCGCCCCGCCGGGCGGCGGCCTGAGCCGCCCCAGCCCCGCCTGCGGCCCGCCCGGGTCGGACGCCAGGGCCAGCGCCGCCCGGACGTGGCGGCCCAGCGCCAGCGCCACCGTCACCGGCGAGGCGCCCGAGGCCCAGACCCGCGGCAGCAGCGCCCCCGCCCCCTCGCGCCGGCCCTCCGTGACCGCCAGGAGCAGGTCGTCGAGCCCCGCCTCCTCTCCCTGCGGCGCCAGCGCCTCCACCACGGCCGCCGCGAGCGGCGCCTCCGCGCCGTCCTGGTGGAGCGCCACCCGCTCCAGGAGCCGGCGGAACTCGCCGCCGTCGAGCGCCCGCGCCTGCCCCAGGAGCGCGTCGCGCGCCTCCGCCTCCAGCGGGCCGAGGCGCGCCGCCTCGATCAGCTCGCGCGCCTCCCCGTCGGACATGGGGTCGTCGTAGAAGGCGACCGCCACCGCCCCCTTGCGCCCCTCGAAGAGCCGCCGCAGCGCCGAGCGCCCCGCCAGAGCGCCCGCCGTCACGAGGAGCCGCGCGTCGCCCTCCTGCCAGCCGGCCAGCGCCGCCGCCAGGAGCGGCGCGAGGCCGTCGGTGGCGTCCTCCAGCCACACGGCCCGGGGGCCGGGGAAGAAGCACCCGGCCCGGAGCGCGTCCCCGAGCAGCGCGGGCTCGCGGCGGACCTCCCCGGCCGCGAGGCGGCTCAGGCGCATCTCGGCCTCGCCCTCCGGCCCCACCCAGGCGGGCAGGAGCAGGCGCCGCGCCTCGGCCACCCGCTCGTCCTCGCCCCAAAGGAGCACGGCCCCGAGGCCGGGGTCGGGCCGGCGCAGCGCCGCGCGGGCCTCGGCGGCCCCGAGCTTCATGGCGGCGGCAGCAGGAGCCGGCGGGCCACGTCGTCGGCCAGGAGCACCATGAGGCGCGCGCGCGCGTCCTCGCGCGCGGCCCGGGTGGCCACCGTGCTCCCCGTGGCCGAGGCCCCCGTGAAGGCCGTGGCGACGCCCTCGGCCAGCGTGGCGCCCCCGGCGTCCCGCAGCGCCCAGGTCGCGCGGCCCACGAGGTCGAAGCGCGTGATGGCGCCTTCGGGCGTCACCGCCGCCGGCACCTCCTCGACCGTGGGCTCGGCCGCGAGCCGGAGCCCCGAGCCCGTCCCCAGCCTCTCCTCAAGGGCCAGGCGCAGGCGGTAGCCGTCGGGCGTGTCCGGCGCCTCCACCGCGACCCGGCCCCGCAGCGCCTCCCCGGGGCCGCCAGGCGCGTAGGCGGGGGCGAAGCCGCAGGCGGGGAGCAACAGGAGGAGGAGCCTAGGCCACCACATTGACGATCCGCCCAGGCACCACGATGACCTTGCGCGCCGGGCCCTCCAGCTGCTTGGCGACCGCCAGGAGGGCCAGCCTCTCCACCTCCGGGGCGGCGGCGTCGCGCGCGACCGTGATCTCGGCGCGCCTCTTGCCGTTGACCTGCACGGGGAGCGTCACCGTGTCCTCCACGAGCAGCGCGGGGTCGGGGACCGGCCAGGGCGCCTCGGCGCAGAGGCCCTGCCCCCCCAGCATCGCCCAGACCTCCTCGGCCAGGTGGGGGGTCATGGGGGCCATGAGCTGGGCCAGCGTGCGCAGGGCGCCCCGGCGAGCCTCCGCGCCGGCCTCGGACTTCTGGACGGTCGCGGTGAAGGCGTAGAGCCTGGCGATGGCGGCGTTGAAGCCGAAGCTCTCGATGCCGGAGGTCACGTCCCGGACGGCGCGGGCGGTGGCGCGGGCCAGCTCCGCGTCGGCCTCCGCGCCTCCCCCCCCGGTGGCGTCGCGCGCCTCCGCGGCCAGGCGCCAGACGCGGGCGAGGTGCCTGTGGGCGGCCTCGGCGCCGGCGGCGGTCCATTCCACGTCGCGCTCGGGCGGGCTGTCGGAGAGGACGAACCAGCGGGCGGTGTCGGCGCCCAGGGTGGCCACGATGCCCACGGGGTCCACCACGTTCCTCTTGCTCTTGGACATCTTGGCGGAGGGGATGACCTCCACGGGCGCGCCCGTGGCCTTGAGGCGGCCGCCCTCCACCTCCTCGGGGAAGTGGAACACCGGCCGGCCCTCGGCGTCCCGCGTCTGGTAGATCTCGTGCGTCACCATCCCTTGGGTGAAGAGCGCCGCGAAGGGCTCCTCGCAGCCTCGGGGCAGGTGGCCGGTGCGGATCATCGCGCGGGCGAAGAAGCGCGAGTAGAGCAGGTGCAGGATCGCGTGCTCCACGCCGCCGATGTACTGGTCCACGGTCATCCAGTAGGCGGCCTCGGCCATGTCCGTGGGCGCCGCCGCATGGGGCGCCGTGAAGCGGGCGAAGTACCACGAGGAGTCCACGAAGGTGTCCATGGTGTCCGTCTCGCGCCGCGCCTCGCCGCCGCAGGAGGGGCAGGGGACGTGCTTCCAGGTCGGGTGGCGGTCGAGCGGGTTGCCGGGGCGGTCGAAGGACACGTCGTCGGGCAGGACCACGGGGAGCTGGTCCTTGGGGACGGGCACGGCGCCGCAGGCGTCGCAGTGGATGACGGGGATCGGGCAGCCCCAGTAGCGCTGGCGCGAGAGCAGCCAGTCGCGCAGGCGGTAGCGCGTGACGCCGCGCCCCCAGCCTTCGGACTCGGCGCGCAGGATCGCCGCCTCCACGGCGTCGCCTCCCGTCTGCACCTCCGGCCCCGCGATCCCCAGCACGTAACGAACCTCCTGATCCTTGGGCGGCACATAGGCCGCGCCTTCCGGGGGCAGATTCGCCGGAAATGGTTGACGATCCGTAGCGGCACCGCGCGTTGCGTCCGCCGCGTCCAGGGGCACGAAGGTCGGGATGACGGGCAGCCCGTACTTGCGGGCGAAGTCGAGATCGCGCGCGTCGTGCGCGGGGCAGCCGAAGATGGCGCCCGTGCCGTAGTCCATGAGGATGAAGTTGGCGATCCAGACCGGCAGGGTCCAGGAGGGGTCGAGCGGGTGGACGACCCGCAGGCCCGTGTCGAGGCCGGTCTTCTCGGCCGTCTCGATGGCCTCCTCGGTGGTGCCGCCCTTGCGGGCGCCCTCGCAGTAGGCCGCGACCGTCGGGTCGGCCGAGGCCAGGGCCTTGGCCAAGGGGTGGTCGGGGGAGACGGCGACGAAGCTCGCGCCCCTCAGCGTGTCGGGGCGCGTGGTGTAGACGGGGATCGCGTCGTGGCCGTGGGAGGGCGCCGTCAGCGCCCAGGACAGCTCCAGCCCGCGCGAGCGGCCGATCCAGTTGCGCTGCATGAGCCGCACCTTGGCGGGCCAGTCGTCCAAGCCGTCGAGCGCGTCGAGCAGCTCCCCGGCCATGTCGGAGATGCGGAAGAACCATTGCGTGAGCTCGCGCCTCTCGACCTCGGCGCCGCTGCGCCAGCCCACCCCCTCCACAACCTGCTCGTTGGCGAGCACGGTGTTCTCCACGGGGTCCCAGTTGACGGTCGCCGCGCGGCGCGCGACCAGGCCGGCGGCCCACATGTCGAGGAAGAGCGCCTGCTGGTGGCCGTAGTAGGCGGGGTCGCAGGTGGCGACCTCGCGGCTCCAGTCTATGGAGAAGCCGAGCGGGCGCATCTGGGCGCGCATGTCGGCGATGTTCCGATAGGTCCAGTCCTTGGGGTGGCCGCCCGAGGCCATGGCGGCGTTCTCGGCCGGCAGGCCGAAGGCGTCCCAGCCCATGGGGTGCAGGACCGCGTGGCCGGTGGCGCGTTTGTGGCGCGCCACCACGTCGCCCATGGTGTAGTTGCGCACGTGGCCCATGTGGATGCGCCCCGAGGGGTAGGGGAACATCTCCAGCACGTAGGCCTTGGGGCGCGACGGGTCGGGGACGGCGCGGAAGGTGCCGGCCTTCTCCCACTCCCCCTGCCAGCGGGATTCGATGGCGGGGGCGTCGTAGCGGGTCATGGGGTCATCCGGGGGAGAGGGGCGGGGCGGTGATGCCCGCCGGGCGCGGCCTTGTCGAGGCCCCGGAAACGCGAAGGGGCGGCCCGAAGGCCGCCCCCTGCGATCCCGTGAGGGAAGGCTTGGATCAGAACTCGAGCGAGAGGGCGATGGTGGTGCCCTGCTTGTACTCGCGCGCGCCTTCCTCGTCCTGCTCGGCGTAGGAGACGATGATCTCCGAGGTGTCGCTCAGCTCGTACTCGGCGCCGACGTAGCCCTCGGTCGAGTCGATGTAGCCCGCGTAGAGGGCCAGGCGGTCGTTGACCGTGTAGGAGGCCTCGACGCCGAAGTCCTCCACGCCGCGCTCGCTCTCGTAGAAGGCCGAGACGGCGACCGGGCCGGAGGCGTAGTCGGCCTGCACCTTGTAGGACACGTCCTCGTTGGTGTCGTCGTCGTCCTGCTCGAAGACGACCGAGCCGGTGAGGGTGACGGGGCCGAACGGGTAGGCGGCCTCGACGCCGATGGACGAGGTGTCATCGGTCATGTTCTGGGCGTAGGCCAGGGTCACGTCGGCGCCGCCGAAGGTGGTGCCGGCGCTCACGCCGAAGATCTGGTCGGGGTTGAAGTCGCTGTCCACCGGGTCGTAGCTGTAGACGCCCTCGGCGTCCTCGGTGTCGGTGACGACGATCGGCACGGCGTCCGACTCGTCCTGGTAGGCCACCGAGAAGGTGAAGCGGCCCACGTCGCCGGAGGCGCCGAGCGAGAGCTGGTCGAGGTCGTCGGCGGAGTCGCCTTCCTCGTCGGCCACCACGTAGGACACGGACGCGGAGATGTCGGCGACCATGAAGTCGCCGCGGATGACGGTCTCCCCGTCCTGCTCGGAGAAGCCGTCGGAGGCCATGGCGCCGGCGCCGTCCCACTGGGTCTGGGCGGCGAAGGACGTGTCGCCGAAGAACAGGCCGCCCATGCCCGCCATGGTCAGCGACACGACGATGTCGCTGTCCACGCTGACGGCGCCGCCGTCGGCGAAGTCGTCGTCGTTGCCTTCCTCGCCGTCGTCGATGTTGAGCGTGAAGGTCACGCCGGCCATGAGCCCGTCGTTGAGCTCCTGGTTCATGCGGACGGTGAGGTTGGTTTCCCAGTAGAAGCCGTTCTCGATCTCGTCGTTGTAGCCGACCGTGGCGTTGCCGCCGAAGCTGATGGTCGGCGTCATGGCGTCCTGCGCCGCCGCCGCGCCCGCGAGGGCGACGATCGACGCCGAGGCCAGGAGGATGCTCTTCATGTTTTCCCTCACGTTGTGCATTCCCGAGAATGCCAGTGCGACTAGCATTGACCCGTCTAGTGCGCCCCCGGCCGGCCACATTCAACACTCGGGGCGGGCCTGCGGGCGCGGGAACACGGCCGTGATGCAAAGGCGCCACAGGGGGCGCGCGGGGGGTGCGCGGCCCCCGCCGCCATGGCACAAGGGGGCCTGCCATGACAGCCTCCGCGCCCCCTCCCTCGGCCCTGTGGCGGGTCCAGGCCCGCCTCGCGGCGGCGCTGGCGCGGGCGGGGCGGGGGGCGGAGGCCTGCCGGCTGGTCGCGGTGAGCAAGGAGCAGCCGCGCGAGAGGGTGGAGGCGGCGCTGGCGGGGGGGCAGCGGCTCTTTGGCGAGAACCGCGTCCAGGAGGCGCAGGGGCGCTGGGCGGAGCTCGGGCGGCCGGGGGTGGAGCTGCACCTGATCGGGCCTCTCCAGACCAACAAGGCGCGCGCCGCCGTGACGCTGTTCGCGGCGATCCACACGCTGGACCGGCCGAGGCTCGCCGAGGCGCTGGCGCGGCTGGCGCAGGAGAGGGGGGCCTGCCCGGACCTCATGGTGCAGGTCAACACGGGGCGCGAGCCGCAGAAGGCGGGGGTGGCGCCCGAGGAGGCGGGGGGGCTCGTGCGGCTGGCGAGGGGGATGGACCTGCCGGTCAGGGGGCTCATGTGCATCCCGCCCGAGGCCGAGGATCCGGTGCCGCACTTCCGGCTGCTGCGCGCCATGGCCGGGGAGATGGGGCTCGCGTGGCTGTCCATGGGCATGAGCGCGGACTTCGAGCGGGCCGCCGAGGAGGGCGCCACCCACGTGCGGGTGGGCAGCGCGCTGTTCGGGGAGAGGGAGGCTGGGGAGACCCGCGGGCCTCCCCAGGCCCCTCCGCGTGCGGGCGCCCCATCCTGAAGGCTAGGCTCTGGACGACATCGGCGTGGGCGGGGGTCTGCGGACCCCCTCCCGCGCCGATCCCCTTCGGGGGCCTACGCCTCGGGAGGAGGCGTCCGCACGGGGGGGGTTCGGGGGGCCACCCGGTCCCCCGGCCTTACCTCACCCAGACCCGCGCCCCCGGCCGCACCCGGCGCGCGAGCCAGCGCAGGTCGGCGGGGGCGAGCGCCAGGCAGCCGGCGGTGGGGGCGCCGGGGCGGCGCCAGCGGTGCACGAAGATGGCCGAGCCCCGGCCCGGCACGGGGGGGTGGCGGTTCCAGTCCAAGACCAGGACGAGGTCGTAGAGGGGGTCGGGGCGGCAGAGGCGCTCGTGCGAGCGGCGGGGGCTGCGGGTCGGGCGGTTGTAGAGGGGATCCCGGGGGTCGTCGCTCCAGAGGTCGCCGGGGCGGATGGGGCGCGCCCAGGGGGCGGGGGGCGGGAGGCGGTCGGGGCGGTAGAGGAGGGCCTCGAGGCGGTGGGCGCCGCGCGGGGTGGCGCCGTCGCCCTCGCGCTTGGCGTCGGTGAGGCCCGCGCGGCCGCGGGTGCAGGGCAGCCAGCGGCCGAAGGCCAGGAGGCCCCGGGGGGCGAGGACGAGGTCGCCCCGGCGGGGCTCGATCCGGGGGGTCACGGGAGGTGGCCCGAGCGGGCGACCTTGGTGGCGAGGTAGGCCGCGTTCTGGGGGGTCAGGCCCACGCGCAGGGGCACGCGCTCGGCGACCCTGACGCCGGCCTCCTCCATGCGGGCGACCTTGGCGGGGTTGTTGGTGAGCAGGCGGACGGCGGAGAAGCCGAGCGCGCGCAGCATCTGGGCGCCCACGCGGAAGTCGCGCTCGTCGTCCTCGAAGCCCAGGCGGTGGTTGGCGTCCACGGTGTCGAACCCCTGGTCCTGGAGCGCGTAGGCGCGCAGCTTGTTGGCCAGGCCGATGCCGCGCCCCTCCTGGTCGAGATAGAGCAGCACGCCCGCCCCCTCCTCGCCCATGCGCGCGAGGGCGGCGCGCAGCTGCGGGCCGCAGTCGCATTTCAGCGAGCCCAGCACGTCCCCGGTCAGGCAGGCGGAGTGGAGGCGGGCCAGGACGGGGCGCGCGCGGTCGGGCGCGCCGATCTCGACGGCCACGTGCTCGGCGTCGTCGAGGGGGGAGCGGAAGGCGCGCACGGAGGCGCCCGCGGCGGCCTGGAGGGGGACGCGGGCCGAGACCACCTCGGCGAGCGGCAGGAGGGGGGCCTCGGCCACGTCCGCGAGCGCCAGCGCCGCCACGCCCGGGGGGGGCGGGCCGTCGAGGGGGGCGAGGAGGGCGGCGGGCAGGAGGCGCGCGGCCTTGAGCAGCCTGAGCGCGGCGCGGGCCTGGGCCGCCGAGGGGGGGCCGTCGCCCCGGAGCGAGCGGAACGGCCCCTTGAGAGGGGTGGCGAGGTCGAGCGTGGGGTCGGCCACGGCGGCCACCCAAGGCGCGTCGGCGCCGGGGGGCGGCACGAGGCGCGCGAGGTCGCCGTCGTAGGCGCGGGCGCGCAGCGTGTCGGCGCGCCGGGCGGTGACGGCGAGGGCGGCGCCGCGCGCGGCCATGGCGGAGAGGCGGGCCGGGTCGGGGCCTTCGGCCGGCAGGACCAGCGCCCCGCCCAGGGCCACGGGCAGGCCGAGGCGGAGGTCGGCGCGGGCCCGGGCCAGGCGCTCGGGGAGGGTGGGGGAGAGGGCGTCCACGGGGCCGGTGTAGCGCGGGGCGCGGGCGGGCGCACGGGGGCGGGAGGGGGCCGCGCGTGGTCTCGAATCCGCGCGTCCTGCCACGTCAGGGATCGTTGGGGATGAGGCCCCGCCTCTCGCCGCACGATCCCCCGCCCGTGCGGTAGGTCGTGCATGGACGAGTCCAGGGTAGGCATCCGACTCGGCGCCAAAGGAGTTCGGTCAGGTCGAAGACGACGAGCAGGCTGAGGGTGGCGTCGAAGCACGGCCACCATGAGGCCGAAGGCTGGCTCGCGGTGGTCGTGCTCCGGGCGATCGGGGCCTTG
>ERZ1066118.833-NODE-833-length-23982-cov-15.453755_pt1 | contig 23982 bp, 19 predicted proteins | sample MGYA00382765_ERZ1066118 | MGnify/ENA primary metagenome ERZ1066118 (study PRJEB33369, sample SAMEA5778348) | biofilm metagenome | biome: Industrial cooling water; feature: Water cooling tower basin; material: Biofilm | place: United Arab Emirates | collected...
ACAAAAGGTCAGAGTCGCTAAACCCAAGATTTACGTCAATGTCCAGTAGTGAGACATTCCGTCCCTAACGGGACGTAACCTATTGAATCACAACATAGATAACCCATAACTCACGTTAAAAAAAAGGCCATCCCGTGCGGAATGGCCTTTTTTTATTGAACAGAAACCCGGCTCAGGGGGCCACCTGCGTGATGACCGACAGGTTCAGGTCGCCCGTCTGTGCGACGCCGATGGCGTTGTTGTTGCCCGTCTGGGTCTGGGCTGAATTGTTGCGGTCGCCCGACTGCAACACGACCGAGGCATTGCCGTCGCCCACCTGGAAGGCCGGCAGGAGCGGATCGTTCGGTTCGCTTCCACCGACGTTGTTGCGGTTGCCCGACTGGGTGATGTCGTAGAGGTTGCCGTCGCCAATCTGCTCCATGTCGGCGTTGTTCTGGTTGCCCGACTGGTCGCCCATCGCTACGTTTTCGTCGCCAACCTGCACGATGCCGAAGTAGTTGCGATTGCCGCCCTGCATCACGTCGGCCATGTTCATGTCGCCACCCTGGAAGATGTCGGCCACGTTGCGGTTGCCCGCCTGAGCGATGATGGCGTCGTTGTCAAACCCGAACTGGTCGATGAAGGCGTCGTTCTGGTCGCCGCTCTGGGTGACGTCGGCTACGTTGTCCTCGCCGCCATCCTGCACGACGTAAGCCTCGTTGTCGTCGCCCGACTGGGTCACGTTGGCCGTGTTGCCGTCGGTGAGCTGGGTCACCAAAGCGAAGTTGTCGTCGCCCGACTGGATGACCTGCGCGTCGTTGTCGTCGGCGTTGTTCTGGTTGACGAAGGCCACGTTCTGGTCGCCCGACTGCACCACGTCAGCCTCATTGTCGTTGGAGTTGCCCCCGTCGAGACCCTGCAGCACGGTGGCCGTGTTCTGGTCGCCCGATTGGTCGATGTTGGCGTAGTTGCCGGTGGAGATCGTCCCGCTGGCGGTCAGGAACGTGCTGACGCCCTGTTCGATGAACGCGTCGTTGAGGTCGCCCGACTGGTACACCCCAGCGGTGTTGTCTGAAGAAATGGCCGAGAAGACGGAGTTGGCGACAACACCCTGCCGGACACGGGCGAAGTTTTGGTAACCGCCGCCCCCTTCGCCGGCCTGCTGGTCGATGGTCGCCGCGTCGTTGGTCGAGGAGCCTAAGCCGCCCCCTCCGGGCGTTTCTACGGCAAACCCTTGAAATAAATAGGCTTCATTCTGGCTGCCGGTGCGTACGGTAGCGTCCGAATTGTTGGCTGTGCCGGTACTGCCGGTTCCCACGCCGACCCCCTGCAAGATAATCGTGTAATTCTGGACGCTGCCAGCCCCCTGAATGAGTTCGGCGGAGCTGCCGCCGACGTTGTTCCCCGTCCCCTCACGAACGCCAAACCCCTGGTAGATGCCGGCAATGTTCTGGTCGCCGTCCTGGCTCAGGCGGGCGAGGGCACCGACCGCGTTGCCCGTGCCCAAACTGCTGCTGGACCCCTGAAAGACGGCCCCCACGTTCTGCGTACCGCTCTGAGAAACCGTGGCCGAGTTGCCCACCGCGTTACCGATGAAACCCGCCCCCGGAAAAAAGGCGGATTCCAGCGCCCCAGCCAGAATCGATTCGAGCAGCAGGACATCGCCCCCCGTCCCGCCACCGGCGGAGAGGTAGGTTTCCGTGACGGACTGGTACACGCCCCCGACGTTCTGGAAGCCCGCCTGGTTGATGGTACCGCTGTTGGCCCCGCCCGTACCGACGAAGATGCCCTGGGCCACTTCGGCCAGGTTTTGGTCACCCGACTGGTCGATGAGGGCGGCGTTGAAATCGTTCAACTGCGTGACAATCCCGTAGTTCAGGTCACCGGCCTGGTTGATGGTCGCGTCGTTAAATTCGCCATATTGGTAAATTTCTGCGTAGTTCAAATCGCCGGCCTGGTCGATGGTGGCGCTGGTGTTGTAGTCGCCAATCACGTCGATGATGGCGTAGTTGCTGTTGCCATCCTGGTAAATGGCGTTAGCGTTGCCGCGACCCAGGACGGTGATGATGGCGTCGTTGTCGTCGCCGTTTTGTTCGATGTACGACACATTACCAATTCCCCCTATCGCGGCGATCGCTGGCTCTCCCTCGCCTTCACCCATCCCATGCGTGATTGAAGCAAAGTTGTTGTCGCCGGTTTGAATGATGTCGGACGTGTTCTCGTCGATGTATTCGAAAATCAGGGCCGTGTTCAGGTTGCCGGTTTGCGTGATGTTACCCGTGTTGAACCAGCCGCCCAGGTTCTGGTAAATCGCCCCGAGGTTGCTGTCGCCGGATTGCGTCACGTTGCCCTCGTTGTTGAGGCCGTCCTGAAAGACCTGACCAATGTTGACGTCACCTTCCTGCAAGATGGCGGAGCCGTGACCTAGCCCCGATTGAATGATGAAGGCCTGGTTGCGGTCGCCCTCGTTGGTACCGATGATGCCCTGGGTAACGCTGGCGGCGTTGTTCGTTCCGTCCTGGGTGATCAGCGTGTAGTTGTTGTCACCGTACTGGTTGTTGCTGGCGGTGTTGCCCACCTGGGCGTACGAGGCCAAGCCCACCATCAGCGAACCGACTGTGATGAGTAGCTTTTTCATGCGGATTTGGAAAAGAGGGGAAAAATGGATAGGCTGTACAAAAGCTTCGTCGCAATCAAAAGAGATCGCCGGACAAATACAAATTCCAGCCGCAGAAAACTGATTTTTGTCGTTCAACGTCGCTTTTGGGGTCACCAACGTCGGATTTCTCACCTTGTGCTGCCACCCAACCAACCCCGGAATTTATCCCGCCACCGTCACCACCCAGTCGTCCTGCTCCACCACGGTGCCTTCGGTCAGCACCACCTGGGTGACTTTCCCCGCCGCCGGGGCCGAGACGATGCTTTCCATTTTCATGGCTTCGATGACGAACAGGGGCTGGTTTTTCTTCACCTCGTCACCGACTTTCACCTGAATCTTGTTCAGCCTCCCCTGCAGGGGCGCGCCGATGTCGCCGGGCTTGCCCACTTTCTGGTTCTGGGGTTTGGTACTTTTGAACGATTTGTCGCGGACGGTGATGCGCCGGGCCTGGCCGTTGAGGTCGAACGTGACCGTGCGGAAACCAGCCTCGTCGGGTTCGCTCACGTACTGGAGCCGAATCATCACGGTTTTGCCTTCCTCAATGGGCACCAGGATTTCCTCGTCCATTTTCAGGCCGTAAAAAAACGCGGGCGTCGGCAGGGTGCTCACCTCGCCGAAGCGGTCGGCGGCGGCGTAGAATTCCTCGTACACCTTCGGGTACATTTTAAAGCTGAGGTAGTCGAGAAACGCGCCGTCGGGGCCGAGGTAGAGTTCGGCGTTCGGGAATCTGGCTTTGAAGGCGGCGAAATCCGCTTCGAGGTCGAGCGGCGGCAGGGCGTCGTTGGGCCGACCCGTCAGGGGTTTTTCGTCTTTCAGCACGATGCGCTGCAACTGTTCCGGAAACCCGCCCACGGGCTGGCCGAGCATGCCCTTAAAAAATTCCTTCACCGATTCGGGGAAGCTCAGCGACTCGCCCCGCGCCAGCACGTCGTCGGCGGTGAGGTGGTTGGCGGTCATGAAAATCGCCATGTCGCCGACGGTTTTCGACGAGGGCGTCACCTTCACGATGTCGCCGAACAACTGGTTGGCGACGATGTAGTTTTTCTTCAGCAACTCAAACTTGTCGCCCACGCCCAGCGCGATGGCCTGCTGGCGGAGGTTTGAAAACTGCCCGCCGGGCACTTCGTTGTCGTACACCTCGGCGCTGCCCGCCTTCATGCCGCTCTCGAAGGGGTAGTAGTATTCGCGGACGTCCTCGAAGTAGTTCGAGTACTGGTTAAGCAGGTGCAAATCGAGCGGGTTCTCGCGCTCGTGCCCCTGCATCATCGCCACGACGGAGTTGAAGTTGGGCTGGGCCGTCAGGCCCGACAGCGCGCCCAGGGACACGTCCACCACGTCGACGCCCGCCTCGATGGCCTGGAGGTACCCCGCCGCCTGGACGGACGAGGTGTCGTGGGTGTGCAGGTGAACGGGGATGCTCACCACTTTTTTCAATTCGCTGACCAAAATCCCGGCCTGGCGGGGCTTGAGCAGCCCGGCCATGTCCTTGATGGCCAGCAGGTGCGCGCCGAGGTCTTCGAGTTGGCGGGCGAGGTCGAGGTAGTACTGAAGGGTGTACTTGTAGCCCGGCGTTTTTTCGTGCAAGAGAAAATCGCCGGTGTAGCAAATGGCCGCTTCGGCGAGGCCGCCCGTCCGCTCGCGCACGGCCCGGAGACTCACTTTCATGGCCTCGACCCAGTTGAGCGAGTCGAAAATGCGGAACACGTCCACGCCGGTTTCGGCGGCTTTTTCGACGAATTTCTCGATTAAATTGTCCGGGTAGGCCGAGTAGCCGACGGCGTTGCTGCCCCGGAAAAGCATCTGGAGCAGTTGGTTGGGCATCGCTTCGCGGAAAGCCGCCAGCCGCCGCCAGGGGCTTTCGTAGAGGAACCGCATCGCCACGTCGAAAGTGGCCCCGCCCCAGACTTCCATTGAGAACAGTTGGGGAAACGACTTGGCGTAGCCTTCGGCCACGCGGAGCATGTCGTCGGTGCGCATCCGGGTGGCAAGCAGGCTCTGGTGGCCGTCGCGGAAGGTCGTGTCGGTGTAGAGCACGGGCTTTTGCTCCTTCACCCACTGGGCGAACTTCTCCGGCCCCATCCGGGTCAGGCGGTCCTTGTTGCCCAGGGGGTAGTCGGCGAAGCTGTCGAAGGGCGGGACGTGGGGCGTGCGGAAGGCGCGGTCGTGTTTGACCTTCACGTCCGGGTTGCCGTTGACGATGACCTCGCCGAGGTAGTTGAGCAGCCGTGTGGAGCGGTCTTTGGGTTTGCGGAAGTTGAACAGTTCGGGACTTTGCTCGATGAACTGCACCGTGCATTCCCCGGCCTGGAAGGTGGGGTGGGCCAACACGTTTTGCAGAAACGGGATGTTGGTTTTCACCCCCCGAATCCGAAACTCGACCAGCGCCCGCTGCAACCGCTGAATCGCGCCCTTGAACGTCCGCCCCGACCCCGACACCTTCACGAGCATCGAATCGAAGTAGGGCGAAATTTTCATCCCCGCGTAACTGCTGCCTTCGTCGAGGCGGATGCCGAACCCGGCGGCGTTGCGGTAGGCGATGATGGTGCCGAAATCGGGCTTGAAGCCGTTGGCCGGGTCTTCGGTCGTGATGCGGCACTGGATGGCCGCCCCGCTCATTTCGACGTCGTCCTGGCTGTGGAGGTAGATGCCGTTGTCGGAGAGCTTGTAGCCCATCGCGACCAGAATCTGGCTCCGCACGAGGTCGATGCCGGTGATTTCTTCCGTAATCGTGTGTTCGACCTGGATGCGGGGGTTGACTTCAATGAAGAAAATGTTCTCGGCTTTGTCCACCAGAAACTCCACCGTGCCCGCGCAGGAGTAATTCACGGCTTTGCCGATGGCCACGGCATACTGGTACAATTTCTCCCTCGTCTCCTGCTTCAGATTCACCGAAGGCGCGATTTCAACCACTTTCTGAAACCGCCTTTGCACCGAGCAATCCCGCTCGAAGAGGTGCACGAGGTTGCCGTGGGTGTCGCCCAGCAACTGCACCTCGATGTGCTTGGGGTTTTCGATGAATTTTTCGATGAAAATCGTGTCGTCGCCGAAGGCGTTTTTGGCCTCGTTGCGGGCTTCGTTGAACGATTTTTCCAGCGATTCGGCATCCCGCACCACGCGCATCCCGCGCCCCCCGCCCCCCGCTGCCGCCTTCAGCATCACGGGAAAACCAATCCGTTCGGCCTCGCTGAGTACCTGCCCGACGTTCTCAAACTTCACCCGCGAATCCTGAATCACCGGCAGCCCGGCGGCGATGGCCGTTTCCTTCGCAATCACCTTGTCGCCGAGGGCCTCCATTGCTTCGGGCGTCGGGCCGACGAAAATGATGCCCTCCTCCCGGCAGCGGCGGGCGAGGGTGGTGTTTTCGCTCAGGAAGCCGTAGCCGGGGTGAATGGCGTCGATGCGGCGGCGCTTGGCCAGGGCAATCAGCCCCTCGACGTCGAGGTAGGGCTTGAGCGGGTCTTCGTCGCGGCCAATCTGGTAGGCTTCGTCGGCTTTGTAACGGTGGAGGGAGTACCGGTCTTCGTAGGTGTACACGGCGATGGTCTCGATGCCGAGTTCGGTGGCGGCCCGCATGATGCGGATGGCAATCTCGCCCCGGTTGGCGACCATCAGTCGCTTGATTTTGCGGACGTAGGTGGGGGTCATGGTGAGCGGGTTCGGAGTTTGAAGTTCGAGGTTTGAAGTTTGAAGTTGCGATAACTTCGAACCTTGAACCGCGCGGCGGCCGCTTCAAACTTCAAACTACTGGTCTAATCGCCCGCAAAGATTGCGGTTTGCCGAAGAATTGCTGGCTTTCGCTGCGGTTTTGTGCAGAATCGTTGGTTTTTCTTGGAAAAAGAAAAACGGAGTGCCGCCTGGATACAACGGAGCCGTACACACGGCAGCGGGGTACCCGGATTGGAACAATCGGTTCGGGAACTTCTCCGGCCCCCTTCCCGCTTTGGTGCCCAAACCATTTCCGAAACGAATCATGGAGTTTGGCATCTCCAATTTTGGCGAAATCCGGCCCGAAAACAGGGCGGGCGGGGCCAGCGGCTCGCACCAGCGGGTGCGGGAACTGCTCGAAGAAATCCGGCTGGCCGACGAGGTGGGCCTCGACGTGTACGCGCTGGGCGAACACCACCGGCCCGATTTCGTGGTCTCGGCCCCCGAAGTGCTGCTGGCCGCCGCGGCGGCGCAGACAAAGCGAATCCGGTTGTCGAGTTCGGTCACGGTGCTGAGTTCTGCCGACCCGGTGCGGACGTTCCAGAATTTCGCCACGCTGGATTTGATTTCGGGCGGACGAGCCGAAATCATGGCCGGGCGGGGGTCGTTCATCGAATCGTTCCCGCTGTTCGGGTACGAATTGGCAGATTACGACGCGCTGTTTGAAGCACACCTCAACCTGCTGTTGGAAATCAACGAACACGAGCGGGTGACGTGGCGGGGCAAGCACCGCGCGCCCATCGACGACCGGGGCGTGTACCCGCGACCGTTGCAGGAGCGGTTGCCCATCTGGATTGCCGTGGGCGGCACGCCCGCGTCGGCGGTGCGGGCGGGCACGCTCAACGTGCCCATGACGGTGGCGATGCTGGGCGGGTCGCCGGAGCGGTTCGTGCCGCTCATCAATCTGTTCCGGCAGGCGGCGGCGCGGGCCGGGCACGACGTGGGGAACCTACCCCTGGGCGTGAATTCGCAGTTTTACGCCGCCGACGATTCGCAGCAGGCGGCGAAGGAGTTTTTTCCGCCCTATCAATTGCTGATGAACCGCGTGGGCCGCGAGCGGGGCTGGTCGCCGATTGGCTACGACCACTTCGAGGCCATGCGGCAGCACGGGCCGCTGCTGGTGGGCAGTCCGCAGCAACTCATTGATAAGCTGCTGCATTTTCACGAACTGTTCGGCAATACGCGCTACCTGGGGCAACTCGTGGGCGGGCACCTGATTCCGCACGAGAAAAACCTGCGCTCGATTGAGTTGTTCGGGACGATAATCGCGCCGGCAGTGCGGAAGGCGGTGGGGGCGACAACGTCGGTAAGCGCCTGACTCCTGGTGCCGGTTGATCCACGCGAAGAACCCTCCCGAACGGCGTAGCAATCAAGTTTTTGTTACGAAAAACTCGTTTGGCTCCATCCGTCCATCCCTAGCGAGGGAGGGACGGATGGTTTTCACAGCATCACTTCTCCGTTCCCCCGTACACCCGCTCGTAATATTCCTCCGCCATCCGGTTCGCGCCGAAAAAGGCGTTCACGTCGTTCATGCTGCGCAACACGAAGGCCTGCCAGTCGGCGGGGCGGTCGTAGTACATCGGGAGGATTTCGTTTTCGAGCAGGTCGAAAAGTTGGTCGCGGTCGTACTCGTCGCGGGCGTACCAGGGCAGCGTGGGGTCTGCGGTGGGAACGATGAAACTGTTGTCACCGGGGCGGGCGAACTCGCAAATCCAGCCGTCGTTGGTCGAAATGTTCACGGCCCCGTTCATGGCGGCGGTCATGCCGCTGGTGCCCGAAGCCTCGCGGCTCACGACGGGCGTGTTGAGCCAGCCGTCGGCCCCGTCCTTGAGAAGTTTGGAAAGTCCCAGTTCGTAGCCCGTCAGCACGGCCATCGAGGGGTGCAGGTGGCTGCGGTAGTACAGTTTGTTGAACGTAGCCTTTGCCCCCTCGTCGAACGGATACGGCTTGCCCGCCCAAATGACCTGGATGGGGTATTTCGTCTGCGAAAGCAGGCGGGTGAAGCGCTCCGCGTCGCTGACGAGCAGGTCGGGGCGTTTGTACCCGGCAAAGCGCCGCGCCCAGACGAGCGTGAACACGTCGGGGTCGAAGAGTTTGCCCACCTGGTCGGCCACGACGCGGAACAAGGGCGCTTTCAAGTCTTTTTTTAGCGCGGCCACGGCGGCGGCATCCCCTGCGAGGCGGGCAGCTTCCATCGCCGGGTCGGTCCAGTAGCGCTGGTTTTGGGCATTGGTCACGTGGGTGATGGGGGCGATGCCGTCGAAGTGGCCCCACATGTGGCGCGACACCTCGCCGTGGAGTTTGGAAACGGCGTTGGCCTGTCGGCTCAGCCGCAGGGCGACGAGGGAGTGGTTGAAGACGTGGTCGTTGGTGCCGGTGAGTTCGCGGACTTCGGCCAGGGGGACGTCCCCGAAAAAACCCAGTTCATCGAGCAGTCGGATGTCGTGCTTTTCGTTGCCCGCTTCTTCGGGCGTGTGGGTGGTGAAGACCAGCTTTTCGCGCAGTTTTTCGACCGAACCCAGCGTTTTGTATAGGTAAAATGCCCCCGACAGGGCATGGGCCTCGTTGAAGTGGTACACGTCGGGGTTGAACTTCAGGGCCTCCACGATTTTGGCCCCACCGATGCCGAGCAACATGCACTGGGCGATTTTCAGGCGCACGTCGTGGTCGTAGAGACGGTAGGAAATTTCGCGGAGTTCGGGCGGGTTGCCGTCCACGTCGGTGGTCAGGAAAAAGAGCGGGACGGTTTGAAAATGCGTCGGGGGCAGAAAAAACGCCCGCACTCTGGCTGTCTGGCCGAACACCTCGAAACTCACTTCGAGGCCCGTATCGACCAGAAACGAATACATTTTTTCGCGGAACTGCACGGCCATCGCGTTGTCGGCCTGGCGCACCTGGTCGTAGTAACCGTACTTCCAGAGAACCCCGATGCCGATGAGGTTCTGGCGGAGTTCAAAGGCCGATTTCATGTGCGAACCGGCCAGAAAGCCCAGGCCCCCGGAGTAGGTTTTCAGGGCCTGATCGATGGCGATTTCCATCGAAAAATAAGCGACGGATTTTTGGAAACGGGAATCAACCTCGTAGGGCGGCCGGAAGGGTTCGGGGAGTTGGGAGGGCATGGAAACTGAGTTTTCGGAAAAAATCGGACGAAGCCTATAAAAAAACCAGGCTGGGTCAACCGGCCAGCCGGTTAATCGGGCAAGGTAAGCCGGGTGAAAACCCGTTGCAACTTTCATCCCGAGAAAATCACGGACGGGTAAATTGCCCGGCGTTTGCCATTTAGTTCTAAAAAGTTGTACTTTCGCCCAAACGCTCCACCCTCTGAAACGCTTCGCGGCCACCGGTCTCCTGCTTTTGCTGCTCTACCACATGGCGGGGCAGGTGCTGTTCGTGTGGGCCGACGAGTGGCGCGAAAACCGACAACTGACTGAACGCCTGAGCGTTTACCATTCGACGGACGATTTGGTGGAGTTTGAAATTCCCGTTCCGCTGCACCAGTACGGAGCCACGACGACCGAGGAAACCGGCGGCGGGGAGTTTGAGTACCGGGGACGATTTTACCACATCGTCCGGCAGCAACTCCGCAACGACACGCTGCATTTGTTCTGCTTTCAGGATTCGGAAAAACTTCAGCGGCGTTCCGACCTTGCCGATTTCATCCAGAAAAACATCACGGGCGACGACCAGAACGCCCCGCAGAAAAGTGGCAGCGTGGCCAAAGCCTCCGCTTCCGACTACGCGCAGCGCCTGGGCGGCTGGCTGGTTTTCGTGTACGAGGACTGTCCTTCCCCTCAACTTCCCTCTCCTTCATACACCCTGACTGCCGCGTTCTTTTCGCGGCCTTCTCCCCCGCCCCAACGGCTCGTTTGACGCTTTCCTGAAATCCGGCGATGCGGTGTTGTCGCGGGCGCTTGCGCGCACCGGTCGATGCATACCATCCAGCCCACTTTCAGGATTCAACTGCTTTGTTTTCAACGCGTTCAAACGACTCATTTTCATGAAACCAGTTCTACGAATGGCGGCCCTGCTGCTGTTCCTTTCTCCCTTGCTTTCGCAGGCTCAGACGCCCAACGACGGGCTAATGATGGGCAAACGCTACCTCTGCAACGTGCTGACCTACTCCAACTCGTCGTGGACGAATTACTGGGAAGGCACCCTCAAGCGCGACAACCCGAACATCGGCACGTTTACCGGCCAGAACGTGATGTTCATGAGCGCTTACGGCATTACCAACAAGCTCAACGTCATTGTCGGGCTGCCGTACGTGTGGACCAAATCCAACGCCGGGCACATGGCCGGGCAACGAGGTGTGCAGGATTTGTCTCTTTTCCTCAAAGGCCGGGTGTTCCGGTTCGAAAAAGACGGTAACCGCCTGAGTGCGTTCGTGGTGGGCGGGGTTTCAACGCCCGTCAGCAATTACCTGCCCGACTTTTTGCCATTCTCCATTGGTATTCAGTCGAAAACGGCTTCGGCGCGGGCCGTTCTCAACGCCAACGTCAAGGGGTTTTACCTAACCGGCGCGGCGGGCTACACGGGGCGCAGTAACATCACCATCGACCGCGCCGCGTACCAGGCGTTTGGGAGCGTGTACGAAACCAACGAGGTGCCCGTGCCCAACGTGGTGGACGTGTCGGGGCGGCTGGGGTTCGTCAACAAGCACTTCCAGGTCGAAGGGTTCGTCGAGCAGATGACCAGCCAGAGCGGCGACGACATCCGGCGGCAGGACATGCCCTTCCCGACCAACAAAATGGACATGACCGTGGCCGGAGCGATGGGCAAAGTCCACTTTTACACCAAAGCCGGGGCGTTTTTCACCGTGCTCGGGCAGTACAGCCAGGTGCTGGCGGGCCGCAACGTCGGCCAAGCCACGACCTACACGCTTGGCGTGCAGCACACCTTCCGCTTCGGCGGCAGCGAAAACTAAGTTTTCCTCTTCGCCCATCCCTCGCTAGGGATGGGCGGCAGCGAAACGTAAATTCTCCCTACGGCGACCCCAACGGGCCGCTAACTTGATGACCTTCCGACCATGAAAACCTTCGTTTCCAAAAAATACCTCCAACTGGCCGGCATCGCGGTGCTCTCGCTGCTGAGTCCTGCCTGCGACAAAACGGTTTCTGAACCGACTTACGAAGCCTACCTGCCGACCAACCTCGACGCCACCGGCGGCACCTGGAAGCCCTACGTGCTGTCCAGCGCCGCCGAAGTGGAAGTCGCCGCGCCGAAAGCCGCAACTTCCGCTGAATTCAAAGCGGAGGTCGACGAGTTGAAGAGCATCGTAGGCAACCTGAACGGCGCACAGCGCGAAGCCGTGCAGTACTGGAGCGCCGGGGGCGTGTTTCGCTGGCACGAAATCGCCCGGACGCTGGCGGCTAACTACAACCTGCCACCCGTGTACAACGAAGCCCTGGGCAAGTACCCCGTGCCCGACGCGACCAACCCGAAGGCCGAGCCGAAGTTTCCGTTCTGCAACCCGCCCTACGCGGCCCGGATGTTCGCCTACCTCGCCGTGGCCCAGTACGATGCCCTCGTGGCGACCTGGAACCACAAGTACAAATTCAACCGCCTCGCACCGGGCAAAGTGGACGCTTCGCTGAAACCCCTCGTGCCGGTGAGCGACTTGCCCTCCTACCCCTCGGAAGACGCCGTGGTGGCCGTGGCCTCGGCGGAAGTGTTGAAACTGATGTTTCCGGGCGAAGTGGAAAAACTGGACGCTCAATGCGTGGAGCACGTGAACAGCCGACTCTGGGCCGGGGCCAACGTGCGCAGCGACGTGGACGCGGGCGTGGCCCTCGGCAAGGCCGTGGCCGCGAAAATCATCGCCCGGGCCAAAACCGACGGCATGGGGGCCTCGAACAACCAGACCCTCGTGCCGGGAATGATTGCCGCCGCCAAAGAGCGGGGCCTGACCCTGGAGTGGAAGAGCCTCGAAACCCCCGCCCGGCCACCCATGCTGCCCAATTACGGCAACGTGAAGCTCTGGAATTTTGGCACGAAAGAGCGCGATGAACTCCGTCCGCCCGCCCCGCCCGCCATCGGCAGCGCCGAGATGGAAAAAGACCTGGCCGAACTGCGCGGTTACGCCAAAAACCTCACCCGCGAACAAAAGGCCATCGCCTCGTACTGGTCCGACGGCGTGGGGAGTTACACGCCCCCCGGCCACTGGGACCGCGAAGCGGCCAAACTCACCCGCCAATACAAGCAGAGCGAACTCCGCGCCGCCCGCACGATGGCCCTGACCATGACGGCCATCCACGACGCGGGCGTGTGCTGCTGGGACACGAAATTCTACTACTTCACGGCCCGGCCCTTCCAGGTGGACCCCTCCATCCGCTCGACCATCGGCACGCCCAACTTTCCGAGCTACACGTCGGGGCACTCGACGTTTTCGGGCGCGGCGGCTACGGTGCTGAGCCACCTCTTCCCCGCCGAAACGGCCGACCTTCAGGCCAAAGCGAAGGAAGCTTCCGAATCACGAATTTATGGCTGCATCCACTTCCGCGCCGACTGCGAGGTGGGCCTGCGCTGCGGGGCGAACATTGCGGCGTACTCGGTGAACCGGGCCAAAGCCGACGGGGCGGGCAACTGACTCCGCTCACTCGGTTCAACGACGCCCCACCGATTTCGGTGGGGCGTCGGCTTTCTCGCATAAAACACGTGTTTACCCCGGCGTCGTTGGGCTGATCCTGTTTGAAATCGCCAGCGTGTCCTTCCTTACGCCGCTGCCAGGAGGAGCATAACTGACGGATTGGGGGACTAACTGGAATCAGTGCCCGCCCTGCGGAAATTCTGGCATTGGTGGCACAGGTTTACTCCCCCACGAGCCGGTAGGTGCCCTGACCATCGGCCTTGATTTGGTGCGGAAAGTCGGCGGGCTTATCTTCCCGGCCTCAGCCAATCCTTCCGATTCTGCTTCATGAAAACCCACCAAATTCGTCCGTACCGGCTTGCCATGCTGGCCTGCCTGCTGCTGTTGAACGCCTGCATTGGCCCCGAAGGCGACGTTGGCCCGCAGGGTCCCGCCGGACCGCAAGGGCCTAAAGGCGACACGGGTGCGACCGGTGCCCAGGGGCCCGCCGGGCCGCAAGGCCCCCAGGGTGTGCCCGGCACGCCGGGCAATCCGAACATCCTCCAGTACAATTTTCCGGCTGGGGGACTGATTCCCGCCGACACCACGGCTCCAACCTACGTGGCCAACACCGCGCAACTGTTTCTGACGGGCGTTGACAAACCGACCCTCGACAAAAGCGCCGTGCTCGGTTACGTCAAATTTGTGGAAACCGACCCCTGGTACGCCGTGCCATTCACGACGTTCTCCGGCCCGCACACCATCAGCTACTCCCTCACGGCGGGCATCGACGCGCAAAACCGGGCGTATGCCTTCATCCTGCGTTCCACCAACCTGCCGTTCCCGCGCAGCACGGCCTTTTTCCACATTCGCCTCCTGGTGGTTCCGGCCAACGTGCTCAACGGCGGCCGCACCACCCTCGACTGGAGCGACTACGAGTCCGTCAGGCGGGCCTTTCATCTGCCCAATTAACGAGGGTCCGGTTGGGCGTCACTTTTTCGGCGCGTCGAAACGTACCCGTTCCTCCTTACTCCCTTTTCTCAGCCCGATCAGAAAAAGCAAAACGCCCGCCTCAATACCTGGAGGCGGGCGTTTTGCGTGGTTCAACCGGCTGCTGCCGTTTACACGGCGGCGGGCTGCACGGCATGCAGGGCACGCAGGGCTTGCTCGATGGAATTCTTAAAATTGTCAGCCGGGACCAGTCCAATCGGGTACAGATGACCCAGTTCCAGTTCCTGAAGTTTATAGGCCAGAATGCCGGCCGCGTGCGACTGGGCCAGTGTGTACAGCGAAGCCAGTGTCGCGATTCCCCCACGGGTAACGCCGTTGGTAACGAGCTTGGGATTGTTGATGAGAAACTCCGAGCCAACCGATGCTTCTATCATGCGATTCTGCTCCTGATCGAGCAGACCGATGTACGTTTTGAAATACACCACGGGTGTGCCGTCCTTCGTGCGATTGACTTGAAAACGGGGGTTGATGAAGTACGAAAACGGGGCTTTCCCTTCCCGCAGTTTCTGGGCGAATTCGCCTTCGAAAGCAGGGTCGATTTTGTAACTGTCGAGCCGGATGTGTTTAATCGTAATACTTGGTTTCATGAACGGAAAAAGGAGAGGTACAGTGCGGTTGTCGAGGTAACCCAGCAGGGCGTTTCGGGCGTAAAAATGGGCATTTAGCGGGCGTTTTCAAAAAAGGCCCCCGTCTCGAAAACCAGGAGGCGGGGGCTTTTTTCAGCCAATCCGGATTTTCATGCCCGGTCGGACGCTGTTGCCCCGGATTTTGTTCATCCGCTTCAACTCGTTGACCGTCAAACCCTGGTACCGCTGCACGATGCTCCAGAGGGTATCGCCCCGGCGCACGGTGTGGTACTTGGCTTTGGCCTTCAGGCGCTTGGTGACTTCGTTGCGGCGGGCGCGGTCTTCGTCGGCGGGGATCAGTTTCGCCAAACGCGCCGAGGCCACGGCAGTTTCTTTGTAAATCACCAGTTTCTGACCGGCTTTCACGGCTCCCTTGCGGCCTAGGCGGTTCCAGGCTTTCAGGTTGGCCAGGCTCACGTTGTGGCGGTCGGCAATGCGGCCCAGGGTCTCGCCCCGGCGCACCTTGTGGTACACGGCGCGGGTTTTCCGCTGCACGGCGGCCACTTCCTCCTCGGGTTCTTCCTCCACCGTCACGTCAGCAAATTCGCGTTCTTTCGTCGAATCGCCCACCACCCGGTTGGTGGCGTAGCGGATGCCCGCGTCGAGCGGATTCCGACCAGCCGAATCGAGGATGGCCCGGCGGTTGGCGGCGATGTAGGCGTAGCTGTCGCTGGGTACGCGCAAGGGGAAATCCCGCGTGTGGGCGGGCATAGCGCTGGTCAGGACGTGCGGGTTGAGTTTCTGAATCGTTTCGTAGGGAATCAGGCTCAGAGCAGCGAAGGTTTCGAGGTTGGTGTAGCCGTTGAGGTGCACCGTGTCGAACGGCATCGGGTTTTCGACGAGTTCGGGCCGGATGCCGTGGTCGGCGGCATGGTGCATCATGTAGAGAATGCCCACGTACTGCGGCACGTACTCGCGGGTTTGTTGGGGCAGGTAATTGTAAATTCCCCAGAAATCCGTCCGGTTGCCGGAGCGGCGGATGGCCCGCTTCACGTTGCCGGGGCCGGTGTTGTACGAGGCGAGCACCATTTCCCAATCGCCGAAAATCCGGTAGAGTTGGCGGAAGTACTTGCAGGCGGCCTCGGTCGATTTTTCGGGGTCGAATCGTTCGTCCACGTACTTATCCATTCGGAGGCCGAAGTCCAGCGTCGCCGTGCGGGGCATGAATTGCCACAGTCCGCCCGCGCTGGCGTACGAGAGGGCGCGCGGATTGAGGCCCGATTCAATGAGTGAGAGGTACTTCAGTTCGTCCGGCAGGCCGTACTGGGCGAGGTATTTTTCGTAGATGGGGAAGTAGTAGTTGATTCGTTCCAGCATCGTTTTGGTAAACGCTGCCTTGCGAAACGTGAAGTACTCGACGAAGCCGTGGGAGTAGTGGTTGTAGGTCAGCGGAACGTCCTTTTGCAATTTGGCCAGCCGCTCGCGCACCAGATTGGGGTCGATGTGCGGCAGGGTGTCAAGGGAAACGGGGCGCTCGGTGGCCGCGGCCAGGGTGTCGGTTTGGACAATGCCTTGCTGAACCTGGGCCTTCGCGGGCATCAGCCCCGACCCGACCGCCGCCAGCGAAACCGCGGCGCAGGAATACAGGAATCGGATTTTCTTCATGGAGTCTCGATAGGTATCAGGTGGAAAAGTGGGAGTCTCGTCAAATCGTTCCATCGCAGCAACCTACCCTCTCGGAGCAGGAACGGCATCCGCCGGAGCGAACAGTTCTTCAACCTGACGGCTAAGCGACAGTAATTCAGCTTCTTCAAATGCGCCCCCAACAAATTGCATACCAATCGGCATCCCGTCGGCGTCGGTTCCGACCGGCACCGAAATGGCGGGCAGGCCGGTGACGTTAGCCGACACGGTGAACACGTCGGCCAGGAACATCTGCATGGGGTCGGTGGCTTTTTCACCCAACCGGAACGCCGTCGTCGGCGTAGTCGGGTAAAGCAGAAAATCGAAGGATTCTAACAACGCCTCGGTTTCTTCTTTCACTAAACGACGAACCTTCTGGGCTTTGGTGTAGTAGGCGTCGTAATAATTGGCGCTCAGCACGAACGTGCCGAGCATCACCCGGCGCTTGGCTTCAGTACCCAGCCCTTCGCTCCGCGATTTTTTGTACAAACTCTCCAAATCCAGCGCCGCCGGGCTGCGGTAGCCGTAGCGCACGCCGTCGTAGCGGCTCAGGTTGGAGCTGACTTCGGCGGTGGTCAGGATGTAGTAGGTCGGCAAGGCGTACTTCGTCAGCGGCAGTTCGACGGGTTCGACCGCGTGCCCGGCCTCGCGGAGGCGGTCGATGATTTCGGCCAGTTTCTCCCGGATTTCGGGTTGCACGCCGTCCCCGTCGAGGGCCTCGCGGAGGTAGCCGATGCGGTACGGTTTTTCGACAAAAACGGCTTCGGCGTAGGCCGGAACGGATTGCTCGGAGGCCGTGGCGTCCCACCCGTCGGGACCGGCCATGATTTCGAGCAGCAAGGCGGCATCTTCCACCGAGCGGGTAATCGGCCCGATGGTGTCGAAGGAGGAAGCATAGGCCAGCAGACCCCAGCGCGACACGCGCCCGTAGGTGGGTTTCAGCCCCACCACGCCGCAGAAGGCGGCGGGTTGCCGCACCGAGCCGCCCGTGTCGGTGCCGATGGAGGCCCAGCACAGCCCGGCCTGCACGGCCACCGCCGAACCGCCCGACGAGCCACCGGGCACACGGTCGGTATCAGCCGCGTTGCGCACGGGACCAAATGCCGAATTTTCATTGGAAGAACCCATTCCGAACTCGTCGCAGTTCTGCCGCCCAATGACGATGGCGTCTTCGTCGAGCAGCCGCTGGACGGCCGTTGCGGTAAACTGGGAGGTAAACCCGTCGAGAATCTGGCTGCCGCCCTGCACGCCGTGGTCGGTATGGCAGAGCAGGTCTTTCACGCCGATGACCATTCCGGCGAGCCGACCGGCCGTGCCCTGGGCGAGTTTTTCGTCCACCTCGGCGGCGCGGGCCAGGGCTTCCTCGGCGTACACGGCCACGAAGGCGTTGAGGTGCGATTCAGCCTCGATGCGTTGGAGGAAATGCCCGACCACCTGACGGCACGTAAGCTGGCCGCCGCGCAGGTCGTCTTGGAGTTGGGCGAACGTGCGGTAGTGGTGAAGCAACGGGTGGGTTAGGGTTTGGGGTGGGTTCGTGAGGAAAGTTTGAAGTTTAAGGTTTGAAGTTTGAGGTGGTGCATGGCATAACTTCAAACCTTAAACTTCAAACTAAAAACGGGGCACAGCCTTGCGACCATGCCCCGTGTGTCGCAACGTCGGCGGCGTTATTTCGTTTCGTCGAGGCTGCGGTCAATTTCTTTCTTCACGTCGCTGGTGGCGTCCTTGAATTCGCGGATGCCCTTACCCAGACCCCGCGCCAGTTCAGGAATTTTCTTGGCCCCGAACAGGAGCAGGAGGGCGAACATAATCAGCGCGATTTCTGGCCCTCCCAGGCCCAGAATGGCAAAAATCGAAAGCAGTTCCATGAGTGCGATTGGTTACGTGACGGTAAAACTAACGAAAATTCTCGGACCTGGGGCGGCGGGTTTTGGTTTTTGTTCAAAAAGTTTTGACCAATCGAATAGTTCACCGGAGGTTTGAAAAGTTGTCGCTTTCTTTTCAATCGGCAAATTTTCAGCCGGTTACACCGGCACCGTCCGCGACTTTTCCCACGCCTCGAAAGCTGCCAAATCTTTGCCCAACGAATTAAACAGCCAAATCGTCAGGGCTACGTCGTCGGCCAAGCCGATGAGGGGCAGGAAATCGGGAATCAGGTCAATCGGATTGACAAAGTACAGCAACACCGCTACGATACTCACCAAACTTTTCCAGGGAATGGCCCGGTACTCGCCCGAAGCGTAGGCTTTCACGAGCCGACCGAGCAGCGAAAGCTTGCCCGAAACGACGGCCCAGCGGTTGGTGCCCCGGCTTTGGGCTTCGTCGCCCGCTTTTTTCATCACGGCCTGGTACAGCGCGAACAAACTGCCGACTTTGGTCACGGTGCGGCCCGCTTTGCCCATGGCTTTGCGGAAAAACAAGGATTTCAGGACGGTGCTGGCTAAACGATTGGATGCCATTTTTTGAAATGAAAAATTGAGAATGGATAATGGAGAATGTGGGGCGTAAGGTAACAAACCCGTGCCAATGCCTTTGCAACGGGGCAGCGGCAAAAAATTGGCGGTCTGGCGGGGGGCGCGGGGGCGAAACCGCTTTTTGGACTACCTTTGCCGCCGCGTTTTGCGGTGCGCAACACGCCAAACTGTCATCCCAATCTTTTCCCCGACCGAACCATGAAAATTACCGTTGTCGGCGCGGGCAACGTGGGCGCTACCTGCGCCGACGTGCTGGCGTACAAGGAAGTAGCCAACGAAGTCGTCCTCCTCGACATCCGCGAGGGCTTTGCCGAAGGCAAGGCCCTCGACATCTGGCAGAAAGCCCCCATCGACCTCTACGACACCCGCACCGTGGGCGTCACCAACGATTACAGCCGCACGGCCAACTCCGACGTGGTGGTCATCACCTCCGGCCTGCCCCGCAAACCGGGCATGAGCCGCGACGACCTGATTTCGACCAACGCCGGCATCGTGAAATCGGTGACCGAGCAGGTGATCCAGCATTCGCCCAACTGCATTATCGTGGTCGTCAGCAACCCCCTCGACGTGATGACCTACTGCGCCCACCTCACGTCGGGTTTCCCCCGGCAGCGGGTCATCGGCATGGCGGGCATTCTCGACACGGCCCGCTACCGGGCGTTCCTGGCCGAAGAAATCAACTGCTCGCCCAAGGACATCCAGGCCGTGCTCATGGGCGGCCACGGCGACACGATGGTGCCCCTGCCCCGCTACACGACCGTCGGCGGCATTCCCGTGACGGAATTTGTCTCCAAAGAAAAACTCGACGCCATCGTGAACCGCACCATCAACGGCGGCGGCGAACTGGTGAAACTGATGGGCACTTCGGCCTGGTACGCGCCCGGTTCGGCGGCGGCCCAGATGGTGGAAGCCATCGTGAAAGACCAGCGCCGGGTGTTCCCGGTCTGCATCAAACTCGACGGCGAGTACGGCATCAAGGACTGCTACCTCGGTGTGCCGGTGATTCTGGGGAAAAATGGCATCGAGAAAATCATCGAACTCGACCTGACCGAAGAAGAAAAAGGCCTGCTCGAAGTGAGCCGGGCCAAAGTGCGCGAGGTGATGGACGTGCTCGACAACATGAGCGCCCCGGCGTAATTCCTACTTTTTTAGTGTGGGGCGGGTTGCTAACCCGCCCCACACTAGTTTTTACTGGGCGAAATCCACTTCCGTGATGTAATACTTCGTATCGCCCATCCAAAAAAAGCGAAAGTATTTTTCCTCGTAATGCACGCGGACGCGCCTGCCGTTGAGCAGTGCCCTTTCAATGCGATGAATCACGCTATCCTGCCCTGGACTCACCGAGAATAAAAATTTCTCAGCGTTGAAGGCCCCCGTGCCGTCCGTCACGCCGCCCTGGAGCAGTTCGCCCTCGTAGGTTTTGAAAATGTATCCCTTCCGGCTGAACTTCGTGATGGTGCCCGCCCGGTCGCCGTCGGAAAAGCTGAATTGGGAAAGCAAAAACGTAACGAGCAGCACGAGCAGGCCCGCCAGGAGCAGGCCAACGAGAAACTTGCGCATGAGGGAGGAGGAATTGGTCTGGGCCACCGATTTACGCAGAAAATTAAATGTGTTGCAACAGGCCGGAAAAAATTCGTTCCCCGGTGAAAACCTACAAGGTCTTTTTTTGACCTTATAGGTTTTGGGGGAGAAAAACCTATTTCGCCCGAATCGCCACCACCGGGTCCATCCGCGCCGCCAGCAGCGCGGGCAAAATGCCCGACAACACCCCAATCAGCGAAGCCACGCCCAGGCCGAGAACGGCGTTTTGCGCCGAAAAAAGCAATTCGAGCGTGCCCAGTTTCATGAACGTCAGCAGCCACACCAGCAACAGCCCCACGCCCCCGCCGATGAGGCTCAGTACGACGGCCTCGAACAGAAACTGGAACAAGATGAAGTAGTTTTTCGCCCCCAGCGATTTCTGAATGCCAATGAGGTTGGTGCGCTCTTTCACCGACACGAACATGATGTTGGCGATGCCGAACCCACCGACAAGGATCGAAAAACTGCCAATCACCCAGCCTGCCAGCGTCAGCACGCCGAACACGCCCGAAATTGCTTTCAGCCCCGCTTCGGGGCGGTTGATGGAAAAGCTGTCGTCCTGCGAAGGCTTCAGCCCGCGCCGGGTGCGGAGCAGGCCGGTGATTTCGCTTTCCAACTGCACCAGTCCGGCGTCGCGCTCGAAGCCTTTGGCCACGATAGTCGGCGTCGAGTAGCGCGTTTGGAACATTTTCGCGAACGCCAGGTACGGGACGTAGCACTTCGTGTCGGGGCTGCCGCCGAAATCGAAGGTGCTTTTGCCTTTTTTCTCCTGCACGCCCACGATGAGGAAGCGGATGCCTTTGATTTTGAACTCCTTGCCCACCGGGTCGATGCCACTTGGAAAAAGCGTTTCGGCGATTTCAGCCCCGACGATGGCCACGTTGCGGGCCGCTTCGACTTCCTGGGGCGTGAAGTACCGTCCCTGGGCCACGGGTACTTCGGTGATTTGGTTGAAATCGTAGGTGATTCCCTGCACTTCGGCTTCGAGGCTGTTGTTGCCGTTTTTGAGCGTCACGCCGCCCTGCCCGTCGATGATGCTCAGGTACGAAGCATTTTCGAGGTTGGCCTGGAGGTAGCGGTACTCTTCCAGTTTCGGTGCCGGACGCTGGAAATACTTCCACCACGGATACTGCCCCCCGCCGAAAAACCAGGGCCATTTCTGCACGTACACGACGTCTTTGCCGATGAAGGCCAGGCTGTCTTTGATGTTGCGTTCGAGCGAATCGACCAGCGTGAAAACGGCGATGATGGAGAAAATCCCGATGGTGACGCCCAGCAGCGAGAGCGTCGTGCGCAGCAGGTTGGAGCGCAGGGCCTGCCAGGCGAATCGGAAACTTTCAAACGTGAGGCGAAGAGCGAGCATGGGTAAAGTTGGCAGTTGGCAATGGGCAGTTGGCCAGTCAGCGAACAAGATTCGTCGGAAAACGGGCCGGGGGCCAACGTAAAATGCTGAACGGCTGAACCGGCGGAGGGCCGGGCCGGAAGGGGAATTTTGAGGCGTTGAGAATCAAACGCACAAGTTGTACCTATTTTTGCCAAAATTCAGTACATTCCCGGCTTCCAGCACCGTTCCTTGAAAATGAAATTATCCGAATTCCGATTCGACCTTCCCCAGAACCTCATTGCCCTCTACCCGACCGAACACCGCGGCGATTCGCGGATGATGGTGGTTCACCGAAAAACCCGGGAAATCGAACACAAAATGTTTTCGGACATCGTCAATTACTTCGGCGAAGGCGACGTGATGGTGCTCAACGACACGAAGGTGTTCCCCGCCCGGCTCTACGGACAGAAGGAAAAAACGGGCGCGAAAATCGAGGTCTTCCTCCTCCGCGAACTCAACCGTGAACACCGCCTCTGGGACGTACTGGTGGACCCCGCCCGCAAAATCCGCGTCGGCAACAAATTGTATTTCGGCGAAAGCGACCTCGTGGCCGAGGTCATCGACAACACCACCTCGCGGGGCCGCACGATTCGTTTCCTCTACGACGGCTCGCACGACGACCTCATGAAGGCCATCGACGGCCTGGGGGAAACACCCCTGCCCCGCGAGATTCGCCGCAAAACCGAGGATTCGGACCGCGAGCGCTACCAGACGATCTTCGCCAAACACGTCGGGGCCGTGGCCGCACCGACCGCCGGGCTGCACTTCACCAAGAACATCATGAAGCGGATGGAACTCAAGGGCACCCGCTTCGCCCCCCTGACGTTGCACGTGGGCCTGGGCACGTTCCGGCAGGTGGACGTGGAGGACCTGACCAAGCACAAAACCGATTCGGAGCATTTCATCATTCCCGAAGACACCGCCCGCCTCGTCAACGAAGCCATGGACGGGGGCCACCGGGTGTGCGCCATCGGCACGACGGCCATGAAAGCCCTCGAATCGTCGGTTTCGGCCAATTCGCGCCTGAAAGCCACCGTCGGCTGGACCGACCGCTTTATTTTTCCGCCCTACGAATTCCGCATTCCCGATTCGCTGCTGACCAACTTCCACCTGCCCGAATCGGTGCTCATCATGATGACTTCTGCCTTCACCGGCTACGACCTCACCATGCAGGCCTACGAAGTCGCGATGAAGGAAAAATACCGCTTTTTCAGCTACGGCGACGCGATGTTGATTTTGTGAGTCGTAAGGTGGTAAGTCGTAAGTCGTAAGTGAAAATTCGGCAAGCGGTTTACTGCCCGATGTCCTGCCTTACGACCTATGACTGACGACTTACGACTCGACCTCCACGCCATCCTCGTCGCCGGTGGGAGCGGGAGCCGGATGGGCAGCACCGTGCCGAAGCAGTTTCTCGAACTGGTCGGCAAACCGATTCTGCTCCACACGGTCGAGAAATTTCTCGCCTACTCGCCCGAAATCCGGTTGATTCTCGTCCTGCCCGAGGCGGATGTTGAACGGTGGGAAAATCTTTCTTCCCAACTCTCCCACTCGCCCCGACATTCCATCACGCTCGTACGGGGCGGAGCAACGCGGTTTCAATCCGTCCGCAACGGCCTGAACGCCGTCGAGGGCGACGGGCTGGTGGCCGTTCACGACGCGGTGCGCCCGCTCGTTTCGGTCGAAGTCATCCGGCGCACGTTTGAAGCCGCCGCGAAGTTCGGCATCGGTGTGGCGGCGGTCGCGGCGAAGGATTCGGTGCGTCAGGTTCATTCAAACGGTCAAAACACCGCCCTCGACCGGGCCGCGCTCCGGCTGATTCAAACGCCCCAAACGTTCCAAATCAGTTTACTGAAAAAAGCCTTCGCACAGCCCGAAAGCCCCCTCTTCACCGACGACGCCAGCGTGGTGGAAGCGGCCGGTTTCGCCGTACACCTCGTGGAAGGTTCCTACGAAAACCTCAAAATCACCACGCCGGAGGATTTGGTGGTCGCGGAGGCGTTGCTCAGGCAGTGAATTCGGGCCATGCTGCGTTACCTTTGGCGGAAAACAAATCGTTCCGATGGAAAACTACCAGCAATTCATCAGCCTCGACCCGGCCATTCGGTTCGGCAAACCTTGCCTGAAAGGCACCCGCATCGCCGTGCAGGACGTGCTGAGTTGGTTGGCTTCGGGCATGACGTTCGAGGAAATTCTGGAAGATTTTCCGCAGTTGACGATGGAGCAAGTGCGGGCGGCGCTGGCTTTCGCGGCGGATGCTGAACGCCGAACCAAATTGGTAGTCGCTTGAATCTCTGAGCTAAACTGGGTAGAAGTTTGGTGCCGCTCTCACTACTGGACATTGCAGGGGTAGAATAGCAAAAAGCGAGGCTGAGTAGTTG
>ERZ1066118.834-NODE-834-length-23974-cov-7.145157_pt1 | contig 23974 bp, 20 predicted proteins | sample MGYA00382765_ERZ1066118 | MGnify/ENA primary metagenome ERZ1066118 (study PRJEB33369, sample SAMEA5778348) | biofilm metagenome | biome: Industrial cooling water; feature: Water cooling tower basin; material: Biofilm | place: United Arab Emirates | collected...
TCGAGAACGGCGTCGACTACGTTCCAACCAACAAGTGGGTGCTCTTCGGACACCACTTCGCAGCCATTGCAGGTGCAGGCCCCCTCGTAGGTCCGGTGCTGGCGGCGCAGTTCGGATATCTCCCGGGCACAATCTGGCTCATCATTGGCGTTGTGCTGGCAGGCGCCGTTCAGGACATGGTGATCCTCTTCGCCTCCGTCCGCCGCGAGGGTAAGTCCCTCGGTCAGATGGCTCGCGATGAGATCAACACCGTCGCCGGTATCACCGCGATGGTCGCGGTCATGGCGATCATGATCATCCTGCTCGCGGTGCTGGCGCTGATCGTGGTGAACGCCCTTCGCGAGAGCGCCTGGGGCCTCTTTATGATCGCGATGACGATCCCCATCGCTCTCCTCATGGGCTGGTGGATGCAGAAGTTCCGTCCCGGCAAGGTGATGGAAGCATCGACGATCGGCGTCGTCCTCGTTCTTGCCGCCGTCATTGGTGGTGGACGGGTCGCTGAGTCGCCGACGCTTGCGCCTTATTTCGTGGCCGAGGGCACGACCCTGGTTTGGCTCCTCGTCGGCTATGGCTTCGTCGCCTCGGTGCTGCCGGTGTGGGTTCTCCTCTCGCCGCGTGACTACCTCTCGACCTTCCTGAAGATCGGGACGATCGGCGGACTCATGGTCGCGATCCTGTTTACGCTCCCGGACATCCAGATGCCTGCGATGACGCAGTTCGTCGATGGAACCGGGCCTGTGTTCGCAGGCAAGCTATTCCCGTTCGCGTTCATCACGATCGCGTGCGGCGCCATCAGCGGCTTCCACGCCCTCATCGCTTCCGGCACAACGCCGAAGATGGTGATGCGCGAGAGCGATACGCGGATGGTGGGCTTCGGAGCCATGCTTGCTGAGAGCTTCGTCGGAGTCATGGCCATGATCGCGGCCAGCATCCTCGATCCGGGCGTTTACTTCGCGATCAACTCGCCAATGGCGGCTGTCGGCCCCACGGTAGAGGCCGCAACCCAGACGATCAGCAGCTGGGGCTTTGTAGTCACGCCCGAGCAGATGTCGGGTCTCGCGGAGGAGATGGGTGAAGAGTCGCTGATGCACCGCACGGGTGGCGCGCCGTCACTCGCCGTCGGCATGGCGCAGATTTTCTCGACGGTGTTCGGTGGAACAGGCGTCGCCGTCTGGTACCATTTCGCGATCATGTTCGAGGCGCTGTTCATCCTCACCACGATTGATGCAGGGACGCGAGTAGGCCGCTTCATGCTTCAGGAGCTTCTGGGCTATGTCTACAAGCCCCTCGGCCGCACCTCCTGGTACCCGAGCATCGTAATCACCAGCGCGCTGGTGGTGGCGATGTGGGGCTACTTCCTCTACGGCGGCGTCACCGACCCGCTCGGCGGCATCAACTCGTTGTGGCCGCTCTTCGGCATCTCGAACCAGCTGTTGGCCAGCGTAGCGCTCTGCGTGGGAACGACAGTTCTCGTGAAGATGGGCAAGCTCAAGTACATCTGGGTGATGCTGCTGCCGATGGCGTGGCTCTTCACGGTGACATTCACCGCATCGATTCAGAAGGTCTGGGCTGAGGATCCGCGGCTCGGGTTCCTCTCGCACGCCCGCCTCTTCCAGGGCTTCCTGGACCGCGGGGAGCTTCCAGGCGGCGTCGCCACGATCGAGGCCGCGCAACGTATGATCTTCAACGACTACCTGAACTCCGTGATTACGGTCCTGTTCATGGCCGCCACGATTCTGGTGTTCGTTGCGTCGGCACGTGAGTGGTACCTGATCGCGTCGAAGAAGAAGGCGGCGGTGCTTCAGGAGCACCCGTACACGCCGACCTCTTACCCGACCGCCGTCTGATTGTATACGGGGGTCGGCTAAGGGGACGGATTGTAAGTAGTTAGCCCTTGACGCGGGGCGGATGTTTCGGCAGGTTTCCGCGAGACTTGCCGCCCCGGTCATCCGACTGAAGGGCTATGCGACTCTCCCGGATCGCACTTCTGCTGACTCTCTGGTTCTGGCTGCCACCGCTGAAGCTTCAACGCTGCAGGGTACGCCGGGAGGAGCACCCAGAAGAAGATCCTGCACCGCAGCGGGCGAGGCGGTGCAATTACGGGGGTAGCGCCCCAGCACCTCGACGCAAAGCTCTCTCGCTGTCATAGCTCCGTTCGTAGCAGCGAGAGAAGGATACGTACCATCGGCACCGGAACCCCGCATTGGAGCGCCGGTGCAGGTGGCAGGGGTGTCCGGTTGCACCGCTGCTGTCCGCGACCTAGTTCGTCCAGCGGCTGCTGAGGCAGAGTTTTACCTTAACGTGCGACCGCGTCCCCGGCACTCTTGAGGCTGATTCTCCCAGCGACGTACCGCTGCCGGCTTGGGGCTGGTAGCCCCACTGGGCCGCGACTAAGCTCCTGGCCCGTTCAACCTCCTCATTGGAGTCGAAACGAATGTCTGTTTTAGGCATCGTGTCGGTGGCCGCGACCGTCTGGTCGTGTGGTCCGCCTGCCGCTTTACCCCGACACGCTATGGAGCTGGAGTCAGTCGGCTCATCGTCGACGCTGCGTATCGGGCACACCAGTTTCCACTTTACCCGCTATACGGCCTCGGGAGGTGAATGATGTTCAATAAGCTGGTCGCCTCTGGTAAGGGGGCTAAAGGAGTTGCCTCCTCCGGAAAGGGAATGACGATCTCGATCATCGCCCACGCCCTGCTGCTTGCAGGTGTGGTGTACGCATCGAACCTTCCACCATCGGAAGAGGAGGCGGCAGAGGAAGAGGTCACTTTCCTCGAGATCGAGGAGAACGAGGTCGAGCCGGAGGCACCTGAGCCTGAGCCGCCTCCTCCAACGCCAGTGGACGTTCCGCCGCCCCCGCAGGGGTTCCAGGAGCTGATTCCACCGCTCAATCCGCCGCCTGTCATTCCTCCTCCCATGGAGAATGCACCGCCGGTGAACATCGCCGACTTCTCGGGTATCGGTGTCGCGGGTGGTACCTCGCAGGGTGTAGCTGGCGGAGTACCGCAGGATGCGTCGGGCGTTCGCCCGGACAGCACTGCGGAGCCGGGGTTCGCTTATCAGGTCGCAGTGCTCGACTCGCCTCCGGCTCTGTCGAACATGACCGACGTGCAGCGCGCACTGGTGCGTAATTATCCGCGGCTCCTGCTTGACGCAGGCATCAGCGGAGCAGTTACGATGCGATTCGTGATCGAGCCGGATGGTACGGTCGACGAGTCGTCGCTGCAGGTGGTGAGCGCCACGAACGATCAGTTCCGCACCGCCGCAGGAACCGTTGTGGAGATGATGCGCTTTCGACCGGGCCGTTATCGCGGGGAGGCCGTCCGCGTGCTCATCGAGATGCCGATCAACTTCCAGGCAGGTAGCTGATTTCATTCAGGCGGCTAACCTGCCGCCGGACACACGACTACAGGAGTAGATCAAAATGCAGATGTCGATGACGGAGCTCTGGGGACACATGGGTGCTTTCGCCCGTGGTATCGTGTTCTGCCTCCTTTTCATGAGCATCATCTCGCTCTCCGTCGCTGCGGCGAAATGGTTCCGTTTCCGTAGAATGGCTGCCGCGACCCGTCGTTTCGCTCCGGAATTCTCCGCTGCGCTTCAGGAGAACAACATCGTAGGTGCAGTCGAGCTCACCGAGCAGCACAACAAGTCGCACGTCGCCCGCGTCCTTGGCGAGTCGCTTCGGGAGGTTGCGCCGCTCCTTGACGATCCGCGCATGGCCGGCGGCATCATCACCTCGGCTGAGCGCTCGATCGAGCGCGAGCAGATCCTTCTCGCGAACGAGCTCAAGTCGGGTCTCGGCATCCTCGCGACCGTCGGTTCTACCGCTCCATTCGTCGGCCTTCTCGGCACCACGATGGGCATCGTGAACGCCTTCACGGGCATGGCCACCGCGGGTGGTGGGCTCGAGGCAATCTCGGCCGGTATCGCCGAGGCACTCATCACGACGGCCTTCGGCCTCATCGTCGCCATCCCGGCGGTGTGGCTCTACAACTACTTCTCGACCCGTCTCGAGACCCTCTTCTCAGAGCTCGCTTACGCTGGTCGTGAGCTGATCGACTGGATGATGGTCCGCGAGGCCAAGCGCAGCCACGGCGTTGACACCAGCGTCAAGGGCGGCCGCGTTGCCGTCGGCGCAGGAGACTGACAATGGCAGGAGGAGTGAGGAGGGGTGGCGGCGGCAGCTACGGCGGCTCCACCCTGCCCACCATCGCTGGCATCAGCAGCGATGTAAACAGCGAGATCAACATGACGCCGATGATCGACGTCATGCTCGTGCTCCTGATCATCTTCATGGTGATTACACCCGCCCTTGCGGGTTACACCGCAGTGCTGCCCAAGGCAGTTACCGCGGAGCAGGAGAGCGACGATCGAGTTGAGCTGGGCATCGACAATCGCGGCTACTTTTATCTCGACGATCGTCCACAGCCGGTTAATCCAGCTGAGCTGGCATCTCGTCTCCAGCAGAGCTATGCCAGCCGCCCGGACGATCACGTGCTGTACCTGAAGGCGGACCAGGGCGTCAGCTACTCGGTCATTCTGACGGCGATCGACGCCGCTCGTGTGGCGGGTGTCCGGCGTATCGGGGCCATCACAGAGATGCAGCAGCCGACAGAGGAGGAGGAGTAGTCCCATGGCAATGAGCTCAGGTGGCAACAAGGGCGGTCCGTCGGCGGAGATCAACATGACGCCGATGATCGACATTCTTCTCGTGCTGCTCATCATCTTCATGGTGGTGCAGCAGGGTCTTCAGCGTGGTTTGAGCGTCCAGGTCCCGCCCATCGAGGCGGAAGCTTCGACGGCGCAGAGCGTCGACCAGATCGTTTTGGAAGTACTTCCTGGCGGGCAGTTCCTGCTCAACACGATGCCGCTGGATCAGGCGAACGTTCAGCAGACACTGACGGATGTGTTTGCGACTCGCGCGAGAAAAGTGATCTTCGTCCGTGGCAGAGAGGACGCCACGTATGGTGACGTCGCATGGGCAGTGGACGTCGCTCGTGCTTCAGGTATCGAGGTTGTCGGTCTCGTCCCGCGCGTACCGGGTGCGTAAGGGCTGATCTCTCAGCTGAAACAGGAAGGGGCGCCGAGTCATCGACTCGGCGCCCCTTTCTGTATTTGGAACCAGAACCGAAGCTCGGTTTGGCCGGCTCGGAATGCTGGCTGCGACATTGATCGAGGAATAGGCCCGGACCGCCTTGGAAGCGCCTGGCAGCCCGCCTGGGCCTACAAAAGTAGGATCGATCTCCTCCGGTGGTCTCCGCTCCCGTCGCTGAACGGCATCTCGGAGGTGACGATGGAGCCGCCCCGCGCCAGGCAGGAAGCTACGCAGGTCCCAGCCAATGGCCGCTTCCCTGCCCCATGGTAGCGCACCGCGCGAGGCGAGCTTCTCCAACCGCTCACTCATGCTCGTGACTCATCCGTGTCAGGCACGGCCTTCCAACGTCGGTCCGGGCGCGGTCACCATCAAGTTCCAGCCCCACCGGGAGCCTCTCAGCGCGTGCTGACATTTTCCTTCCTTTGGCACGCCCGGCGGACCCCCACGCGCGGTGGCACTTCAAGGGGCCAGCACAAAGAAAAAAGGCGCCAGTCGTGACTCGGCGCCTTCCCCTTCCGGCAGAACTCGAGGATCCAGGCGGTTTCAGCCAAAGACAATCCCCAGTAGCCCCCGAATGAGCTCACCCGCCAGGACGAAGACGCCGGTGCCGAAGGCGGCGAACAGCGCAACTCCGGAGGCAAGTGAGACAAAACCCGTAAGCGTCATCAACCCATCCCGCTCGGTCAGTCCAAGACCGAAGCAGAGGATGGCGAATGATGGAACGGTGTTAGTCAGCGGAAGCAGCGGGATCGGGATAGCGAGCAATAGAGCACCACAGATGACGCCGAAGCCGCAGATCATCCGCCCACGGCGCCCGTCCACGAGCAGGTTCAGACGGGGCCGGGAAAACCGCGACATCACTCGATCGACTCGGGTGAGAACCGCTGCCAACACGCCTTTGACCGCCGCAGGTAGCGGTACAGCCAGAAGCCGCGTCGGAAGCGGTTTTCCGCTGCTCCTGCGCAGAAGCTGCAGGCCGAACAGCACGATCAGCATGCTTGCCGGGGCGGTCACCGGTCCGAGGCTGACCGGCGACAGGAAGGGGATCGCGAGAACCGCGGCCCCGAGCGCCGACGCATGGGGGCCAAGGGGCTCCAGCAGGTTACGGACGGTCGGGTTGACTCCACGGTCATAGTGGCCATCCAGCGAGGCCACTGCATGCCGCAATGTGCTGATCGAGCTGAAGGCGCGAGCGTCGAGCTGAGGAGTCACGCGTCGGCCGCCAACACTATGGGGGGAGCAGATCGACCGTCGGTTGTCATTGGCAGAACGCGCCAGGAAGTTTCGAAGTTGTGGGGGCTGCTCATCCAAAGGGAGCGAGCCTGTGCGATCCGGCATTGTTGCTAGTGGCGTGCTTCAAGCGAAGTCAACCCTACAACCGCCGCTGCATCCCGCCTTGCCGCGCGAGACCGGCCTGCCGTAGAGCACCGCCATCCGTGCTCCGGGGCTGCCCTCCAGACGGGCGCATCGACAGCTCGGCACGGCTGGTTACTCATGCCGGGCCACTGGTACTAGTCTCGGCGGGTCCCGCCGATGCGGTAGTTTTCTCGACGCAGCGAAGCGAGAATCGCGGTGAGGCGATCAAGTGGCGACTGCTGCCGTCTTCATTCGAACACCAACTCCCGGCCAAGAATGGGCGTTGAAGATCCTGACCGGGCGTCGAGCGGAGGCGCGGAACATAGCTGAAGATGCGTGCTAGTCGCAACTTCTTAGCTGATGATCAGGTGGGGTTGTATACGAGCACCGGGCAGCGGGCGTCGTCGAGGATCCGCTCTATACGTGGCCCCATGAAGAGGCGATCGGAGCCCGGCCGCACGTCGGTGCCCAGGATGCAGAGGCCGCAGCCTACTTCATTCGCTACGTCGAGAATGATCTCGTCCGGCTCCAGTCCCGCGCGGACCATAGGCAAAGCCCGTATGCCCTGCGCACGGCCGATCTCACATAACTCGCTTACGATGTTGTTCGCGGTGATGAAACGACGATCCTCCTGACGTACCGCCTCGCGCACGGGATCCTCTGGGCCGACTCTGACCACGTTCAGGACGACGACCACGTCATCCTTGCTGGCGATTCTGAAGGCGAGCTCGGCCGCCTGCCGTGCTGCCATGGAGCCGTTTGTCGGCACAACGATTCTGCCCGGGCCCCAGCCGGATGCAGTGACTCCGCCCTTCACCACCAGTGTCGGACATGGGGCAAGCCGCACCAATCGGTCGACGAGCGGGTGGAAGAGCGCATCGAGCAGGTTCGGGTCGCGGTTCGTTGCACCCAGGATCAGCAGATCGTAGTGCTTGTGTGCTTCCGCCAGAATCTCAGTTGCCGGGTCGGCACTCAAGACCATCTTCCGGTTGAGCTCGGGGCCCGGGAAGCGCCGACCCAGATCGTCGAGAAAGCTGCTCCCACTAGGTGGACGATCGCTGACGTTGAGCAGCGTCAGTGAGAGAGGACGGTGACGTCCGAGGCGGCCGAGTATCTCCGCTTCCAGCAGGTGTGTCGGGTCGCCTGCATGCCGCTCGCGAACAGGGAGAAGAACCCGGTGGATCTTCGCGACTGCGCTTCCGGCTGCCAGCTCCTCCCGCCGCAGCCTTTGCAGCTCCTGATCTTCCGGCTTCACCCGCGCCAGAACCCATCGGAGCGCCGGAGGAGCCATGAGCGAAGTAACCATCGCCATCACGACAACGATGGAGAACATTTCCTGGGAGAGAATCCCCAACTCCAGCCCGATCGTAGCGATGATGATCTCCATCGCTCCGCGCGCATTGAGCCCCGCGCCGAAGCTGAGCGCCGTCCAATGCTCCTTTCGCCCGATCAGGCGGGCTCCGAGATAGGTGCCGACCACCTTTCCACCTGTAGCAACCGCGATCACCAATAGCGCAATCAGGAGGAGCCTCGGTTCGAGGAGGGCCCTCGCATTCACCTTCAGCCCTGCGACCGCGAAGAATATCGGTGTGAAGACGGCGGTCGAGAACGTCATCAACTTGTGGTGGACAGCCTGCGGGAGTCGCGGGAGCTGACCGAAGAGGATGCCGATCACCAGCGCCCCCAGAACCGCCTCCAGGCCCATCGCCTGAGTGAAGGCGGCCCAGGCGAAGGTCATCACCACGACGAGCGTCACAAGGCGCTCAGGGCTGCGAACTTCATCCTGCACGAAGTCGACGGCACGCTTCACGAGCCAGCGTCCAACAGTGAAGCTCACGAGCATGACCAGGAGTACGCTTCCCACCGCCTCGGCTACTCCCGCGCCTGTTATGACGCCGGTTCCCGCCAGCCCGGCAACGATCGAAAGAAGAATCCACCCGATCGTGTCATCCGACATCCCGGACGCGATGATCGTCTGACCGATGTCTCTCCGCATCAGGTTCATATCCATCAGAACCTTCGCTATCACGGGAATCGCCGAGATCGACATAGCGGTCGCTACGAAGAGCGCGAACACGAGCCGATGCCCCTCGCCTGGCCGCGCGAGCAGATCGTCAGGGAGGAACCAGCCGAGGGCGAACCCGCTGAGGAGGGTAACGGTGATGCCCCCAAGCGAAACCCCGATCGCCGTACGAGCGTGCTGTCTGATGAGCCCCAGGTCTGTTTCCAGTCCCGTGATCAGCAGAAGGAAGAGCGCCCCGAGCATGCTGACCGTCTCCAGCAGATAGCCGCTGAGATCGGTCGTCGGGACGATCCACGCCCCAATCGCCGGGAAAAGCCCGCTGATCAGCGACGGCCCGAGGATGATTCCCGCCAGGATCTCACCAACTACCGACGGCTGGTTGAGCCTCCGGGCGATCTCAGCCATTGCCCGGGCCGAGAAGAGCAGGATCGCCAGCTGGAGGAGAAGCATGGCGACTACATCATGGGGCGCAGCAGTAAAGGGTGAGCTCAAAACGATCTACATCCTTCGTTCTCTGGTCTGCAGCTCGAGGTCGGTCCTGTGACTACGCCCAAGCTGGATCGTGGCACGGCTTCTAAGATGCTGAACCGAAATATCTTAGAGCCCACTCAGGGAGCGGGCATGGTCACATCCGATCTTAGGAGATTCTGCGGAAGAAACAACCTTTGGGCGGACATTGGGTGAGAGGAGGGATCGGCTGCGGCCTGGCAGAGGCGGGTCGCGGGAAGTTGAATTCGGGTCCTGGAGATTTCCGTTGCCCGTCGATCCGTACTGGAAATCCCTTGAAAACCGATTTCGCGGATGCCGGCGAGAATCGCGCAGATCAAGGCCGGCGGGAGCGTGCCCCCGAGTTGATCGAGGGAGCCGCGACTGAGGCGTACACCGGTACACGGCAGAGAGCCTGCCCGGACTCGATCGTAGCGAGGGGTGACGACGTGCAGCTGTCAGGTGCAGCGCGGAACGCCGTAGCAGCGCCACGCCAAACTGCGCGATTTCTCAACGGCCTTCCGCGGCGGGGATAGCGGCCGGAGAGCTCGGGGGCTGATCATACCTTCTCGGGCTCGCTTCTGATTGCTCAGGCTGGAAGTAAAAAAGGACCTACGCTATGCGCAGATCCTTCCTCGTGCCTGGCGGTGATCCCAGCTATCGCGCTGGTTCCATCGCGGCTTCAAGTCCTTCCCACTCAGCCATCAGCGCTTCCAGTCGCCCCTCCAGCTCCCCTCTCTCCACCTTGAGCTGCTTCACCTGACCGGGTGCAGTTCGCTCGAAAAATCCTGACTCCGAGAACAACGAATCGATCTGGGCAAGGCGGCTTTCGGTTCGCTCGATCTCGCCCGTGATCTCCTCGAGCCGCTTCTCCGTTCGCCCCTTCGAGCCAGTCGGAGCGGACAATTTAGGGCGGTTGGCCTCCGCAGACCCGCCGTTGTCGGTGGAGCTGCGCTTGTTCTGACGATCCTGCCGCCGCGCCTTCATGACCACGTTGTCGACATCCAGGTGGTCATCTCCACTGGCGTGGACGTACTCCTCGTAGTTTCCGCGGTAATCCCGAATCCCGCTCTTGCTGATCTCCACCACCCGAGTGGCGAGCTGTCCGACAAACCAGCGGTCGTGGGATACCAGGATCAGAGTGCCGTCATAGTTCTGGAGCCCCGCCACCAGCGCTTCGATGGACTCCAGATCAAGGTGGTTGGTGGGCTCGTCGAGCACGAGTACGTTCGGCTGATCCAGCGATAGCCGGCTGAAGACAAGGCGAGCGGCCTCTCCACCGGAAAGCGCGGAGAGCTTCTTGTCGCCGTCGGCCCCCGTGAAGAGCATGAGCCCCAGGTGTCCGCGCACGAAGCCGCGATCCTTTCCGGGGCAAAAGTCCCAGAGCCACTCCTCGACCGTCTTCTCCGAATCCTTCAGCTGCTCGTGGTGATCCTGCGCAAAGTAGCCGGGGTGCGTTTCATATCCCCACTCCACCGCACCGGCGTCGGCAGCGATGTCACCCATGATGATCTTGAGGAGCGTCGACTTACCGATTCCGTTGGGCCCCATGATGACGAGCTTGTCGCCCCGCTGAACCTCGAGGTTCACGCCGTGGAGGATCTCCTTCTCGCCATACGCCTTGCGGATCCCCTTGATCGTCAGGACGTCCTTGCCACTTGGACGCCGCTGGGCGAAGCGAAATTTAGGGTAGCGGCGTGAGCTCCCCGGAAGCTCCACGATCTCCTCAGCCTTTTTCTCGATTTGCCGGAGCTTGCTCTGGGCCTGACGAGCCTTGCTCGCCTTGGCCTTGAAGCGCTCCACAAATTTCATCTGCTGATCGATCTCCTTCTGCCGGCCCTCGATGTCCTTCTCGCGGCGCTCCCGGTCCTCCACCTTCTCCTCGAGGAAGTTGGTGTAGTTCCCCTTGTAGAGGGTGACGGTGCGGTAGTCGACGTCCAGGATACTGGTCGCGATGTTGTCGAGGAATCGGTGATCGTGGGAGATCACGGCTACCGGACCCGGGAAATCGCGCAGGAACTTCTCGAGCCAGCGGATCGAGATTATGTCGAGGTGGTTGGTCGGCTCGTCCAGCAGCAGAACGTCAGGCGCGCTGGCAAGCACCTGCGCGAGAAGCACTCGAAGCTTGAAACCGCCGGAAAGCGTCGACAGCGGCTGATGATGGACCTCCGCAGGCAGGCCCAGTCCCTCGAGAATCGTCGCGGCTCGAGCCTCGGCGGTATACCCGTCGAGCCTCTGAACCGTCTCCTCCAGAATGGAGAAGCGGTCGCCATCGAAGTGCTCATGCGCCTTCGCCAACAGCTCCTCCTTCTCCACCATCACCTTCCAGAGCTCAGCATTGCCCATCAGCGTAACGCTGAGAATCGGCTCCTGCTCGTAGAGGAACTGGTCCTGCCGAAGCACGCCAAGACGCAGCGACTTGGGGATGGAGACGGTGCCTTTCGTCGGCTCCAGGTCACCGCTCAGAATGCTGAGCAGAGTGGTTTTCCCGCTGCCGTTCGCGCCCACGAGACCGTAGCGCTCACCCGGGTTCAGCTGAAAGGAAGCGTCGGCGAAAAGCGTCCGCTCGCCGTAAGACTTTTCGAGATTGGAGGCAGAGATCATTCGACTAATCTAACCCGGAAAGCGCTCTTCGTCTGCCCCGTCCGGCAGGTTGATGCAGCCTCAGAAGCGTTGCCAGTAGCGAAAATCAGCGGCTCCCACAGAAGGAAGCGGACAGGGGGTTGCAGGTGATCCAGGCTACTCCCTTCGACACCACCGGACATACGGGCCTTCCCCCGGTTGGCGCCTGCCAAGCGCTTCGTCGCTGCGGCCGGGTTCCGGGAGGACCAACCTCCGGACCATCCCCATGCTCGCACATGAAAAAAGGAGCCTGACAAATCTGCCAGGCTCCCGATCGAGTGAGCTCTACTGCCTCACATCAACTCACCGGCGATAGACGCCGATTCCGTAGTAGCAGGGTGCTGTTGTACACTCGTACATGCTCGACGAGATCACGAAGCGGCCCGCGCCGGGGCTCACCCGAACAACGGGCCTGTCGTTCGCCTCATAGTCCGAGCCGATCGTCTCGCCAGCAGAAGTTCTCACCTCAAGATCGATATCACTGCAGTCCTGGTCGCAAGCACCTGCGAAGAGATAGTCGTACCCGTCATCCAGATCGATCTCGAATGTCTCCGACTGGCTTGGAGCCAGGGTGCCGGAAGCCACATCGAAGAGGGAGAAACCCTCGGAGGCCAGGTTCTCGCTCGTCTCCTGAAGCTGGTTCATGATCACGACCGAGTACTGATCAAGCTCCTGTGTCTCCGCTGGCTGAACCTGTTCGACACGGCGCAGCCCGCTGGGCTGGGGCGGTACAGCGGGCTGCCCAGATCCCTCAATAGGGCCGCCGGTCGGTGTGAAGGCGGTAATTACGCCCGGAAGCTCCCCAGCTGGAACGGTGCTCCCCGGGTCAGCCTTTGGCGCCAGGCCGGGCAGTTCTCCCCAACGTCGGCAACCTCACCGCCCCGTATCCCCTTCCCGCTCACGCGTCAGCTTCTCTACCTCGTTGAGCACCTGACGGAAAGCCTCAGCGCTCTGAGCTCCCTCGACCCTATAACGCCCGTCGAAGACAAAGGTAGGCACCGCCTTCACACCGAGATCTCGGGCGGCGGCAATCGCGTTCGAAATTTCGGTGAGCGACTCCTCAGACTGGAGCAGTGACCTGACCCGTGGCGGATCAGCACCTACTTCAGAAGCGAGGTGAACAAGGACCTCAGGATCGGCAACATCTAGCCCTTCGGTGAAGTGGGCCAAAAATAGTTTGTCGATGAGCGCCTTCTGAGCCTCAGCGCCATGTTCGCGCTCCACGTGCATCGTGACCACGTGAGCACGCAGCGTATTCGCGACTAGAGCCGAATCCCAATCGATTCTGATGCCCTCGCCCTCGGCAATGCTGCCGACCTGACGCGTCATCTGCTCTCCCAACCCGCCGAACCGCATCGCCAGATACTGCCGAACCGGGAGGCTCATCTCCGGGGCTGTGGGGTCGAGCTGGAATGGCCGGAACACGACATCCAGGGGCGTATCGGAGTCGAAAGAAGCCACCGCCTGCTCGAAGCGTCGCTTCCCGATGTAGCACCAGGGGCAGACGATATCTGAGTAAATATCGACTTTCATTCTTCTCACTTCCTTCGCGCTGTTGCACTCCCGGCCAGGCAACTATCTCAGCGATAAAATGTACTGCATTTCCGTCAGGAGGTAACCGGCGACCCATCAGATCAGAGGCAGGTGATGGCGGAGGGAAGAAGCGGAGGCTCGGGAATGCGGTTACCGGTCTCGGTGCTGGACCTGGTCCCGGTTGGAAGCGGGTCAACAGCGACAGAAGCACTCCGGCATTCACTGGAGCTGGCACAGTTCGCTGACCGCGCCGGCTTCACCCGCTACTGGTTCGCCGAGCACCACGGAATGCCGAGCATCGCGAGCTCGGTTCCCGAGATTCTGATCGCGCGCACGGCCGCGGCCACCGAGCGTATCCGCGTTGGGTCGGGTGGGATCATGATGCAGAACCACGTGCCACTGAAGCTGGCAGAAGCTTTCCACACCCTCGAAGCGCTTTACCCGGGTAGGGTAGATCTCGGCATCGGAAGGGCGCCGGGTACCGATCCCACCACTTCGCGCGCGCTACGCCCTTTCAGCCCGGCGCAGTTCACCGAGCAGCTGAACGAAATGACGGGCATGTCAGGCGCCACCCTGGGTGGCGATCATCCCTTCAAATCTGTTCGTGTCGTCCCAGCAGGAGTGGAGCTCCCGCCGATCTGGCTCCTGGGTTCGAGCGGGGCCAGCGCCGAGCTCGCCGGAGCGATGGGGCTCGGGTACAGCTTCGCCAGCCATTTCAGCCCCGCACCCGCGGCTCCCGCCCTCGATGCGTACCGCGCCGCTTTCCGACCATCAGCGCGTTTTCCGCAACCTCACACGATTCTGGCCGTGGCTGCCATCTGCGCGGACTCCGAGGAGGAAGCGGACCACCTCGCCTACACCACCGACCTTGTCTGGGTAAGGTTGCAACGAGGCGAGTTCGGCCCCCTTCCTAGCCCGGAAGAGGGACGGGCGCATTCATTCACGCCGCAGGAACGCGCCGTCGCTGACAATTACCGCAGGCTTCAGTTTATCGGAACGCCGGAGAGTGTCAGCGGCAGGATCCGTCGAGCAGCGGAAGAAGCAGGCGCAGATGAGATACTGATCAGCAGCATGATCCATTCACCGGCAGCTAGAATACGCTCATTCGAGCTGCTGGCGAAATCGTTCGAGCTACACAACGGCTGACGGCAGAGGAGACGAAGGGCGAGGGGCCTCTCGAAGGACCCTCTTTTCGTTCGATCCCGCGCGGTAGCGTAGCAGTTGTAGTTTCTAGACATTACTGCTACGTGTCTAAATCTTCGGCTCCCCTTATGCGGACCCATTCGTGAGATGCTGTGCAGCATTCCGTGCCGCTCAGCGTCAACACACCTTCCTTCCAGAGGCCAGCGCTCTCCAGATAGGTGAGGGTGCAGGGGAACGAGCTCAGCTAGCTGCTCGTGCCCGGCCGGAGCTGCTAGCATGTTGAGAGGCGGTACAATGTCTAAATTACGTCCAGATCCCGATCAGCCACTGGCCATCGCAAGCGCAAGCGAGCTGATGAACCCGGCGTCGCGGAGAAGCTTTGTTCGGATGCTGCTGGGAGGAGGGACTGCGCTCCTGCTGCCGGGGGTGTTCGTAGGTTGCGACGACGATGACGGCGGCATCACCGGTCCGGATGAGACGCCCGATCCGGTCACCGGCATCTCGTTCGATCTACGGACCGACGTGGGCATCTTCAGGATGGTTCACGTGCTGGAGCAACTCGAGAGCGCCTTCTACACCGCTGTGTTGTCCAGCTCGACTTTCTCCAGCTTCACGACGGAAGAGCGGGAGATTTTTACCGACATCCGCGATGTGGAGATCATCCACCGGGAGTTCGTCGCAGCTGCGCTCGGATCAGCAGCCGTTCCGGACATCCGGGGCTCGATCAACAGCACGACCTTGAACTCGATCCTCGGCTCGAAAGCCACGATCATCAGCACAGCGCGCATGTTCGAGAATACGGGCGTCGCTGCCTTGAATGGGGCGGGCAAGTACCTGCAGGATGCCAGGAACCTACTGATCGCCGGGAAGTTCGTATCGGTTGAAGCTCGTCACGCTGCGGCGCTGAGGGACATCGCTCCTCCGGCTGGGCAGGACGCAAACAAGGCGTTTGCCGGCGATGACATTGTCGACGCGAACGGCTTGGATGTGAAGCTCGAGGCGGGAGCCGCCCTCGGCAAAGTCGTCGGAACGAATCTGGTAATCGCAGGGACGTTTGCGAGTCCGGCCATTACCAATGCTCCCACCGCCACTCAGGGAACCGCTTCGGCTGACTTCTTCCCAACGAACCCATAAGCGCGGGGTAACCCGACCAGGAGATACTACATGGAAATGCAGCAGAAGCCGCTTCTCGACGGCATGGATCCCGAGCTGATGGCGCCACTCATCTCGCGTCGCGAAGCAATCAGAAAAGGGCTCTCAACGAGCTCGATGATCGCCGCCGGGCTCGCTTTGGGTTCGGCGCCAGTGGCACTCGCGGTTCTCGCGAAGGACGTCTACGGACAGACCCCGGCGGACATTCTCGACGCCCTCCGCTTTGCTTACGTCTTGGAGAATCTCGAGAACGAGTTCTACAAGGCTGTGCTTGGGACTAGTGCAGTCACGGCGCAGAACAACGCATTCGCGACGGTGCGCGCATCGATCCCCGCAAGCGCGGTCGCCGCGTTCCAGCAGATCCAGAAGCATGAGGCTGCTCACGTGGCGTTCATCGCCCAGGCGATCACCCTCGCAGGTTCGAGCGTGCCTCCTTTGACGGCGAACGACTTCGACTTCACCGGCGGGAACGGCTCAAGCACCCCCGGGCCCTTTGTGCGTGCTACGACCGAGCTCGCTTTCCTCCTGCTGACGGCGCAGGCGTTGGAGGATACCGGCGTGCGCGCATACAAGGGGCAGGCGGGTCGACTCCTCATCAACGGAGATGCACTCTCTGACACGGTTCTGGAAGCCGCGCTTCGGATCCACTCGGTTGAAGCCCGCCATGCCGCCAAACTGCGGCGCATACGTCGAGCTCTCAACACGAGCGACACCAGCCTCCGGTTCAGCGGCTATGTGCTGGGCAGCGGTGTGGCCGCGGCGGGCGCAGGCAACATTGCCAACCCGCCGCAGGCGGTAATTGAGGCGCTGAATGCGATCTACGGAGGCGGATCCGGCCCCGTCTCGTACAACGAGAGCAACACCTCGCATGTCGTCTTCAACGGCACCGCGGCTGTTACCATCAACGCCGCGACCCTCGCCAACACCGATGCTATCGGGAACGCGACCGCCAGGAGCAATGCGGCTCAGATGGCCTTCGACGAGGCCCTCACCAAGGACGAGGTGATCGCTATCGTCCGGGGGTTCATCAAGGACGACGCTGCCCGCGGCTTGCCGTAGAGGTAGGCGCACAAAATAAAGTGGCCGGCCATCAAGCTGATGGTCGGCCACTTTTGCTTTGCCGGGCCGCGTGTTCGCCCAGGAAGGACGCTAGACCGTCGCCGTGCGCTTTCGCTCCGCCGGCTTTTCGACCACCCCCGGTCGGTTCGCCCGGCCTCTCCAGGTGGTGAAACGACGCCAGGTCAGGAAGAAGCCGGTCCAAACCAGCACCAGGGCGCCCGCCGAGACGAGGCCTGCAAGCGTCTGCCCGGGCAGCCCACCAACTTCTCCCGTATGGGCGAAGCGGAGGAAGCTGCGAAGCTGTCGACCCGGTGTGCCGGCTGAGAAGGGCTCCCAACGCTCGACGTCCCCGGTTGCCCGGTTGAGCGCGAGGGTCGCTCGCTTGTGCGGCTGACCTCCGTCCCCGGTGTCGATCGTGTATGTCAGTGCCTCCGCTGTTCCCGGAAGGGCAACGCTGATGCTGCGCCATCCCTCTACCTGCGCTTCGGCGATCGCCTCGAGATGGGCGGACCCGGCCAGCGGGGAGCCGAGAGCGAGCTCGGGCTCTTCCCGTCGCTCGCCGCCTGCACCGGCGCCGGAGCGGCCCGCCTGCGCCGCCGCCCCCGCAGGGGGAGGCGGAGTATCGCCCGCAATGCGGTACACGAGCGCGGTGGCCCACGGGTAGGAGATCATCACTCCTGAAAACACGATCAGGAAGAGCGGGACGAGCGACCAGAAGCCGATCACGTTGTGCCAGTTGAAGTCACGCGCCTTCCCACGCAAACCGCTGCGGAATACGGTGATGTTGCGGAGCGCAGCGCGGTTCCAGTTCCTTGGCCACCAGAGATAGAGTCCGCTGATGACGATGAAGAGGAAGCCGAGGTTTGCGGCGCCCGTTATCGCTCGGCCGCTATCGCGCTCTTCACCGCTCCTCGCGAGCCAGCGGTGCCAATCCGTCATGAGCGTGAAGAACTCGCGCACGCTGCCCGAGCCCCGCCCCAGGAGTTCGCCCGTATAGGCGTTCACGTACGCGCGCCCAACCCGGCCGTAGGCGATCATGGCCGGAGCATCTGCATCTGAATACCAGGTGATCGCAGTCGGCTCGCCGCCTTCGATCGCTGGCGCCGAGGCGAGAAGCGTCTCGGCGGGCAGCCGCTCAGAGACGGTGGATGGCGCTGAGCCGTCGAGGCCGCGCGTATCCGCCCAGGCGGTGATCTGGCGCTGGTACGTCAGTAACACCCCCGTCGCCGACATGATCACGACGATCACCCCGACCACGAGCGCAGTCAGAAGGTGGGCCCAGAATATTGCTTTTCTGAAGATTGCCATCGTTAAACCGTTTGGTTCTGAGCTGTAGAGGGCGTGCTCGGGGCCAGGCGCAGCTTTCTCTGTCGGCGCCGCGGAACCGCCGCAACCCCTACAAAGCTACCGAGCTGCCGACAAACCGCAGCCGTAAGGCTGCGATTGAGATTCGTTCTCAGCCAAGATACGCCTTCTGCGCCTGCGGTCAAGAAGGTGTAGCGTCACAACGTCGCCGCGAAGCAGGGAGGAAATTCGGGGAGGGGGTCCAGTGGAGGCCGCATGCAGGGGCCAGTGGGAGGGTCGAGAAGGGTGGAGGCTTCAACCCCGAAGCCCCACCTCTCGCCGAATCAGCGAATCAGCTTCGCCGTCGTTTCGATCAGGCGGAGGGTCTGGTGCCTGATCGCCGCCTCGACCGCATCGCCCAGCGGCTGGTTGTTCGCGGTGACGGAGACGCCATAAGGGTTACCGCCCGCGCCGTATACAACCGCGTCAGTGTAGCCCGGCGGGACGAGAATCGCGCCGAAGTGCATGAAGGTGACGTACAGCGATTGCAGCGTGGTCTCCTGACCTCCATGAGCATTCATCGCGCTGCTCATGGCGCTGGCGCACTTGTTGGCGAGCTGTCCCTTCTGCCAGATCGGACCGAGTGTATCGATGAAGGCCCGCATCTGACTCGCCGCGCCGCCATAACGGGTCGGGGCGCTGAAGAGATATGCATCCGACCAGACGAGATCATCCGGAGTCGCCTCGTGGATATGCGCCGTGCTCGCGAGCTGGGCAGACCACGCCGGCTGCCCTTCAACAACGGCCTGCGGGGCAGTTTCGCGAACGCGCCGCAGCCGCACCTCCGCGCCCGCCCCTTCTGCGGCCGCGGCGGCGATCTCAGCCATACGGTGATTCGTCCCGTAAGTGCTGTAGTAGATGATAGCCAGCTTCACGTTAGCCATTGCCGATTCCTTAGAAGTGAGATATCCAATGATACGGAGGGGGTGAGCGCAGTGACGGCTCAGCTCAACGGAGCCCGGTCAATTGCAATAGCCGCTCCAGCCACAGCACGGTATCAGATCATCGAAAGCTCCGAGCGGTGAGGCGCGAATAGGGCGCGAGGGAGCTCCTCCGTCTTAGGCGGGTCAAGTGGCTGGCGGCGGAGTCGGCAGCGCAATGGTGAATACGCTCCCCTTCCCCACCTCGCTTTCAGCCCATACCCGCCCGCCATGCTGCTCGACGATCGTCTTCACGATCGCGAGGCCGAGACCGGTCCCGCCCTTAACTCTCGCGTCCGACGAGTCCACCTGACGGAAGGGCTCGAAGATCGAGACGAGCTTATCTCGTGGGATCCCGCTTCCCTGGTCGGTGACTCGGATCGTCAACTCATCCCCGGCCGCGTCCGCCTCGATGCGAACGGTGGAGCCGGCAGCGGAGAATTTGATGGCGTTGCTGAGGAGGTTCGCTAGCGCCTGGTGCAGCCTGTCAGGCTCGCCGAGGACAGTTGCGGTGGCTGCATTCACTTCCAGCTTCACTCCGGCTGACTCAGCCATGGGGCGCAATCCGACCATCACCTCCTCGAGCATCTCCGCGACGTCGACGGGTTCTTCCACGAGGTCCAGGTGCGAGAAGCGCATCTTCTGCAGGTCGAGGATATCGTTGACCAGACGCACCAGACGCTCGACGTTTTGGGTCGCGATCTCGAGCATCCGATGTCCCTGGGGATCGAGGGTGCCGAGGCGGCCGGTCAGCAGCAATCCAAGCGCACCGCGCATGGAGGTGAGCGGAGTCCTTAGCTCGTGGCTGACGATGGAGACGAAGTCGTCTTTGAGACGGTCCATCTCGCGTTGCCCGGTAATGTCCCGCGCTACTGCCTGAGCGGTGAACCCGCCGTCCGTGCCGACGAGGAGCGACAGATTCTGTCCGATCCAACGCTCTGTTCCATCCGCGGCGACAATCGGGAATTCGTAATAGCTGGTAGGCTGGAGGTCAGCGAGCTGCTTGAGGTAGAAGAGGCGAGCTTCTTCCCGTACATCTTCCCTGATCAGATCCGTGTAGTGCATCCCGATCAGCTCGATCGAGGAAAAGCCGGTGATTTGGGTTGCTGCCGGGTTCACATAGGTGAAGCAGCCCTGATCGTCGGTGTTGAAGATGATGTCGCTCGCAGTCTCTACGAGGCGTCTGTAGCGCTCCTCGCGGGCGCGGGCGGCGCGCTCGACAGCCTTCCGCTCCTCGAGATCGATGACCCGGCAGCGTGTAAGGGTCGTGTCGGAGCCATCATCCGTGACCGTCTGGACCCGGATACGGAAGACCGTTCCGTCCATGCGGACCCCCAGCGCCTCGTAGTCGCGCTGCGGCCCGTCCTTTATCGCTGCTGCGATCATCTCCCGATGCTCCGGCGCCACGAACTCGAGAACGCCGCGACCGATAACACCCGCTGCAGAGCTCCTGAACATTCGTATGAAGGCGTGATTCGCATCGACGATACTGCCGCCGTCGTGAATCGCCATTCCCTCCCAGCTCGGGTCGGAAGCCTCCCCTTCGATCATCAGCCGTTCAGTGTGTCAGTGGCGCGAGAGAGATCTTCACCAAGCATTCGGCTGCATGGGTTGGAATGGGGCCATGGCATCCATAGCACAATCCATACGGCAGCTTTCTGAAAAGGTTGTCCTCATCGCTGTGCCTCGCAACCCTCGGGTGTGGCGGAGGCCAGCCACGGCGGCTGTTGAAACGCCGAAAATGGCCATACCCCCCCCCCGGCCGCGCCCCCCATCAACGCGCTTACGGTGTGGAGCTACGTATTGCTGTACAACCCGGATACCGGGCGGGGTTCGAGCCCGGCTGCGGCTTCCCTGGCGCGTGAGTGGCTGCCGTGGACCTCACGCCAGTTGCGCGGAAAAGGCTTTACTGCGGATATTGAACAGGCTGGCCGCAGGAACTCTTCGACGCCGCCCATTCTGGGGTTCCGGCGCTGGTGGATCTCTTCCCGAGCGAACCAATCAAATGAAACGTATCCTACGTTGGAGCGCCTTCTCCTTTGGAGGGGGACTGGCGATGCTGTTCGGCACGCCGGGAACTGCGGAAGCTCACGTCTGCATGGACTTTCCCGTCTCACGAGTCGGTGCAGAGTGCGTTGCGCGCTCACCCCAGAAGGTCGGCCCCTGCCCGGTAGCGCGTGGGACGAACCTCAACGTCTTCCGGCCGGGTGAAACGATCAAGGTCGTGCTGCGGGAGACGATCGATCATCCGAGTCACTATCGCATCGCCTTCAATCCTGACGGCGACGAGTTCCGCGACCCGGTCACCGTCGATGACATGGCGAACGACTATCCCTTCATCCTCGTGGACGCGATCGAGGATGACAGCCTTTCCATGCAGGAAGTGGAGATTACCTTTCCGAACGTCACAACTGAGAACGGCACGCTCCAGCTCATTCAGGTGATGTACAACAAGGGCGCAAACGGCTTTGGCGGTCGGCGGAACCAGGAGCGCACACCCACGGATAACGACGATCTCTATTACAGCTGCGCCGACATCGCGCTTCGCGGGGCCCCGGTAGTAGCGGCTGCAGAGCCGGCTGCTCCCTTTCGTGAGGAGCACGGTAGCAGGCTGCCGCTTGTCGCGTTCGCGGCGGCGGGGATGGTTGGGCTCGCCGCTCGCAAGGCGCGAAAGTCGAGGTAGCTCCCGGCTGCTGATTGCAATATCTGCAAGCGAACGAGAAGGTCCGCCCGCGAATAGCTTCGGGGCGGACCTTTCGCTTGCAGGGAGCGCCGTGGCCGACGGACCTATTCGAGGCCGGGGCTGACCGGGCCGTCCGGATCAGGAGCCGGCCCATTGAAGTGAGCTGCCCGCGACCTTGATCCAACAAAACGCCGCCCAGGAGGGCGGCGCTCTGTCTCAGCCTCATGTCAGCTGGCTTCGCGGATCAGCTCGACGAGTCGATCGACTTCTTCCGAGTTGAGGCGGTGTTTCGCAACACTTCGGAGCAGCAGGGGCATCTGAGCCATGATCTCTTCGTTTTCAACGATGTCGTGTGGGAGTCTTCCGTTCTGGATCGCCGCGACGTCGCGAAGGTGCTTCGCCTCCGGAGCATCGAGATCATAGCCGAGGCCGCTGCAGATCCTGTTGAGAACCGCCTGGTTCTGCGGTGGAGCGACCCGATCGTTCTCGATACGGCTGAGATTGCCAGCGTCAATGTCGGCCTTATCGGCAAAGTCCCCGAGCGTCATCTGCAGCTCGCGCCGCCTCTCGCGGATCAATCGACCAAATGTGCTCATCGTGCTCTCCGTTCGCTGAACCTTCAGCCAGCATGCATGTATTCGAAACAACCGGCGACTATGGAAAACCTCTTCATCTCCTGATCAACCAACAGCTGAATCGAATCATCGTCGGTGCACAGCGGCCCAGGGCAACGCCTACCCCCGTCTCGGCGGTAAGCCTCAGGAAGGATCGCCGATCCCTGGAACCGTTCTCAAATGTGTCGATGGGACGAGGGTCACCTGGAGAAGTAAAGCTCTGCTCTTCGCGCCGCCAGCGTGCCTTAGCCGGCCTCGTGATTCGGCACCCCCTCCTCCACCCTCCGACTCGCAACGGCGGGAAGCTGCATGCCTCCGAGCTGCACGTCCGCGGCCTGGGAACAAACAGGCGATCTAACACTTGTGATACATTATCACACGCGAATAGATAGCTGTACCTAAAGATTATATCAAGCGTTCGCGGAAAACTTCATTTTCTAAGGCCAAAATCCGCTCGCGGCTTGGACCCGGCCCGAAACGCCACCCTCAGCCGGTCCTATGTCATCCCAGAACGGGGAGTCCTGGTCGCTGAAACGACCATCACCCGCGTGTGTCCCCTGAACGAGCTCCCAGGCGGGACACAGCTCGCCGAAGATTGATGATCCGAAGGCGTCGCGGCAGTGGCGCTCCGAGAGCGCTCGAGTGGTCGGCATCAGCGATTATTAGGGTGTCAGCGCGAGCACCAGGAAGGCGATAATCGCGAGCAGAACTCCGGCGTAGCCGCCGAGCGTCAACACTTCGCCGAGCAGAAGGACGGAGAGCACGTTGGCCAGGACGATCGAGACGGCGCCGAAGAGGGCCATCGTCCGACCCAGGTCCACGGTGGCGAATACGTAAAGCTGCCCCACGGTGGCGACAGTTCTTATCAGTGTGTACGCGACGAACCACCAGGAGACGAAGGAGCGGAGCTCGAATCCGGAAGCTCGCAAATTTGCCCGGGCGATCAGATCACCAGCAGAGAAGAGCGCCTGGCTCGCCAGAATGACTACGATCGGGTTCATCGGCCTTGAACGAGCATCATTTCGGGAGCGCACAAGCGCTTCGAGCTTTATAGTGTATACGTACGGGCGAGGCCAGCGCCCTGCAGCCTCGGGACATGTTATAGCTGGCATCTCCGGTACGCCTGCTTCTTCTGCTATTGTTCGAGTTTCACCCAGCCATGCCTGGTGGATCCTCCCTAATGCTCTGAGATGAAAGCAACACTCCTTTTCAGCCTGGCCGCTTTTGCCGTAGGCTCGGCGGCCTTCAGTTACCAGGACGGTTTTTTCGACCAGGATCTGACCGCCGACGCGACAGCTGCGATCGCTGAGGCGATAACACCGCTCGTGTCGGATCCGCTAGTAGCAGGCACCCCCTGGACGCGGCCAGAGGGTCCTCTGCGGGTCGCCCTGCAGGCGGGTCACTGGAAGGCTGCGGAGGCCCCTGATGAACAAGCAGGTCTTCGCGGAAATGGGACTCGCGGCGGCGGAAAGGCTGAATGGGAGGTAAATTTCGAGATTGCGGAGAAGACTGCGGCGATCATGAGGGAGCAGGGCTTCGTCGTCGACATCCTCCCTACCACCATTCCGCCTGACTACTGGTCGGACGTGTTCGTTGCAATTCACGCGGACGGTCATCCGAGCACGTCGGTCTCAGGCTATCGGGTAGCGGCTCCGCGCCGTGACGCGACAGGCCGCGCGGCGGAGTTTGCCAGGATCCTGGAGGAGCGTTACGGCGAGGCGACTGGAATTCGTCTATATCCCGAGCTCACCCGCCGGATGCAGGGCTACTACGCCTTCAACTACCGTCGCTACCAGCACGCGCTCCACCCCATGACCGTTGGAGTCATAATCGAAACCGGGTTCCTGACCAACCCTGGCGACCGACGCATCATAGTCGACGCGCAGGAGAGGTCCGCAAAAGGTATCGCGGAGGCTGTCACCCTGTTCCTCAAGACCTGTC
>ERZ1066118.836-NODE-836-length-23916-cov-7.740162_pt1 | contig 23916 bp, 24 predicted proteins | sample MGYA00382765_ERZ1066118 | MGnify/ENA primary metagenome ERZ1066118 (study PRJEB33369, sample SAMEA5778348) | biofilm metagenome | biome: Industrial cooling water; feature: Water cooling tower basin; material: Biofilm | place: United Arab Emirates | collected...
GTGTTCGGCTCACGCCGCTCGCAGCGCCGCGTTTTGGAAGCTGAAGCGCGCCGCGCGCTCGCTGATGAAACGCTCGTTTTGCGCTCTTTGCAAATTGAAGTGCGAAACGCCGCCGCCAATCTTTTCGCGGCTCAGGAAGCGCAAAATTTGGGCGAAACCCAGGTCGAAATCGCGCGCCAGTTCCGCGAGGCTGCCGCGCGAAAAGCGCAGCTTGGCGATGTGCCCGCCGTGCAAACCCAGCGCGCCCAGCTTGAACTCGACCGCGCGCAAAACGACCTCGAAAACGCGCGCGCCGAGCGTTTGGTGCGCCGCGCGGTTTTGAATCAACTCGTGGGTCAAGAGCCGCAAATGCCGCTTCGTGTCGCGCTCACGACGGGCCTCAATCGCACCGCCTCGCCGGTTGTTTCGGGCGTCGCGCCAACGAACACGGCGCCACTTTCTACGCCGCCCGTTGTAGGCGCGTCCTCGCAAGTTGGCTCCGATTTGGTGGCGGCTCGCTCGCAGATTTTGCCGCAAGCCTTGGCTGCGCGCCCCGATTTGCTGGGCGCTCAGGCGACTTTGGAAGCGCGGCAGGCCAACGTGAACGCCATCGCGCGTTCGCGGTTTCCGCAACTCGAACTGCAAGCGCGGCGCGGCGGCGTTTTCGATTCGGCTTCGACTTCGCTGCGTGCGGTTGTAACGGTTCCGATTTTCGATTTTGGCTCCATTAAGCGCGAACGCGCGGCGGCGCAAGCCCAGGTTCGCGCGCAGGAAGCCGAAATCGCGCTTTTGCGCTCGCAAATCGGCGCGCAAGTGGAAAGCGCGCTCGTGCGCCTCAACCAACAACGCGCCACCGTCGAGCGTTACCGCACTTCTTTGGTGCCGCAAAGCCTCGATTTGCTGCGGAAAACGCAAATCGGCTACGCGCAAGGCGCTTCAACTTTCTTGGAAGTTTTGGACGCACAACGCGCCGCTCGGCAAACCCAAACCGAATATCTGCAAGCGTTGGTTGGTGTGAATACGAGCGAAACCGCGCTTCAAGCCGCTTTTGGCGCGCAGTTGCCCGCGAATTTAACCGGCGCGCTTTCCAATCCTACCGGAGCCAACGCGCCCGATGGCACCGCTGCGCCAGGAACTTTGCCCGAAGGCACCATTCCGCCCGTTCAAACCGCACCAATTAATCCGCCCTCGGCGAATTTGCCGTCAACGGGTGCCACCTTACCGACCCCGAATCGCTAATTCCAATGAATCTCAAAACCAAAAAATCAACTCTTCCGCTCGTGGTGAGCGGTTTGGGCGTGGGCCTCGCGGCCTTTCTTGTGGGCTGCAACCAAAACCCCGCGCCCGAAACGGCCAAAGCGCCCACCGAAGAAGCCGCGCACGCCGATGAACACGGTCACGCCGAAGGCAAAGACGACCACAAAGACGAAACCTCACACGAGGGTCATGACCACGCTAAAGAAAGCGAAGCGGGTCATAGCGAAGGCGAAGCCGGTCACTCCGAAGGTGAAGAAGGCCACAGCGAAGCCGGTCACTCCGAAGGCGAGGGCGAAGCCATCGTTTTCGAGGGCGATACCGCGCGCGAAGCGGGGATTGCAACGCAAACCGTCGCGCTTGAAGCTCAGACGACGGGGATTCCCTTCAACGGCCAAATCACCGCGCCGCCGGGAAGTGTTGTGCGTGTTTCGACGCTCGTTCCGGGCCGCGTCACGCGACTTTTGGCCGCGCCGGGAGCGAGGGTTTCGCGCGGGCAAACGCTCGCGGTTGTCGAAAGCCGCGCGATTGGCGAAGCACAATCGGCCTTTGGCGGCGCCTCGGCGCGTTTGCAAACCGCGCGGGCGAATTTTGATGTCGTGCAGCGACAAGCGCGCGCCGGGGTCTTTTCGCGCGCTCCTCTCGAAAGTGCGCGTCGCGCGCTCACCGATGCTCAGGCTGACGTTCGGGCGCAGGAAATCGCCGTTCGCCAAAATCAAACCGCGCTCGAAAATGCGGTGCGACTGGCGCGCGTTGGGAGTTTTGCTTCGCCCGCTTTGGAAGCCGCACGCGGGCAACGTGCGGGCGCTCAGGAAGCGTTGAAATCGGCGCAAGCCGCTTTGAGTAGCGCCCAAGCCTCGGTTGAATCGGCGCAAAGTGAACTGGCGCGGCGCCGCCAACTCGCAAGCGCGGGCGCTTACGTTGCGCGGCCAGTCGACGAAGCGCGTCGCGCTCTGGTGGCCGCGCAAAGTGCTAAGGCCGCCGCGCAAAGCGAAGTCGCCACCACGCGCGCCAATTTGAATCGTGCGCGTTCGCTACAAAGCGAGGGTTTGGTTTCGGGCCGCGACCTCGAAGCCGCCCAAACAGCCTTTGAAACCGCGACGGCTCGTCTCGAAACCGCGACTTCTGACCAAAGCACCGCCCAAACGGAGTTGGAACGCCAGCAAACGTTGGCGCGCTCCAATGTCGCGGGCACAGCCGAAGTCGCGGCGGCACAAAACCAACTCGCGGCGGCACAGGCCGACGTTCGCACCCGAAGCGCCGAAGTGACACGGGCGCGTGAAGGTTTGCGTTTGGCGGAAGTGGCGCTCAAACGCGAAAGCTCGATTTTCGGGCAAAACATCGCCAATCGCCGCGAAGTTTCAGTCGCTCAAGCCAACGTGCAAAACGCGCGCTCGGCACTCACCAAAGCGCGCCAAACGCTATCTGTCGCGCAGTCGGCGTTTGAACGCGAAAATCGAATCTATCGCCAAAATCTGAATAACACCGCGCAGATTCAAAGCGCGCGCGCACAACTGAGCGGCGCTCAAGCCGACTTCAACGCCGCGCAAACGGCGCTGCGATTGTTGCAATCGCGGCCCGGTGGTTCGGCGAGTGTGCCGATTGTGGCGCCGATTGGGGGCGTAGTGCAAAGCCGTGATGTCAACCTCGGCGAAACCTTGGCGGCTGACGCGCCGGTTTTAACGCTCGTCAATCTCGATAATCTGGCCGTTGAAGCCGCCGTCGCCGAACGCGATATTCCGCGCGTTCGCATCGGTTCAGAAGTTCGGCTCACGGTCGCGGCGGCGGATAACGCCAGTTTGCGGGGCCGCGTCAGCTTTTTGGGAGCGCAACTCGACCCCGAAACGCGCACCCTGACGGCGCGCGCGGCGGTTCCCAACACGGGCGCGCTTCGCCCCGGAATGTTCGCGCGCGGCCAAATCGTGACTGGTTTGGGCGGCCAAATTCTGCGGATTCCCGCCGATGCCATTCAGGATATGGAAGGCAAAAAAGTCGTTTTCGTGCCCGGTGAAAAAGCGAATAGCTTTGAGGCGCGCGAAGTTCAAGTCGGCGATACCGAGGGTGGACAAATCCAAATCAAAAGCGGCCTCAAACCGGGCGATAAAGTCGTGACCAAAGGCGCCTTTGTCGTTAAAGCGCAAGCGATGAAAGCCGAACTGGGCCACAGCCATTAAGGAGGCTGCAATGAAACAATCTCAATTCACGATTACCGGAATGGATTGCCCGACCGAGGAGCAAATCATCCGCAATCGTTTGAAAAATATCGCGGGCATCGAATCACTCGATTTCAATCTGATGCAGCGCGAGCTTTCGGTTTCGCACTCGCTGGACGACGACCGCGACATTCTTTCGGCGCTTGAAACCCTCGGTTTGGGCGCGCAACGAAAGAGCGAAACGCCTGCGGATTCCGCCGAAAGCGGCCACCAAAGCATCACTTTGGCGGCGAAAATAGCGATGGGTTTGGCGGGCGTGGCGGCCATTGGCGCCGAAGGCGTCGCTTATGCGACGGGACAGGATAATTCGTGGCCCGTCATCGGCTTGGCTTTGCTTTCTTTGGCTTTGGGCGGGCGGCAAACGCTATTCAAAGGCTTTATCGCGCTCAAAACCTTCACGCTTAACATTAATTTTCTGATGAGCATCGCCATCATTGGCGCGGTTTTCATCGGAAAATGGCCCGAAGCGGCGATGGTGACATGGCTTTTCGGCTTGGCCGAAATGATTGAAGCCTTCTCGCTCGACCGCGCCCGCAACGCGATTCGCGGCCTCATGGAAATGACGCCCGAAACCGCGAGCGTTCAAGACGCAAGCGGCGTTTGGCAGGACGTTCCGGCGCAGTCGGTGAAAATCGGCCAAACGGTGCGCGTTCGCCCCGGCGAACGCATTCCACTCGATGGCGTGGTAGTTTCGGGTCAATCCAGCGTCAATCAGGCGCCCATCACCGGCGAAAGCCTTCCCGTTGAAAAACAAAACGGCGACAGCGTGTTCGCCGGTTCGATTAATGAACGCGGCTCGTTCGAGTTCCGCGTGAGCGCCGAAGCGTCCAATACAACTTTGGCGCGCATCATTCGCTCGGTTCAGGAAGCGCAGGCGCAACGCGCGCCGACGCAGCGATTCATTGACAATTTCGCGCGTTATTACACGCCGATTGTCGTCGTTTTCGCGTTTTTGCTGGCTGTTGTGCCGCCGCTCTTTTTTGGCGCGGAGTTTTCCCCCTGGCTTTACAAAGCTCTGGTGATGCTGGTCATCGCGTGCCCTTGTGCGCTCGTGATTTCGACGCCGGTTACGGTCGTGAGCGGCTTGGCGGCGGCAGCCAAAGCGGGCGTTTTGGTCAAGGGCGGCGTGCATTTGGAAAACGGGCGGCGCCTCAAAGCCGTTGCGCTCGATAAAACCGGCACGCTGACTTTGGGCAAACCCACCGTCACCGACATCCTCGCGCTACCCAGAGTAGATGAAACCTTCGTTTGGGAAAAAGACGCGCTGTTGCAACTGGCGGCGAGTTTGGACGCGCCCTCCGAGCATCCCGTCGCTTCGGCGATTGTGGCGGCCTGGACAAACGGCGAGGCCAATCGGCCCATTTTGCCGGTTGAGGATTTTGAATCCATCACCGGACGTGGCGTGAAAGGTCGCATTGGCGGCAAGCTCTATTTCATCGGCAATCACCGTTTGACCGAAGAAAATGGCGTGTGCGGCCCGCACGTTGAAAGTGAACTGCAACGCTTGGAAAACGAGGCGAAAACCGTCGTCGTTTTAACCAGCGAAACCGAGGCGCTGGCGGTTTTGGGCGTGGCCGACACGCTACGCGAAACCAGCATCGAAGCCATCCGCGAGTTGCACGCCCTGGGTGTGCAAAGCGTGATGCTGACCGGCGATAATAGCACAACGGCCCGCGCCATTGCCCAAAAAGTCGGCATTGACGACGCGCGCGGCGACCTTTTGCCCGATGACAAATTGCGGGCGATGGACGAACTGCTGCAAAAACACGGCGCGGTCGGCATGGTCGGCGACGGCATCAACGACGCGCCCGCGCTCGCCAAAGCCACCGTTGGTTTTGCGATGGGAGCGGCGGGCACCGACACGGCGATTGAAACCGCCGATGTCGCTCTCATGCAGGACGACCTGCGAATGTTGCCGCTTTTCATTCGCCTGAGCCGCCAGACGGGACAGATTCTGGCGCAAAATATCGCGTTTTCGATTGGCGTGAAAGCCGTCTTTTTCGCACTCGCCTTGGCGGGCCATGCCACGTTGTGGATGGCCGTTTTCGCTGATTTGGGTGCGAGTCTGCTGGTGGTTTTCAATGGCCTTCGCTTGCTGCGATTCCACAATCCGGCAGCCCCACAGGGGGTTTCCCACCCATGATTAACAATATCGTTCGGTTTTCGATAAAAAACCGCTTTTTCGTGCTGTTGATGGCCCTCGCACTCTTCGTGTATGGCCTCTACAACGCCTTTCTGCTACCCATTGATGCTGTTCCCGACATCACCAACAAACAGGTGCAAATCAACACCGTGATGCCGGGGTTGGCGCCCGAAGAAATCGAGCGTCAGATTACCTTTCCCATCGAAGTCGCGCTGTCGGGAATGCCCAATCTCGAAGAAACGCGCTCGATTTCGCAATTTGGACTTTCGCAGGTCACGGTGATTTTTAGCGACGCAAAGGACATCTACTTCGCGCGCCAACTCGTCGCCGAACGCTTGCAACAGGTGCGTGGTGATTTGCCTCCGAGTGCCGCGCCCAGCATGGGGCCGGTTTCAACCGGTCTGGGCGAGATTTACAACGTCGTGGTCGAAGGCAAAGGCAGCGCGATGGAGCGACGCGAAACGCTCGATTTTCTCGTGCGGCCCCAGCTTCGCACCATTCCCGGCCTTTCCGAAGTCAACTCGTTTGGCGGCTTCGAGAAGCAGTTCCAAGTGACCGTTGACCCGCAAAAGCTGCAAGCGCGCGGTTTGCATTTGCGCGAAGTGATGGAAGCTCTGGAAAAGGGCAACCAAAACGCGGGTGGCGGCTATCTCAACAAGGGTCAGGAACAACAACTCGTGCGCGGTGTCGGCGTGGTGCAAACCCTCGACGACATCAAAAACATTGTCCTCAAGGCCGAAAACGGTGTGCCGGTTCTGGTTAAAGACATCGCGCAAGTTCAATACGGCGCCAACATCCGTCAGGGCGCGGTAACGCGCAATGGCAAGGGCGAAGCGGTCATGGGCATCACGATGCTTTTGGTTGGCGAAAACGGGCGCGTGGTCGTGGAGCGGGTCAAAGACCGCATGATTTCGATTCAGAAATCCCTCCCCGAAGGCACCAAACTCGTCGGCTTTTTGGACAGAAGCGAATTGATTGGCCGCACGACGGCGACGGTTGTTCGCAACCTCACCGAAGGCGCGATTTTGGTCATCGGAATTCTGTTTTTGTTCCTGCTGCAACTGCGCGCGGGCTTGATTGTCTCGGCGGCGATTCCACTCGCCATGCTCTTTGCCATCATCGGCATGAGGTATTTCAATGTGAGCGCGAACCTGATGAGTTTGGGCGCCGTTGACTTTGGCCTTATCGTGGATGGCGCGGTGATTATCGTCGAAAACTGCGTGCGCCGTCTGGCGCATATGCGGCATGAACTGGGCCGCGACCTGACCGAAGACGAGCGGTTGGAGCAGATTTACGAAGGCGCAGTCGAAGTGCGCCAAGCCTCGCAGTTCGGCGAGATGATTATCATCGCCGCCTATCTGCCGATTTTGTCGCTTGTGGGCATCGAAGGCAAAATGTTTCGCCCGATGGGAATGGTCGTGATTATGGCGCTCGTGGGCGCGCTTTTGCTTTCCATGACCGTCATTCCCGCGCTGTGCGCCTACTTTTTGCGCGTCAAATCGGAAAAAGAATCGCCCATCATCACCGTTGCGGGCAAAGGCTACGAGCCGTCGTTGCGTTGGGCGCTCGGCCATAAGTGGTGGGTCACGGGCGGCGCCGTCGTGTTCTTCGTGATGTGCGCGAGTTTGTTCGGGCGATTGGGAAGCGAGTTTTTGCCCACGCTCGACGAAGGCGCCATCGCCATTGGTGCGGGCTATCCGCCTTCGATGAGCATCGAAACTGCTGTCGAACGTTCGACTTCGCTGGAAAAAACGCTGCTCAAAGAGTTTCCCAACGAAATTCAGGACATCGTGACGCGCATCGGACGCGCCGAAATCGCCACCGACCCGATGCTGCCTTCGCAGCACGATATTCTCATCACGCTCAAACCCCAGGAAGAATGGAAGAAAGCGCATGACCGTCTTTCGCTCGTGAAAGAGATGTCCGAAGTATTGGAAAAACAACCGGGCGTGGGCGGCGCGTTTTCGCAGCCGATTCAGTTCCGCATGAACGAACTGATTGAAGGTTTGGGCATCCGCGCCGAACTGGGCATCAAGCTCTACGGCGACGATTTGCCAACCCTGGCTAAAACCGGCAACGAGATCGCGGCGGTGATTCGCCAGATTCCCGGCAACGCCGACGTTTCCGTGGAAGCAACCGAAGGCTTGCCGGTGCTCAACATCACGCTCGACCGCGCGGCGATTGCGCGCTACGGCATCAGCGTGGGCGACGTGCAGGACACCATCAACATGGCGGTCGGCGGCGTCGAAACCGGCCAGGTCATTCAGGGCAACCGCCGTTACGACATGACGGTGCGCTTGGCGCAAAACTTCCGCAACGACCCCGAAGCGATTAGCCGCATCACCGTCGCCGACCCCAGTGGCGCCGATATTCCGCTCGCGCAGTTGGCGAATATCGAAAGCACCTACGGCCCGGTGCAGGTGTCGCGCGAAAACGGCCAGCGCCGCATCGTGATTCAATCGAACGTGCGCGGGCGCGACCTCGGCTCGTTTGTCGAAGAAATCAAAAAGCAGGTGGACGCAAAAGTGAAATTGCCAGTCGGCTATCACCTCGAATATGGCGGCACCTACGAAAAACTGCAATCGGGCCGCGCCCGTTTGATGCTGATTGTGCCCGTCACTTTCGCCATCATTTTTCTGCTGCTGTTCGTCACCTTTAGCAGCCTGAAACAGGCGGTTTTGGTGTTCACCGGCATCCCGTTCGCCATCACCGGCGGCATTTTGGCGCTGATGGGGCGCGGCTTGCCGTTTTCGATGAGCGCGGCGGTCGGCTTTATCGCGCTGTTTGGCATCGCGGTGTTGAACGGTTTGGTGCTGGTTTCCTTCATCAACCAACTCCGCGAACAGGGAACACCGATTCGCCAAGCCGTCGAAGAAGGCTGTTCACTGCGACTGCGCCCGGTTTTGATGACGGCGGCAGTGGCGGGCATCGGCTTTTTGCCAATGGCGATGGGACACGGCGCGGGCGCCGAAGTGCAGCGCCCGCTTGCAACAGTCGTGATTGGTGGCTTGATTACTTCGACGCTTCTCACGCTTTACGTTTTGCCCGTGCTTTACAACTGGTTTGAAAAAGACGGGCCGAAGGAAGTTGAGGTCTAAAGCATGGCGAGCCAACTCTCGAAAAGCGGTGGCATGACTGTAAAGTCAGGCGGCGTGGCGACCGAACGGGGCGTGAAAATTCTCGCGCTTTTCATAGGCGTGTTGCTGCCGCTGCTGCTTTTCGGGAAGCTGGCCGAACAGGTGGCGCGGCACGGCGGTTTTCAGCGCGATACGCTGATTCTGGAATCCATTCACCGCTACGCCACCCCCGCGTGGGACGCGACCGCGATTTTGATTTCGCGTCTTGGCGACCCGCGTTTGCATTTGATTTTGGCTGCAATTTTGGCTTTGGTTTTGGCAAAGCGCGACAATTTGCGGTCTGCGGTTTTTCTGCTGCTTGGCGTAGGCGGCGCCGCACTGCTCAACTTCGCTGCCAAATCTCTGTTTCGGCGCGAACGGCCTTTGCTCTGGCCATCTCCGGCGCCCGAATGGGATTTTGGCTTTCCCAGTGGCCACGCCATGGTGTCGTTAGCCCTGGCGCTGGCGCTGGTGCTTTTGCTGTGGTCGTCGCCAAAACGCTGGGTAATGGGCGTGGCGGCTCTGCTTTTCACGGTGTCGGTTGGATTTTCTCGCCTTTATCTGGGCGTGCATTTTCCCTCCGACATCGTGGCGGGTTGGGCGGCGGCTCTGGCGTGGACGACGGGTCTGTTTTTCGTTTTCAAACCAAACGCCGAACCGCCCGCTCCCGAATTTTGAAGCGAAAAATTTCGCCCAAAGGTCAGGGGTTTCGTCTGCGAAACACCCGCTAAAACCTCATGCACGCGCTGCTTTCACTCGATTGGCACAGCCTTTTGCTGCCGCAACCTTCGTGGCTGGAAAAGGTTCTGCGCCCGATTCTGGTCTACCTGTTCCTGCTCATTCTTTTTCGTTTGGCCTCCAAACGCGAAATGGCGCAGGCGACGCTTTTCGATTTTCTCATCATCCTGCTCATTTCCAACGTGGTGCAAAACGCCATGATTGGAAATGACAACTCGATTTTAGGCGCGTCGGCGGGCGCGCTGATTCTGGTTTTGCTCAGCACGGCTTTGAACCGAATCACCGCGCACTCCAAAAAAGCGCGCGTGTTTTTGGAAGGCAAGCCGGTTTTGCTGGTGCGCGATGGCATCATCGAGGAATCCATGATGAAAAACAAATCCATCTCGCACAACGACCTGCTTTCGGCAATTCGCAAAGCCGGCATTGGCCGCCTGGACGACGTGGGCTTTGCGATTCTCGAACTCGACGGCACCATTAGCGTCCTCAAAAAATCGGACGTGCAAGGGGGGCCGCTCAACTGCTTGCCTTCGGAAGTTGTCGGCGACGAAAGCGCCGAAATTAACTGTCCGTTTCATCAACACGGTTTCAAACCAGCGGGCACACAGCCCGCGCCCTGATTCGGCTGAGTGAATAAGGTCAATTCAACCAAAACAGGTTCTATAGGAGTCACTTCATGCAAAGAGGAAATCGCGCGCGGCGCTTGCTCTCCAGAAAAGTTCACTGGGTTGCCCTCGCGCTCGTCGTGATGGGAAGCGGCGCTCTGCTTCCCTCGGCCAACGCACAGCGTCGAGGCCGTAGCAACACCAGTCGAGCGCGACAAAACTGGCAACGCCAGCAGCAGGCTTACCGACGCCAGCAACAGGCTTATTTGCGTCAGCAGCAGGCCGCCGAAAAACAATGGCGTCAACAGCAGGCCCAGGCGCAAAAACAGTGGCTGCAACAACAGGCCCAGGCCAAAAAACAGTGGCAGGAAAAATCTTTGGCCGACTTGGATGCTCTGGTTGGCCTGGATGCCACCCAAAAGCCCAAAGCTGTGGCTCTCATCGCCGCTCAAGCCAACGGAATCGAGGCCATTGGCAAACAAAACCTCACCCAGCGTAGGCGCCGCGTGGCGCTGGAAACGCTTCAAACCGAGACATGGCAAAAGGTCGAGGCGTTGCTCACCAACAAACAAAAACAAAAGGTGGACGAGAAAAACGTCGCTTCTCAAGTGGAGGGCCTGAGCCAAGTGGTCAACCTCAGCGACGCGCAGAAAAAACAAGTGACCGGCATTTTGCGCGACGGTGTGGCGCAGTTCTACCGCGTTTTGGATGAGGGTGAGCTTTCGCCCGCGCAAAGAACCGCCAGACAAGGCGAAATCGAACGCGCAGCCTGGGACAAAGTGGACCTGGCCCTCACGCCAGAGCAAAACCAAATTCTGGATTCCAATCGCCAGCAGGATGTCTTGAGCGAGCTTGCGGGCGAACTCAAAATCAGCGACGAGCAAAAGGTCGGCATCGAAAAAATCTTTGACGAGCGGTTGCAAAACAACCTGGCGCTGCGCCAATCCAACCTTTCGGCCCGTGCGCTTTTGACCGAATTGGAAAAAAACCGCGCCGCGATGTGGAAACAGGTCGAGGCCCTCCTTCAACCGGAGCAAGTCAAAACGCTGACGGCTCTGCGCGGCGTTCAAGCGTCGGATCCGCGCGGAAAAGTCGCGGCAGTCAACGCCAGTTCGCCCGCACTGGCGTTTCCCACCGACGACCCGCAAGGCGAGACAACCAATCTCGCCGAAAATCCCGAAGATGGTGCTGCCGAAGAGGACACCACAGAGGAAAATATCGAGCCAAATCAGGCTCCCTAAAAAGGTTCACCAAGCCTTTTTCAAACTCAAAAAACCATCATGGAACCAATCATCCCAGACCCGCTGACTCCCCAAGAGGAGCAGCAAGTGGACGCGGCGATTAACACGCTGCAAACAATTCTCGGCCCGCGCTACGTTCAACTCGATGGCGAAGCGATTCGCCGCTTGCCCAAAATGGGCGAAAAAAGCGTGGCGTTTGTCGAAGACGCGCTCGAAGCCGCCAAAGACAATCCCGACACCCTGCCCGCCGACTTTTCGGTCGCTGAGTTCGACAAGGCTCTTGTCGTCAACAAGCAGATGAGCCGGATTGACTTGCGCTTGGAGCAAATCACGACGGGCGTGTCGAATATGGCGATTTTGAGCGGCTCGTCGGCGATGAGCCGCGCCAATCAAGCCTATGGCTTTTTTCAAATCGGCGCGCGCACCAAAGCGGCACTCAAAGCCGTCGTGGAGCGTCTGTCAGAGCGTTACAAGCGCGCCAAAAAGGAGCAAGGCGACAAATAACTGGGGCGCCAGTGAAAATCACTCGCCGACGAGTAATTTTTACCCAAAGACGAGCAAATTTCACTCGTCTTTGGGTAAAAATCACTCGAAATTGAGTTGTTTTGATGGAAGACGAAGTGAGATTTACTTGGCTTCAAAGAAGAGTTGCTCGCTCTTGAGTTGAATGAATTCAAAGACGAGTGATTCTGAGTTGGTGCCGAGGGAAAATCACTTGTGGTTCCCCAAATACTACTCGCAACCGTTGGTTTTTTCCTGATGCGCCAGTAAATGCAATTTACGGGGGCGGGGTATTTGCCCCAAACTGGTTATCCCACAAAACCAGGGGGTGAAAACCTATGACAACCAACGAAAATGAAGCCTTGAGTGCAATCGAGGCTTTGGAAGAGTGCGTTCACGCTTGCTCTGATTGTGCCTCTCACGATATTCGTGAGGGCAACATGGTCGAGTGCGCGCTGATTTGTCTGGACTGCGCGGATATCTGCGCGACGACGCTCAAAGTGATGGCCCGCCACAGCGCCCATCACGGCGACTTCGCCCGACTGTGCGCTCACATCTGCCGCGAATGTGCGGCGGAATGTTCCAAGCACGCTCACGAGCATTGCAAACGATGCGCGGCGGTGTGCGAAAAATGTGCTGCCGAGTGCGATAAGCACGCGGCTGAAGCGGATATGTAAATCCGCACCGGGGAAGTTGGCGTGTGGCGCTTTTACAACGCCGCACGCCAACGACCTTTCTTTCAAAACCATGTTCAACATCCGGAAATCCATTCTCGCGCTCACGCTTTTGGGCGCCACTGTTCTGCCCCTGGTGAGCGCACCGCTCACCCGTCCCGCCAAAGCCGACGATGCCGCAGGAGCCGCCATTCTTGGCGGCATCTTGGGTTATGGCCTCTACTCTGCCAACAAGCACCACCGCGAAGATGACCGCCGCAATCGCGGTTACTACGGTCGCGGCGAACGCGAACACCACGAGGGACGCAATCGTTACAACCGCTACGACTCGCGCGATAATTATCGCTATGGTGGCGGTTATGGCGACCCACATCACAACGGCTACTCCAACCGCTCGCGCTACGACCATCGTGGCTACGGCGGCTACTACGGCTCCAACAACGGCTATTGGGGCAATGGCCCCCACCACCGTTGAATCTCGCCAGGGCGCAATTTCAACCCATGCCAACTCCCAACACCAACGCGAAAATGACGGGCCACGACGTGTGGCAAACCTTTCTTTTTCGAATCGTCGGACGCTTAAAAGGCGCCCCGACAACGGTGCAAGTGCGCGACAATCACCTGGAAGAGCATCAAATGACGCTCGCGCGCGACCTACCGTTGGAAGACATTGAGTTGGAGTTGCGCCCGCTGGAATTGATTCGCATCCGCGTTGTCCAGGCATCGGGCGCTCTCGAAACCATCGAAATTGAATATCCCAAAGCCATCACTGTTCTGGAAGAAGGCGGCGCGGCCAACACACCCGACGCGGGCCTGAGCTTTCAAATCGAGAGTGCCGCGCGGCTTTTCTTTGTTCATATTGGAATTTCAGCCCACTAACGAAGTGTCTTCCTTTTGCTGGGCAACGGAGAACTTCACATGAAAGAAATCAAGGCCATCATCCAACCATTCAAGCTCAACGATGTTTTGAGCGCATTGCACAAGATTCCCAATTTGCCAGCGATGACGGTCGCCGATGTGCGAAGCGTGGACGCGGCGCACGGCGCATTAGCGCAAATTACCAAAACCCGCCTCGAAATTATGGTGCCCGATGAGCTGGTGGAACCAGTCGTCAAAGCCATCGAAACGCACGCTCACACCGGCAACCCCGGCGATGGGCGTGTTTTCGTTATCAACATCGAGGACGCCATTTTGATTCGTTCCGGCGAACATGACCGTTTGCATCCAACGCCTTTGAATGGACAAACAGAAGGCCAAAAATGAAACAAGTTCGACTGAAAGCGGCTCTTTGTGCCGTCGCAGGTGTTGTCACGGTGGGAAGTGTCATTTCCCCGCTTGAAGCGGGTGGGCCACCTCCGCCCTGGGCGAAAAAATGGGCGCCAGCGCCAGCTTCGGGGCCGCTCGATGTGGGTTCGATGCCCAAAAACGCCGTGATTGTCGGCGACCACTGGCATCTTCCCAACGATTTTGGCGCCGTTTTACACGGCGAACGCTGGGGGCGTGCCGGTCGTTTGGGCGCTTGGAAAGTGCCTGTTCAAAAGGTCAAATGAAGCGTATTCAAGCCAACCTCGCGCGCTCTTTGGGCGTAGCAGCAATCTGCGGGCTGCTGCTCGCCGGATGCAAGGGCAAAGAGTTTCAACTGAATAATTCGCAGGAGATGCGAATTGGAACGGCAGCCATTCGCACTTTGAGTTTTAAAAACGCGCCTTCGGCTGAAAACGCGCGGCGTGTCAGTCGAGTTGGGCTTTCATTGGCACTGGTTAAAGAGAAGAAGCGCAAGCTGCTTTACAGCTTTCACGCGCTGAATTTGCCTCAAAAGGCAGCGATTTCTCTTCCCGGTGGCCCGGTCGCGGTGTCGGAAGGGGCATTGGCTCAGTTGACGGATGACCAACTTCTGGCACTCTTGGCGCACGAAATGGGGCATATCGAAAACAACGATTTCGCAGCCCTCTACCACCGCCGCAAAGACGCGATGATGGTCACGGGCTATCTTACCGGTGGTTTGTCGCTTTTGAAACTGGCGACGGATGAAAAACTGGTGAGAGAATGGGCCATTACTCCCAATTGGTCGCCCGAAGAAGAGATGAAAGCTGACCAAACGGCGATGGAACTGCTGACGAAAGCAGGTAAATCACCTGCGTTGCTCACCGACCTGTTGGCCCAGCCGCCATTGGAAGAATTAAGGCCGACCCCGGCGCGCTTGAAACACGCTCAAGATTTGCTTGCCAAGTCAGAGTAGCCGCGCGGGTGAGATGCCCATAATAAACGCATTGCTGTAAATTGAGAGTGTTCCGCGTGGGTGCGCGGAGCTTCTCAATTACTCTTATGTCATCTCAACCGACACTTTGGAATCGTTTTTGTGCCGCCCTGAGCGGCGAGGTTTCTGCCGACACGCTCGAAGCGTATCGGCGCGCGAGTCTGGGCGTTTACGATGCGCTGGAACACGCCGAATCGCACCGCGAGGGCGCCAAATCTGATGGTAAAACCGCCTGGACGCTTTCGGACGGCACCAAAGCCGAGATTTTGTGTTCGTGGAATGCGTTTGTTTTGCAAACGCTTGGCGACCGCATTTTGGACGCCGATTACGAAAATAATCCTGCAACGCGCGGCTTTGTGCCGCCCGTCACCAGCGACCAAATTCTGGCGTTTTATGGGCAAGTCGAAGGCTGGCTGTCGCGCGCCACGCAAGCGCACCACAATCCGGGTTACAAACTCGATTTGGCGGTGCCGTCGCCGCTTCCGGCGTGGAGCGAGGTCGAGCCTTGCCCCAACGCGCACCTTTTCGGAATGCTCGAAGCGATGCGCGCCGTGCGCGACCACACCCAGGCGGCGCTGGCGTTTTTGAGCGATTCGCCGCCCCAAACCGACGCACAGAAAAAAGGCTACGGTTTCATTCGCCAGGTGCAAGCGCAAGCCGAAACCAAAGCGCGCTATGCCGACGACATGATGGGCGCTAATCCTTCGCTCGAAGTTCACGAGCGCGTCGAGGAACACGTCAAAGCCGCCATCGAAGGCTTTTACCTGCTCGGCCAACTGCTGGCGATGCCCGAACTCGCCGAAAAAATTGGGAGCGCGCCGCCGCCTTCATCCGCAAACCCGCAAGCCGACGTGGTGCGCGGCGCGTTTCCGGCTCCACTTGTTCCCGCCCTAAGTTCGCGGTTACCCCTGCCGAGCGAGGCAGGTTTCGATTTGTGGTGTTTGACCGACCCCGATGCGGCAAAGCGTTTCAAAAACGACCGCGAAGCCGTTCGCGCGCTCAAAACGCTCTTTCAACTCGACCCGGACGTGCGCCGCACGCTTGAAATCCAAGCGCAAATCAACGCGGCGTTTGCGCGCGGCGACATCGAACACGCCCACGACCGTTACGGCGCGAAACTTGGCCACTTTTTCTGCGCGCCCTGGGGCAGCGTGTATGTCGCCAAACGCCCGGTCGTCATTGGCGACACGCGCATCAACCCGCTTCAACAGTTCGTCTTCAACGTGACCTGCGAAGGCGTCAACCTGGGCGCTCCCTTCGAGCGCGAAATCATGCTGGGCAACTTCACCCCAACCACGAAATTTGAATACGGCGACCCCAACGAGGAACCCGACCACTAATTCCGGTGGCTGCGCTGTCTCGAACGAGCAGCCCGGCATGGCTTTTCCATTCATGCTCTACGCGCTCAAAGTTTTGATTTCCGCCCTGCTCATCGTGGCCATTACCGAACTTTCCAAGCGAGGCGGCCCGTTTTGGGGCGGCGTGTTGGCGTCGCTGCCGCTCACGTCGCTTCTCGCGTTTGGTTGGTTGTGGGCCGATACACGCGATGCCGAAAAAGTGGCCGCGCTGTCGTGGAACATTTTTTGGCTGGTGTTGCCTTCGCTGACGCTGTTTGTGGCGCTGCCAATTCTCTTGAAACGCGGCTGGGGGTTTGGGATTGCTCTCCCTTTTTCGCTGGCGATTATGGTTTGTGCTTACCTGACAATGGTCTCGCTTCTCAGAAAAGTGGGAGTGAGCTTTTAAACGCACCTCGTTGGAAAAACCATGCCTTCTCACACCGAACTTCGCCTGAGCGCCGCCGTTTTCTTTTTTCTCACGGCTTTCTTTTTTTGTTGGATTTTTGCGAATCTGGCTCATTGGCACGGTCTGCGCGCGCTGGGTCTCTCGTTTTTGGGCGCGCTTCTATTTACCTGGGCTTCACGGCGTTGGCAGCAATTTTTAATCATGCCATCGAAAACGCGGTTTCGCTCAACCCCAACGGGCAATCGAGCCACACGCCGCGCGGCCAAACGCCGCTATGCTAAAAACCGAGATTAAACGCTGTTTACGCTCAATATGAACCATCCTAATCCCAATCGAACCCGCGACCATCAGGCCAACGAGCGCACTTTTTTGGCGTGGATTCGCACGGCCATCGCGCTTTTTGGTTTTGGCGTTCTCATCGTGAAACTGCGCTATTTCGTTCCCGCAGCGGCGACTCAACGGCATGGCGGCTGGGAATTGGGGTTGGCTTTCGCCGTTGTCGGACTGCTGTTGGTGGCGGTTGCAACGGGCAGTTATTTCGTCAATCGCCGCACGATTGAAGCCGATTCCTACGAGCCGCAAAGCCGCTTGATTTTGGTGACGAGTTTCGTTGTTTTGCTGCTCGGCGCAGCCACGCTGTTTTATCTGTCGGCCTCGCCGCCGATATCCACGCCCGATACGTCTTTTCTTCGGTCCCCAAATTGAGGGTTCGGTGCGCGATGAATTCTTCCGATTCGCTTTCGCGCGCTTTGATTCGTGCGGTTCTGTTGGCGACGGGCGCCGTTGTTGCGCTGTGGTTTTTGCACCAGATTCTTTTTGCCATTTTATTTATCGTTGTGGCGGTGATTTTGACTTTGGCGCTCAATCCGCCGGTTGTCTGGCTGGAAAAACGCAAAATTCCGCGCGTTGGGGCCACGCTTTTAGTTTTCGCGGCGCTTTTGGGAGTTGTGGGCGGGCTGGGCGCGCTTGTGGTGCCGCGCATCGCACCCCAGATTTCGGGTTTGATAGCGCAAATCCCAGAATACGGCGACCAATTGCGCGAGCGCGCCAACACGATTTTAGAACCGTATCCCGAACTGCAAAAACAGTTGCCGCTACGCCGCGACGGTTCGATTCGCTCGGATTCTGCCGAGCAGTTGCAGCCTCTTTTGGAAACCCTTGCCACGCGGGTGGGCAACCTTTCGCTTTCGGTTTTGGGAGCGTTGGTGCTGGTTTCGCTCACTTTTGCCGTTTTAGCGTTCGGCATGGCCTTTGGAGTTTTGGGCGCACTCATCGCTACGCCGCTCACGGGCTTTTGCAAAGCGTTTTACGAGGAGTTTTATGCCAACCGTTTGCCCGAAGACTCGCAGCAATCGCAGCGCGTCGAAGCCGTTTTGGAAGGGCGTTCGGAAGGCACTTTGGCCCCAAACCTGGAGTCTTGAAACCATGCGCGCTTTGATTTGGCTGGGACTTTTCGTGGCGCTGTTTTTGGCTCCGCTTCAAGCGCAAAGCACGCGCGCGACGGTGCGGCTCGATGGTCGCGCGATTTTTGAAGTTTCGGCGCCAACGCGCGCTCAGGCCCGCGCCCGCGCCGATGAAATCGAAGCGCGTTTGGCGCGTTTGCTCGAATCGAACGCGCCTTTGAGCGCCGTTCAAATCGTGCCCGAAGGCGCCAATTTGACGCTCAAAGTCGGCACGCGCCGCCTCACCAGCGTTTCCCCCGACGACGGCGACAGCAGCGGACTCACACGGCAAAACTTGGCGCGCCAGTGGAAAACCGCGCTCGATGACGCGCTGCAAAGCGCCAAACAGCGCCGCACTTCGGCGCTTTCGCGCTTTTCCAACGAAACGCAAAGTAGCGTGCAAACCGCCTTCGCTCGGCTTTTGGAAAGCGCGATTTTGGTCGTGCCGCGCCTGCTGGCCGGAGCTTTGGTTTTGGGTTTCTTTTGGGTTTTGGCGAGCCTGACGCGCTGGAGTTTGCGCCTGATTTTGCGGCGTTTCATCGCCGATTTGACGCTTGAAAACCTCATCAAACAAGTCGCGTATTACACGGTTTGGGCGCTGGGATTGGTCGTGGCAACAAGCGCACTCGGCCTCGACCCGCAAGCTCTGGCAACCGGTTTGGGGCTTTCGAGTGTGGCGTTGGGTTTTGCGCTCAAAGACATTTTGAGCAATTTCGTGGCGGGAATTTTGATTTTGCTGTCGCGCCCGTTTGAAATCGGCGACCAGATCGTGATTGGCGAAACCGAAGGAAGTGTCGAGCGCATTTCGCTGCGCGCAACCCTGGTTAAAACCTACGATGGCCGCGCCGTTTTGGTGCCCAACGCCGAAGTTTTCACCTCGCGCATCACCAACAACACCGCCGCGCCGTTTCGCCGCAACTCGATTTCGGTTCCCGTTGGCTACGGCACCGACCTCACGCACGCCACTCAAATCGCCGCCCAAGCCGCGCAAAGCGTGGAAGGCGTGGCGCCTTCGCCCGAAGCCAGCGTGCGAGTGCGCGAGTTGAGTGGCTCGGATATTTGGCTGGATGTGCGCTTTTGGAGCGATTCGCGCCGCTCGGATTTTGTGGCAACCGCGTCGGGCGTGCGCGCCGCCGTCGTCGCCGCTTTCGCCTGCGAAGGTATCGGACTTCCCGAACCCGACAAACGAGTCGTGACGCTGGAAAACGGGCAAGAGAATTTTCCGAATGACCTCACCTGAAAATTCTCTTATTCGATTCTCATTTTGCTCTCAGTTCGTGCCTGAACACTGTTTTCCACAGGAAAAATCATGTCTCAAAAATATGTTTCGCTGCGCCAGATGCAGCGTGGTGTGGGTCTCATCACGGCTTTGTCGCTCGGTTTGGAAACGCCATCGGTTGCGGATAAATTCGCTTGTGTGCCCCAAGCCAATGTTGTGTGGCAACAGGTTGGCGAAGCGGCGCAGCAGCCGCGTGTTGATGGCCAAAAATAAGTTGTCGCGCCTCTTTTGGCTGTTGCCCGCTTTGATCTTAACGGTTTCGGCTCAGGAGGTGATGGAGCGCGAATCATTGCGCTTTGACTCGCCGTTCCTGCTGTTTTTGCACGCCCATAGTTCGCCGTTTTTCGACCCCATCATGCTGGCGTTTTCGTTGGCGGGCGGGCTGTGGACGCTCGCGCCCACGCTGGCATTGGGCTTGGTTTTGGGGCAGCGAAACAGGAAACGCGAAGCGATTTTTGTCGCCGCTTCTTGGCTGGGCGCGGGCGTTTTGAACGTGGTGACGAAAGAAGTGTTCAGGCGTGAGCGGCCCCATTTTTGGCCTTCGCTCGCGCCAGAATCCGATTTTGGGTTTCCCAGTGGACACGCCATGCTTTCGCTGGCGTTGGCTGGAGCAGTTATTATTCTGCTGTGGCGCGGGCAAATTTCTCGAAGTCGGAAGATATTGACAACATTTCTGGCCGCACTTTTTGTGTTGGGTGTGGGGTTTTCGCGGCTCTATTTAGGGGTGCATTTTCCCTCGGATGTGCTGGCCGGTTGGTGTTTTTCGCTACTTTGGCTGGGCGTTTCTAAGCGCATTCTTAGCGCGAATTTACCGTTTTCACAACTCGCTCTCAGAAATTGAAAAGGGGCCAGAAGGCTCGTTTTCATGAAAACACACGGAGATTTTTTCGCGCCGCGCGCGTGGTTTTGGCTGGCAGGATTAGTGGTTTTGGTTTATCTGGGCACGACAGGATTTTTGCCGATTTTGGGCCGCGATGAGCCGCGCTATGTTCAAATTGGGCGCGAAATGCTCGATTCGGGCGATTGGATTACGCCGCGTTTGGGTGGCTTCACCTGGTTTGAGAAACCATCGCTTTTGTATTGGATGGTGGCCGCGTCGTTTGGCGTGTTCGGGGTAAACGAATGGGCCGCGCGTTTTGGCCCTGCACTTTGCGGTTTGGCGAGCGCGGTTTTGGTGTGGTGGATGACGCGAAAAACCAGCGAAAACTGGGCGCGTTGGAGCGCAATTTCGCTGGCTTCGAGCGGCGGTTTGCTGGCGTTTTCGCACGGCGCGACGTTCGATATTGTGCTCACCTTTTGCGTCACGCTCGCGCTCGCCGCATGGTGGAAAGCCAACGAAAATGCCCACAAGCCGAACCGTTTTCTGGCGCTTTTTTGGATTGGAGTCGGACTCGCTTTTTTAGCCAAAGGATTGGTCGCGTTTATTTTGACGCTGGGCACGGTTGGGCTTTACGCGCTTATGCGACGCGAACGGGTGAAATTGGGGTTTTGGTGGGGTTTGCCGCTCGCGCTGGCGACCTCGGCGATTTGGTATGTTCCGGTGATTGGGCAAAATGGCGGTTGGTCGCTGGGTGGCGCTTTTATCCACGAGTTTTTTGTGCAGCACCATTTTCAACGTTTCACGAGCGACAAATTCAAGCATCACCAGCCATTTTGGTTTTACGTTTTGGAAATCCTGCCGCTTTTGGCCCTGCCCTGGACGCCATTTTTGGTTGTTTCTCTGTGGAAAACGCGGCTACAAAAATTGCGCGACGACTCGCCGCAAGCGCGTTTGCGAACTTTCGCCCTCGCTTGGCTCGTGGTGACGATTGGGTTTTTCTCGCTGTCCGGCTCGAAGTTGCCGGGTTACATTTTGCCCGCGCTTCCGGCGGCCTTCCTTTTGGTGGGCGAGGTTTTGAGCGACTGGGCGAAAACGGCAAAACGCAAAAAAATCGGCCTGGCCATTGGTGCGGCAACTTTGATTTTTGTGGGCGTTTTGACCACCACCGGCCCTGGCGTTGCGCGAGCCGAACGCGATTCGGTGCGCCGTCTTTTTCAGGTCGCCCACCAAAAGAAATTGGCCGGTTTGCCAGTCGCTTTTTTTCGCACGACCTCGCGGCCCGCGCAATTTTACGCCGCGCCGCATTTGCTTTACGGCGCGGACGAAGAACCGCTTCGCTTGGAAACCGTCGCGCAAATCGAGCCGCTCCTGGCCCGCGAACCTTTGCTTCTGTTAGCCAAAGACGAGGATTTAGCGGAGCTTCAAAAAGCCGATTTGTGCCTCGAATCGCTCGCCCACAACGGCGAATTGTGGCTGGTTTTGATTCGCCAAAAAACTCGGTAAGCGTTTTCTTATTTTGGACTTACTCGTTTCTTAGGCCGCGCTTTGACACTCGCGCCTTGCTTTGAAAATCACACCCATTTGCCTTTTGCCAGTTTTGGCCGTTTGGCCCTTTTGCACTCCAAACGTCCGTGCCGATGAGTTTTCCGGTTTGCCAAGTGCAAGCGTTTCTTTGGCTTCCGGCTCGAAATCCAAAGACCCGGCTTGGGCCACTTTCGCTTCGGGAACCGGCAACGCGCTTTACCTCGCGGCGGGCACGCTTTTGCCGCTTGCACTCGATGGAAAAGAGGGCAAAGACCACTCGCTTCGCATCGCCGATGCGGTGGTCACTTCGACGGTGCTGGCATCCGGGCTAAAAATCTTGACCCATGAAAAGCGGCCCGATGGCTCGAATTCGCAGTCCTTCCCTTCGGGGCACGCCACCGCAGCTTTTGCGGTGGCGGCGATGCAAAGCCACTATCATCCCAAGCAGGCCCTGCTTTGGTATGGCGGCGCAACCGCCATTGCGGTTTCGCGCGTTTCGCTCCAAAAGCACTACTGGCACGATGTCGCGGCGGGCGCGGCGCTGGGATATTTCACCGCGCAACTCGAACTCAAACAAAAGCGTGGCTTCATTTTGCGCCCGTTTATCGAATCGCAGGGCGCTCAAAACCGCACGACTGGGCTTTCCTTGAGCCGCTCATTTTAACGGAGAAATCGCCAATGAAATCGCCATTTTCGCTGCGATGGGCCTGGGGCTTACTGCTTTTGCCCGCGCTTTTATTGTTGTGGCAGCTCGATTACGCGCCGTTTTGGAATCCCGATGAGGGCCGCTATGCCGCCGCTTCCTTTGAAATGGCGTTTGGTTTGGGAAATGGAAAAACCGATTGGCTGGTGCCGCATCTCAACACGCTTTCGCGGCTCAATAAACCGCCGTTGGTTTATTGGCTGGCGGGCGGCTCGTTTTCCACTTTTGGGCCAAGCGAATGGAGCGGACGATTAGTGCCCGCTTTGGCCGCGATTGCGGTTTTAGTGGTGCTTTTTTGCTGGAATCGCGCGCGCTTTGGAACGCGCGCTGGCTTAGGCGCCGCGTGTGTCTGGGCGACGATGCTGCTGCCTTTTGCCCTCGCGCGCACGCTCAACACCGATATGTTGCTCACGGCTTCAATGACTTTGGCGCTGTGGGGCTTATCGGGCGCAATCCGTTCTCCACACCGCGCAGGAGCGGCGATTGGAGTGGGATTGGGCTTGGCGCTTTTGGCCAAAGGGCCAGTGGGCGTGGCACTTCCAGCCGGAATTTGGGCGCTTCACGCGCTTTTTACTCGGCGAAGCGAAATTGCGGGGAAATCCTGGTTTGTGGCGCTGCTTTTGGCGGCGATGGTGGGATTGCCCTGGTATTTCGCGGTGGCGTTCGAGCGTCCGGAGTTTCTGCGCGGGTTTTTGTTTTCCGAAAATTTGGCGCGTTTTTCGGGTGGCGGAGAGTTCCACGAAAGCAAACCCTTTTTCTATTACCTGCCGGTGATGCTGGCCGGAATGTTTCCCTGGACAGGTTTTCTCGGCGGATTAGGGGTGCGCTTGGCGCCAGACAAACAAAGGCGCCGCGCGATTTGGTTTTTGTGGATTTGGCTGATTTTGGTCGTCGGATTTTTTTCGCTTTCGGGCACCAAATTGATTTCGTATGTGTTGCCCGCCTTTCCCGCTCTGGCGCTACTTTTGGGCGCATCGGTGGCGCAATGGCAACTTTGGCCGCTCTGGGCGCGCAGGTTGGCGATTTTTTCCACACCGGCTTTGTGGGGCGCTGTGGTTGTCGGATTGTGGGCCGTTTTGAAGCAGGGAAAAATCGTGCCGCTCGAAGCGGTTGCGCCGTTTTTATGGATTTTGGCCGCCATCATATTGGCGGGCCTTTGCGCCTGGATTTTTGCCGCCCAACACGGACGAAGCCGTTGGATTTTGGTGGTTCATTGCGTTCTCACTGGATTTGTTTGGATGACGATTTTGCCGCTCGCCTCAACCCTCGCGCGCTACGAAGACGCTTCGGCGGCTTTTGTCGCGTTGCAACCGGTTTTGAAAAAGGACGATCAAATCGTGGCGTGGAAGTCGTTCACGCCATCGGGAATTTTCTACGCGCGGCGCCCGCTCACGCAATTTGGTTTTTACAATTCGTCGGGTCTGCGCCGCGAAGAAATAGCCGCCTCGCCACTTTTTCAAGCCGCCACAGAACGTGAAGCGGCGACATTCCTCGCTTCAAAACACCGCGTTTTTTGGATTGTGCGCCGCAGTGCGCCCGCCTTTGTGACTTCACGACTTCACTTGTGGGGACGTAACAACGATTTTTGGTTGTATTCCAACCGCGCCAAACCCGCTGATTTCTCTTTCGACTTCGTCGCGCCTCGAAAACGCGGTTAAGCGTTTTCTTATTCGCATCTCACGAGCAT
>ERZ1066118.837-NODE-837-length-23895-cov-11.723951_pt1 | contig 23895 bp, 19 predicted proteins | sample MGYA00382765_ERZ1066118 | MGnify/ENA primary metagenome ERZ1066118 (study PRJEB33369, sample SAMEA5778348) | biofilm metagenome | biome: Industrial cooling water; feature: Water cooling tower basin; material: Biofilm | place: United Arab Emirates | collected...
TGACCAGTTATCAGTGACCAGTTATCAGTGACCAGTTATCAGCGACCAGTTATCAGTGACCTCTTTTCACGCACTACGCACCGCACCACGCATCACTCAATGACTAACCTAACTAGCGCTCGAATCAAACAGAAAGTATTAGAGTTGGGGTTTCACAAAGTCGGAATTGCCGCAGTTGAGGAACTAGCAACGACAGAACAGCAACGGTTACAAGCCTGGTTGCAACTAGGATACCAAGCAGATATGGCATGGATGGCAAATCCCAAGCGTCAGAACATTCATTTGGTCATGCCAGAAGCGCGATCGCTCATTTGCGTAGCGCTCAATTACTACACTCCTCACCAACATTCTACAGATGCGGCGGATGCCAAAATCTCCCGTTATGGCTGGGGTAGAGATTATCACAAGGTATTGCATAAAAAGCTTAAAGCCTTGAGTCAGTGGTTGCGATCGCAAGCAGCAGATATCCAAACGCGATTCTATGCCGATACAGGTCCGATTCAAGATAAAGTGTGGGCGCAACAGGCAGGTATCGGATGGATTGCTAAAAATGGTAATGTAATTACAAGAGAATATGGTTCTTGGGTATTTTTGGGCGAAGTGCTGACTGACTTGGTTTTGACCCCAGATCGACCACACACGCAACACTGCGGTAGCTGCACTCGCTGTTTGGAGGCGTGTCCGACACAAGCAATTACACAGCCTTTTGTAGTCGATGCTAACCGCTGCATTGCCTATCATACGATCGAAAATCGTGCCGAACAGTTGCCCGACGCGATCGCCTCCCACCTCGGCGGTTGGGTAGCAGGCTGCGATATCTGTCAAGATGTTTGTCCTTGGAACCAGCGTTTTGCTCGCACGACCGATATTGATGAATTTCATCCTTATCCGCACAATCTCGCCCCAAAACTGACAGAACTAGCAACAATAGAAGACTGCGAGTGGAATCGGCGCTTTACAGGTTCAGCCTTGCGACGGGTCAAACCTGAAATGCTACGTAGGAACGCCCGTGCTAATCTTGAATCGTCTGCTACGATTGTTTATTCCGATTCTTGATAATGACCATTAAAGTAATATTTTTTGATTTTGACGGCACTATTGCCGATACTCTTAACTCTATTGTCGGTATTACTAATCGTTTGGCTTTAGAATTCGGACATAAACCCATCAGCACGGCAGAAATTGCCCAGATTAAAAACTTAAGTTCGCGTCAAATTATCAAACAATCGGGAATTTCAATTCTCAAGTTTCCTTTGTTGGTTGCCAAAGTCAAGGCTGAGTTGAATGCAGAAATTTCCAAAATTCAACCTTTTCCCGAGATGAAAGCAACAATACTAGAATTGAGAAAACGAGTAGATAAAATTGGCATACTGAGTTCTAACTCTAAAGACAATATTTTTGCTTTTTTAGAACTCAATGACATGGATTATCTATTTGACTTTGTTTACACAGAAGCCGCTCTGTTCAGCAAGAGTAGAGTTATCAAAAAGATTTTAAAGCAAGAGAAAGTTGCACCGACAGAGAGCGTTTACGTCGGAGATGAAACCAGAGATATAGAAGCAGCAAAGAGAAGTAAAGTCAACGCGATCGCTGTCAGTTGGGGTTTCAATTCTGCAGCGGCTCTAGCACAATACCATCCCGATTTTCTCATCCAAAAACCAGCAGAACTGATCGCGGCGATCGACAAATTGCAACTTAGCTGTTAGTTGTTAGTTAGTGGTTGTTTGATAGCTAACTAGTCGCTGATAACTATCTACTCCTCGTCCGTTTCCATATCTTCCATCAGGCTGACTCGATCGATTGCAAACCCCAATTGTGTGGCTAACTGAACAAATAGATCGATTTCTTCTGGTTGCCAATTTCTCGGCGCAGAACAGTGATGGGCAATTAACAATCCCAATAACTCATTATTTTTCAAAATTGGCGCTACCAAGTTAGCTTTAACTGCAAACTGCTCTAACATTCGGCGATAGCAGTCTTCAACTCGCCCCTCTTGATAAATATCATCAATTACCGTGACGTGACCTTGCTGGTACATTTCGGCATACTTGTCTCTCATGCAAGGATCGTCAATTCTAACTCTTAAAGTTTGGGGCCAGCCAGGAGCGACAGACTCCGCTACGACAATGCCATCCCAATTACTAAAATCTAGACCGTAAACGATTACGCGATCGGTTTTGATAGCACGTCTCACTTCTTTGACAGCGGTTTTAAGCAGCTCTTCTAAAAATTGAGCTTGCTGAATTCGCAAAGTAATTTCTGTTAGTAAATCGGCGCGTTCGGCATCGGCTTCCTGCTTCTCTAAAAAAGCAACTTGTTCGGATGCTACCCCTACTTGTTTTGTCAAATGAGAGAATAACTCGACTTCATGAGGCAGCCAAACTCTAGGTTCAAAACATTGGTTAACAATCAGTAAGCCTAATAGCTGATTATTTTTAGTAATTGGTGCTATCATTTGCGATTTGATCGCAAACTGCTCCAACAGTTTAATATGGCAATCGGTCAGATCTCCCCCATAAATATCGTGAGTAACGCAAATTCGACCATTGATATACTTTTCTACGCCCTCGTTCGACTCGGAAAAATACGTGTCGGTAACTTTAATCTTCATGCATGAAGGTAAACCAGGTAAAACCGATTCAGCAACGACATTACCACTCCAATCAGGGTTAAATTGGTACACGAAGACTCGATCGGCGCTGAGGGTGCGGCGCAATTCCTTCGTAGCGATTTTTAATAACTCATCGAGGTATTGTGCTTGTCGAAATTTCAGCGAAATTTCCGTCGCTTTTTTAGCTGACTCAATTGTGGCAATCTGCTGATGGCTGGCATCAACCTTTTCCAACGCTGCACTATTGAGAATTGCTAGCGGAGAGTACGATTTATCCGGTTCTGATTTCGGCTTTCGATCTGCATCGACAATGGATTTTGCCGGACGTATGGCACGATTGGCAAAAAAAGCAGTCAATAAACCGACTAGCAGCAGCGATGCTGCAACAGTTTCGATTAAAAGAGTCACTGGCATCTGGTTGGGAGAGTTAGCCAGGTCTGTATCGTCCACGCGGGCTTCAGCTTGAGCATTAAACTGCGGGACTGCGCGATCGCCAACTTGAGCAAGGGTTCTGTCAGCCAACACTGGCAAGATACCAACGGCAACAACCAATGCGACTATCTTGGTTCTAAAATTGGTTCTTTGCCACCAAATGCGATATTTAGGTAGCTGAGTCGCTGGGTCTAGATTATTGCGGCAAGATGGCGGATAATTACTTCTAGAGTCGTGAATTTTTATACTATCAGAATTGTAAATTTGTATACCTGTAAAGGCAGTGGTACGGCTACTAGTGGAAGACTGCTCGGCAAGATGGGAAGAAATTTGACTCATTGGGCGCTCGCTTGGCTAATACTCTGAAAACTACTGCCGAAAAAACTTTCACATTTAGCATCTTGAGGTCATTTTTAAATTTTTGCAATACATTTCAACATGGGCAACTGCATTTAGCTGTTTAAATTTAATCTTATGTACTTACTCCTCGGTCAACTCGTTTATACTAGCTTTAACGGCAAAGGATTCAAAACTGTTCGCAGTCCGCAGGTTTCGCTAGAGATTCAGCAAGCTTTCTTACAACACGTAGTTTCTCAACATTGGGATTCTTACAATCCTCCCGAGCCAAAATATCGTGCGGCTTACATATATCAGATCGATTCAGAGCAAACTTTGTTTGGCTGGTTGTACAACGATGGAGTGGACGAACTAGGACGCGGCAACGTACCGTATTTTATCTGTTATTACATCTCAGAACCACTATTTGATTTTCAACTAGCAAATATATTTACTTGTTTGGAAAGAGGACCAGTAGCGATCTTGGATCGACATCAGCCTCACGCGTATGTAAAGACCAAAATTTTACCAAATTTGTGGGATTACCAACCAGCAAAAGCGGGGGTAACAATCCCTCTGTACCTGCGCCAGCAAAGCTATACAGACTTGCGCCAAGGAAATTTATTAGAGCTATTCGTGCCGATTAACGCACAGGAAATCGCGGTCGATCTCCCGGGAAGAACTTACGAACAGCAAATGGCGAATCTCTCTATTTATACTAGCTATGCAATTGATGGCTTAGAAGTCGAGCCAGGGCAAGTTCTCACAGCGGACGCCACCACTGCTGCTATCGGCTCGATCGCTTCTGGAAGCCAGTCTAAACCCAAGTTACCCTTGTACCAGTTCTACAAGCAGACATTAGGAAAAAATCGAGAGTTAGAAAGTTTTTTTCAGCAGAGTTCGACGAATTTATTGTCTAACTACAAGAAAAATCCGCCTCAAAGTCGCGATCGCCACTCTAGTTCGGCAAATAGTAACTCCGGTCGCTTGACATTAGCAGGAAATAACTTTTTCCCAGTCGATTCTATGCCATTCCCACTAGGGCAGAGAATTAATAGTAACGTCGAACGCCTAACTCGGGCTTATAAAAGCTCTCAACTCTGGCTTAAGGTTGGTATTTTAGCAAGTGCGGTGGCGCTAGGACTTTCGCTTTACGGTCTTTTCCATTTGAGCGGATCCGACACTGATTCGCGAGTCTACTTGTCGTCGCGAGTCAAGCGCGATCGGAGCTACAAAACCCTGGCAGCAGTCCCTAACGTCCCCGGAGGCACGTTTCGTTATGGTGGCTCTACCACCTTTGCACCACTGCGATCGCCCGCGACAGTTGCCACTCTTGCCCAAGCTCAGCCGCAATTTAAACTACTCTACACCGATCCTTATCCAGATAGATATGGCTCAACTGTTGGCATCCAAATGTTGCTAACGGGTAAACTCAGCTTCGCCCAGTCTTCTCGCCCGATTCAAGCGGCGGAATTAAGACAAGCCCAACGACTCGGTTTTACTTTAGAACAAATTCCTGTTGCTATTGATGGCGTTGCCCTGTATGCCAATCCGCAGGTTGCCGTCACTGGGTTAACTCTGTCCCAAGTTAAAGATATTTTCACTGGTAAAATCGTCAACTGGAAGCAACTTGGTGGCTCGGATCTGCCAATCGTCCCGATTAGCCGCGATCCTCAAATGAGCGGAACTGCTAATTTTCTGCAGGAAAAAGTCCTAGCAGGCGAAAATTTGAGTCCAAACGTACGGTTAGTTGGCACGACAACTGAAGCCATCCGTACTGTCGCCAAAACTCTAGGTGGAATTAGCTACGCTACTGCTTCAGAAGCAGTTCGCCAGCAGACTATAGATCCTGTCTCTTTAGCAACCGTCTTTCCCTTGCCAATAGCTGCAGGTAGGAGTGGCTTTGTTTCTCCTTTCGATCTTCAGCGCAAAAATGTCGCCAACACTACGGCTTTTGCTAACGGTACTTACCCTTTAACTCGTCGCCTTTACATCATCATTAAGCGAGATGGCAGTGTTGGCGAACGCGCCGGTATCGCTTACACGAACCTGCTATTTTCTGAAGAGGGACAACAAATCGTGGAACGAGCCGGTTTTGCCCCCTTGCGCTTACGCTGAGGTTTTACCTTCTAAATACTTAAAAAATTTAAAAAATTTAGAGTTTTTCGCGATCGAAGAATTTTTTTATCGGATAAACTTTTTTTATCTAAACATAATTGGATTTTCCAAACGTCAGCCTGCTTCTGATGCTAAATGAAAACTCTAAGTTTTTTCTTTAAAACAGTCGAGCGACCGGCTACTTGTCAACATGCTTGAAAGAGTCAGTTTTCCAGCCTACTAGCTGCATATTAGAGGTACGCGGCTGCGAGCCTCTACAGATTGTACACCTCATCTCACTAAAAAAGGTTATATGCAGTCTTTTTAGAGTCCAAATACGTGTTTTTAGAAGGAGCATCATAATGACATGTATATCAACCTCAATCGTCTCTATTCTATTCACGTAGCAAAATTAAGTACAACCCGTTGGTATTTGCCAGCGATACAGTAAATAGCGATGTATGGTGATGTATGATATTTGACTTTCAGTACTAACGACTTAGTGGTAAGCTGCTGCTAATCAATATCAGGTAACAATTAAGCTAATTTAACAAAAACGCTAGAGCCAAAAGAACTATGTCAGTGAAACTTCGCAAGCAGCAACTAAACGTGTCAGCGCAAAACTTACCAAAAAATCGAACTTTTAATCTTCTAAGCATCGGACAACGAGGCGTAGGAAAAACAGTTTTCCTCGTCGGTAGCTATACGGAGCTACAAACGGAAAATTTCAAAGAGCGACCGCACAAATTATGGTTTGAATGCCAAGATGACCAGGTAAAGGAAAACGTAGATAAAATTCTCAAATATATAGACCAGACTAATCAGTATCCACCACCAACGATGAAAATCGTCAACTTTAGCTTTAACCTAAAACGGCAAAGCTTGTGGGGTGAAAAAACAGTATGCCACTTTCGCTGGAATGATATTCCTGGAGAAATCTGCGACGTTCACAACTCTGATTTTCGCGAACTAGTGTTTAATTCGCATGGCTGCTGTGTATTTATTGATGCCTACGCTCTCAGGCATAGCGATGCTTACGTTCAAGTATTGGAAAATATCTTCGAGCAAGTCATGGCGTTGACTAGCTTGGTTTATCTTAACGGATTAAGTTATCCCTTATCTATAGTTCTAACTAAGTACGATTTATTAGAATCTAATGCAGTGACTCAACAAGTCATAAAAAATAAATTAGAACCTTTAATCGCTCATCTCAATAACATCAAAGCTCGCTACGAGATTTTTCATTCTTCCATACCTTTAGTCCGAGAAGACAACACGGTAACACTCAAACCCAAAGGAACAGCCATAGCTTTTCTTTGGTTAGTGTGGGAGTTGAACAAAATACATAGATCTAGTGCAGATAGTCAGCTTTTGGGATTGATTCATCGCATTATCCCGATTGATGCCAACGCTCGCTCGAAGAACCCTAACGGAATCATACAGTCTTTATTTGATGCCAACCGCACGCAGAGCGATCGAAGCGCTCGTCATGCCTCTTTCAAATCGAAAATGGGAGCGAAACTCGGATGGTCGATCGGCATTGGGATGGTAGGAGTAATCTTCCTTTCCTACTTGATTTACCAAAGATTGACTTCTCAGCAGATTTCCTCTGGTGAAGTATTGCATGGTATAAAAGCTTTGCAACAGGCTGGAGAATTAGATAAGGCGATCGCTTCTTTAGAACAGCTAGTGCAAGACAACCCCGATAATATAGATTTGCGCTTGCGTTTAGCAGAGCAATACGAACTAACAGGTAATGCTGCTGGTGCGGAAAAAGTCTACGACCGAGTTTTGGCAATCCAAAACGATAACCTCAAAGCCATAGTACGCAAAGCCGTGCTGCGTCAGATTCAAAATGATAGCGAGAGTGCGGCTCAGCTATTCGATCGCGCAGAAAAAGTGGCTCCAGTTGCTCTAAAACCACAAATCCGCAATTTAGCTAAGAAAACCTTAAATTCATCTCAAGAAAGTCTGAAGTTGGAAAAAGCAAAAAACACACCACTTGAGGGTGGTTGATAAGTTGTCCTCCAGACGATTGTCGCTAACCTTAAATATTCTCTGGTCGCGCATAAGAAAGCGTAGCATTTATAGCCAATCTAACGACAAATTTTGCTCGGCAACTGGCTTCTATTGGTTTAGCATTGCGCCACAGAAGTCATTCGATCGAAAAAGTCTTTACTAAAAGTGGAGTCGCTGTATAATAAATTACAGTGGTGCTGCGATCGTTTGTATACTATACGGTTGTCAAAGAAAAATCGTTACAGTTTTGATGCAATAAATACCAGTAAAAGCTAGCTCAACAACTAATGGCAGAGCGGCAATTTATAGGTTGAGTGCTACCAGATTTACCGAAATTACGATCGAAATTATGTATGAAAAAAAGCCGCAAGTTTCAATTAATAATTCTATGGTTACCTATATCTAGTTTTTGCTTCTGTTTCAATCTTCTGTCAATCGATCGGGTAGGAGCAGAAGCATGTTCTGAGGCTGAAATTAATTCTCGTATAACAAAACTAGGCAATACTAATGAATGGATATTTACTGTAGCAGCACTGAGAAAGTGCGGCGATCGCGCAGTCAAAGCACTCAGTCAAAATTTACAGCAAAAAGACGAAACCATTAGAATTAATGCTGTTGCAGCTTTAGGTAGTATGGGAGCGGCGGCGCACTCGGCAATTCCTGCTCTGAGCGTTACAGCTTTAGCAGACAAAAGTCCAGTGGTACGCTCTAGTGCTGCATACGCGCTCGGTAGCATGGGAGCAGCAGCAGAAAGTGCCGTCCCCGCACTCACGGTAGCACTACAGGATGAAGATAGATCGGTGCGATCGATGGTCGTATCTGCAATTGGTAGCATGGGAGCAGCAGCAGAAAGTGCCGTCCCTGCGCTAAGTCAAATGCTCCGCGATCCCGATCGCACCGTGCGATCGAACGCTATTTATGCTTGGGCTAAAATTGCTACTGGCTGGCAGCAACGAGCCACAAAGCTTTCCAATCTTCAGTTAGAAAAAGATATTAGAGAATTGGAAACGGCGCTGAAAATTATTGAAACCAGTAAAGAGTTATTTCCAGAAGCAGAGGTAGCGCTCTTACGCCAATCGTCGCAAGTACTCAAATCGCAACGATATCCCAACTGGAACGAGATCGCGCTGAAATTGCTCTTACAGTATCGATGGTTGGCAATTGCTGCAACATACATTGCCACGCTGACATTATTTTGGTCGCTCCTTCTCTGGCAGAGTCCGCTGTGGGTTTTAGGGATCAATAATGTATTACAACGATATTCTAGCGTTGCTTTACCTGGTGTTTCTGGCAGAATTAAATTGCCAATTAATTGGTTAGTTTTAGTTGGTTTTTTCCACTATCATCCCAGAGTGCTGAATGCTTGGTTTGCTACCCAAACGCTCGATCCTCAGATGCGGCAAGCCTCGCTCGGTCAATCCGAGCCCGCTAGCAAACCTAGTGATATACAATTGCTAGATCCAGGAAGCGTGCAAAAATATGCCAAGGCGATCGCCTGGGAATGCATTAAGCAGACATTTCAACCAGCCGCAGTCAAACGCGAACAATTACTCAGCGAGATTGAGGCAATTGAAGGATACGACACAGCTAAAATTTACCTAGAACATTTAGAACAGCATCTCGGTTTGCTGCAAGCAGTCGGTAAGACACGAGATAAAGTGCGCTTTACTCACGATCTTTTAGCAGAATATCTGGCTAGCCAATATCTAGTAGAGTTATGCTGCGATAATGAAAGCAACTGGCGCAAGTTTTTGGCACAAGTAGACACCGTTCCCGATTGCGTGGCGATGAAGAGATTTTTATTGTCCGTGCGAGACTGCTGCATGGCTTTACAAGCAACGGTAAAAGTCCCTAGCTTCGTGACTGAAGAACTGAACCAACGTGCTGGCATGGCGCAAAATTCGCCACCACCGTCACAAGTTCAAACTGTCTAAGCTAGTGAAAATGGGTAATTGAGTGATGCGTGGAGACTTCTCCCTCCGCTTTTTTTCCTTTGCTCCCCGATCGCCAATCGTCAATTGCTGATTAGCTAAACTACTCGTATGAGAGTGATAGCATTAGCGATACATGACACCAGAAGAAATTGCCAACACCCTGACAGATTTATTTCATGCTGCATCCGTACAAGCGATCGCCCCTGGTTCTTGGCAAATAGAAACCCCGGAGTTTCGCCTGTTAGTCCTGCTGTCAGACGATCGCTCTTGGTTGCGAGTCTTGCTGCCAATCGTATCTGCTCAAGCAGCTCAACCGTTTGTGGAACAGTTGCTTGAAGCTAACTTTGACGATACTCAGGAAGTGCGCTACGCCTTACATCAAGGGGTAGTGTGGGGAGTCTTTCAGCACAGTCGTGAAAGTTTGAGTACCACAGATTTTACCGATGCGATCGCGCGCTTAATTTCCTTGAATCAAACGGGGTTAACAAATGCATTTAACCAATTGGTAGAAACGAAACTAAGGCAAATCGTTATAGCGCAGAAGCAGCAAGGACAATCTCTAGAAGCTACCCTGCAAAATCTGAGCAGAATGTACGACGAGGGATTGCTAGGCGACTTACAGCAAGGAGCGGAGTCGCGAGAGCAACTCATGGCAGCATGGAAATATCAGTTAGAAAGGTTGTGGTTGGAAGTAGAACCATAATGGATATTATTCAAATTCTTCGGCAAGACTACCAACGATTTCCAGACAACCAGACATACAGCATCTATGCTTCAGATGTCTTTTTTCAAGATCCGCTCAACCGTTTTCGAGGGCTCGAACGATACAAACAGATGATTAATTTCATCAAGACTTGGTTTATTGCCGTCAAGATGGATTTACACGACATTCGCCAGGAAGGGAATACCATTAAGACAGAGTGGACTTTGAGTTGGAATACTCCTCTCCCCTGGAAACCCCGCATTGCTATTCCTGGCTGGAGTGAGTTACACCTCAATCCCCAAGGATTAATTGATTCCCATATCGATTATTGGAATTGTTCGCGATTAGATGTGGTAAAGCAGCATTTTGGTAGTGGGAAGGGGTGATGGGGTTGTCATTGGTCATTGGTCATTGGTCATTGGTCATGAGTGAGTGGTAATTGGTAATTGGTAATTAGTCACTGATAACTGATAACTGATAACTGATAACTAATTAACGGAGTAAGGCTTATGATTGCTAGTCCACAATTACAATGGATGTCGCCGCAAGAGTATTTAGAATGGGAACCCATGCAACAACTGCGCCACGAGTATATCGAGGGTGAAGTTTTTGCCATGACTGAGGGAACAAAACCCCATAACCGCATTGCTTTAAACTTAGTCACTGCTTTAGATAGCCATCTGGCTCAAAGCAGTTGCGAAGTGTACATTTCAGATGTGAAAGTACAAGTTGCTACTGCTAATAGTTATTATTATCCAGATGTTGTTGTTACTTGCGATCCGAGAGAGCGGGAATCTAATTCAATCGTTCAACATCCTTGCCTAATTGTTGAAGTGCTTTCCCCTTCTACAGAAGCATACGATCGCGGTGGGAAATTTGCTCGATATCGTCAGTTAGAAACTTTGCAAGAATACGTTTTAATTGATTCCGAACAAATCGGTGTAGAGTGTTTTCGTCGCAACGAACAAGGTTTGTGGGTACTTTATCCTTATACGACAGAAGATACGATAACTTTGGCAAGTGTGGAGTTATCTTTACCCGTAACTGCGCTCTATCGTCAAGTTAAATTTGCTACTAAAGAAGCAGAGAGTTAAATTGCGATCGCATTTTGCACCTTCATCTTCTCCGACAGATATATTCAGCCATAGTTGGTGAAAGATAGTTTGATTGAACATCAAATCCAACCCGATTCAGCATTCCTTCTATAATCCAAGCAAAAGTGCTGTATTCTTCCCGAACGTGCGTTTCAAAATCATCGATTGTAAAACCTTCGCCAAAGGGTTTTGCTGCTCTTTGAATCCAATTATCGATCTGAAATTGATACTCTTCAGGCGGAAAAGAGAAGATAGCATCTCTTAAATACAAAACACCTCCATGTTTGAGCGTAGCAGCTATGCGCGATAATGCGACTTGCTTCCAAAAATCAGGTAGGTGATGTAAAGCAGCTTTCGTGACAACAAAATCTACAGGCGCGGCTTGATGTTCGTAGCTTAAAAAACCAGCGTGATGAAATTGAATATTCTCAGCTTTAGCTTCAATAGCCTTCTCTTGAGCATAAGCCAACATTGCTTTTGATACATCTACCGCATAAACATCAGCACCCGCCAACGCTGCTTGAATGGCAAAAGTTCCCGTACCTGCACCCAAATCGATAACTGTATGTCTGCGAGAAATACCCAATTGCGCCACAAGCGATCGCTCTGCTTCTACTGTAGAAGAAGTTTGATTGCGATCGAAAGCTGCAACCTCTGCGGGATTTTCAAAATCAACGCCAACTTGTTGTAAGTCATTGTAGTGCCAAGTAGGAAGTTTCTGCATAGTTCTTTTGCCTCAGTAATTCCTTGCTGCAAACAAGATAAGACATTAATTCGAGCCTATGTGGAAAACAAGACTACCCTGAAGCACATCGGTGCGATCGCCATAACTGCTAGCAGAGATCGATTGCACTTTATCAAAAAACGGTTTTGCTGCTACTTCTAATAGTTTGAGTAGGGGTAACTGGCGTTCTAAAATGTCTCGACTCCCAGGTAAATTTAAATATATATAACCTTGATTCGGCTGCGGAATTGCTTTAATTGCAGATTGAAACTGGGAACTCTTGAGTAAAGAACCTGTTTTTGCTGCTTGTAAAGCTGCATCCATTGCTGTCACTGAGGAAGTAAAAATTTCGTATTTATCTACAGTAGTATAAACTCCTTCTACTTTCGCTTTGAGAGTGAGTAAAGAGCGGTCGGCAGGCTGGGATGAATTAAATGGTACTGTATTTACCTGCGCCCAAGCATAGATTTTTTGCTCGTTAGAAGATAGAGGCGTAATGCTCAAACCTCGATTTTCAGCAATGGCATTGAAGCGAGCGATCGCTGAATCTGTTTTTTCCGACTTCTCAGCAACAAAAATCCAATCAGCAGCCGTAGTAGTATCTTTTTGCGGCAGCATTCCTAAAGCATATTCCCCTTGTACCCAACTAAAAATATCCTGCGAAATATCTATATCCCAACGATTTTGTAATTGAATTAAGGGTTGAGTGACTAAGCGCGAAATCACATCATTATCAGAACCAGACACTACATCGCGAATTTGCGTCCACAACTGATTTAAGTTAGTATTCCGTAAATGGCTCAGATCTAAACCCGCGATCGCCAAGCTCGTTGTTCTAGGTAAATATTGTAATGCTCGTACGGATTCGGATAGCATCTTGCTAGCAGGAGCGAGTTCTGTCTGGGGAGCAGCATTTATTGCAGTTTCTGCAACGATTCCTTGCGAATTCAATTTTAAAGCAATAATTTGACTGTCATAAATTTGCTCTTGCGGTTCTTTCCCCAACCAAGTTGTCACTTGAGGCAAATTGAGAAAAACTATGCCAATCCGCTTGGTTGGTAATAAACTTAATGCGCGTTGATACTGCGCAGAATCATTCAGACTCAGATCGGGTGCTTGGACGTTATTAATTGCTTCTCGCAATACTTTAGGATGGTTGGCAAATAAAATAAAGCGATCGCCTACTGCTGCACCGACTAAACTGGGGTGTGGGGAATTGGAAGATTCGCTGTCAGAGAAGATGTTAACGCCTTGGTAAGTTTCTGAGACTAAATTTCTACCTGCGATCGCCCGTTGGGAAAATAACAATTGTAAAAATTCTCTGCTTTTAGCCGGATCTTTGCTAGTCAGTACTATTAAATATCCTGGTTGGTTGCCGTTTGTCGCATCGCGATCGAGATCTTGACTCATAACAGCCAAAGTGACTTCTTCCCCCAACCAAGGTTGAACATCTTGACGATAGTCGAGACTGCTACTAGCTAGTAAACTAGATTTAAAGCGCTCTAATTCTTGACGCGACTGCCTGCGATCGCTCGGACGTGCTGCTAATTGCCGTAAAGACTCTAGTTTTCCTGGATTGACTAGCAAAGATACCATTGCAGGTGCTTGCTTGGACACAAATATTGCTGCTGCAGGTGTATTCGTCGTACCACCTCGTAATAAGCCAAGGGGACTTTGGGCATTAATCCAATAAAAGCCGCCAATGCCAATTAATAGCAGAGTTACCACACCAGCTGCTATGGCAGAAAAAAACAAGCTTCGCTTCATGATAATTTACAACTGTCTCGGCAATTCAATCCACCTGCTCCCACACAGCTCGACAAAAGGCGATCGTGTTAAAACTCAGTTTAGTACTTTGTTAGTTATCAATTATCAGTGAACGGGAGCCAGGAGTTATGACCGCTCTCTCACTACACCCTACATCCCACACCCTATATCCCGCACCCTACAGCCTCTTCATTACTCCCTATGAATCAACCTTTTAGCCAAATTAGTGTAGAAGCTCTGTCTCAGATGTTAAGTTCTGATGCTAAAGAGCAACTGCAATTGATTGACGTGCGCGAACCGGATGAAGTAGCGATCGCTCGCATTGACGGCTTTGAAGTTTTACCCTTAAGCCAATTTGCTGATTGGGCTGATTCTGTCCCCGTGCGCTTCGATCCTCAAGCAGAAACCGTAGTCATGTGCCACCACGGTATTCGTTCGGCTCAGATGTGTCAGTGGTTGAGCCATCAGGGCTTTACAAATCTTAGAAATGTGGCAGGAGGAATTGATGCTTACTCCGTCTTAATCGATTCATCCATTCCTAGATACTAAGATACTCATCAGCAACCAGTAACCAGCGATCGGGAGTCCTTACTTCTTACTTACGACTTAAGACTTAGTTGTCATAATTGCTACCAAATAATTCTTAAATTTAAGCAAAGTTACGTTTATATTAGATTTAAAGCCGTTGAAGCACAAAAGGTATGAATCTAACCTTTCGAGTCAGTCAGGGTAGAGCTTTTTACTCTGCCAAACGAAGGCTGTAGCGTTTATTATATGTGTATTGAGTTTATTGACAGAAAATAAGTTTTGTGCACTAAAGAAGTCTTTAATCAGATATAACGACAACTGTACGGAAGTGGAGGTGCGATCGCAATATAACTTCGTACTTATTTAAAACGGTGTAGCTTTTTTGCTATCTTGAGTAACTAAAAATTAAAAAAATCTACAGATTACATTTACATTTTTAAATTCGCTTCTCATCTCACCAGTCTCGATTCGCCTATGCAAGTGCAGCTTAACGATCGCCAACAGCATATACTTTGGGCAACGGTACGACACTACATTGCCACTGCCGAACCCGTAGGTTCAAAAGCTTTGTTGGAAGAATATAACCTCGGCGTGAGTTCTGCAACCATTCGTAACGCGATGGGAGTGCTAGAAAAAGCTGGTTTACTCTACCAACCCCACACCTCGGCGGGAAGAATTCCGTCTGACTCCGGCTATCGGATTTACGTCGATCGCCTAATTACTCCTTCGGATGTCTGGGGACGACAGGTAGAACAGCTACTCCAAGAGCAATTAAAGTGGGAAGATTGGAGCCTGGAAGCTTTATTAAGAGGAGCAGCGCAGATTTTAGCCAAGGTGAGTGGTTGTATTACTTTAATTACCATGCCCAACGCTAATATGGCACGGTTGCGCCACATTCAATTAATTCAAATCGAGTCAGGACGAATAATGTTGATTGTGGTAACTGATACTTACGAAACCCAATCAGTATTGTTAGATTTACCGACTTCAGAAACGGATACAGTTTTAGAATCAGAAGTTGTAGAACGAGAGCTACAAATCCTCTCCAACTTCTTAAACAGCCAGCTGCGCGGGCGATCGCTATGCGAATTAGCATCGCTTGATTGGAATCAGTTAGACCGCGAATTTCAGCAATATGGCGATCGCTTAAAAACTGTATTTGCAGATATTTGTCGCCGGACTCAGCCGCTCCCAACTAGCACTCAAATTGCAATTCGGGGAGTGTCCGAAGTCTTGCGTCAACCTGAGTTTGCTGAATTACAGCAAGTTAAAACAATCCTACATCTATTAGAAGAAGAACAACAGCAGCTACTACCTTTTATTTTTGAAGAACCAGAATTAGATTCCAGCTCAAGGCGGCGAGTTACAATTCGTATCGGCTCGGAAAATACACTCGAACCTATCCGTGGTTGTACGCTAATTTCAGCAACCTATCGACGCGGTACAGTTCCCGTTGGCAGTGTAGGTGTCTTAGGACCAACCCGTCTAGATTACGAAACTGCGATCGCCATAGTTGAAGCTGCTGCTGATTATCTATCTGATGCATTAAGCAATTAATAACGTCATCTATCATTAGTCATCGGTCCTAGTACTCATGACAAATGACCGCTGACCAATGACCAACAACTGTTCTACATCTTGCCTTTTTGCATCACTTCTTGTAGATGCTGCCGGATTTCTTGCGCTTGCTGTTTATCCTGTTCGCGTAATTTTTGGAACAGTTCTACACAAGGTTGAGAATCCATTGACTGAGCATCATTAATGTAGGTTTCATATGCTTTGACAGCTTCAGCCTTATGGTGCAATGCTGTGAGCAAATCGTATTCTAGATTGCTCATTGCTCTTTCACTACCAGTCGCAGTCATAGATATACCCTCCGAAATTCAAAATCGTAACTAATAACCACCTTACTTACCCAAATGGGAACTTCATCTGTCAAAAAGTGGATGAATTGGGGAGTCGGGAATCGAGAGTCGGGAATCGGGAGTCGGGAGTCAGGAGGTAATAGATAAGTAACAAATGGCAAGCAATTAATGATAACTTTTCACTACTCACTACTCACTACTCACTCTTCTGTGGACATTGACTCTATCCTGAAACCATATCAGCGCTTCGGCGTACATCTCGGTCTAGAACGGATTCAACGACTGCTGAATAATTTGGATAATCCTCAAAATCGAGTTCCGATCGTTCACGTAGCGGGGACGAACGGCAAAGGATCTGTCTGCGCTTACCTTTCTGCTGTACTCAAAGAAGCAGGCTATCGAGTCGGACGCTACACTTCGCCTCATTTAGTAGATTGGACGGAACGCATTTGCCTAAACGAACAACCGATTGCAGTAGAAACGCTACAGCAAATATTGCTACAAGTCCAGCAAGCAATTCCGCCAGACGGGGAAACCCCAACTCAATTTGAGATTATTACTGCTGCGGCTTGGTTGTACTTTGCCCAAGCTCAGGTAGATATTGCCATTATTGAGGTTGGTTTGGGAGGAAGATTAGATGCTACCAATATTTGCGATCGCCCCTTAGTCACGGTGATTACCTCCATCAGTCGGGAACACTGGCAGCAGCTAGGACCGACCGTAGCAGATATTGCCCGAGAAAAAGCGGGAATTCTCAAACCCAACTGTCCCGCAGTCATTGGACAATTACCACTAGAAGCAGAAGCCGTCGTGCGATCGCGCATTGAAGAACTTGACTGTCCGGCTATCTTTCCCTCTCCATCGCGTCAGATTGAGCCTGGATGGGCTGAGTTTCAAATTCAAAATTCAAAATTCAAAATTCAAAATTTCACTATTTCCGACTCCCGACTCCCGACTCCCGACTCTCTCCAATATCCTTTACCTCTACTTGGAGACATCCAGCTGATGAATTCAGCCTTGGCGATCGCAGCTTTACAAATTTTGCAGCAACAAGGATGGAAAATTACAGCAGAGGCGATTTCTACTGGAATGGGAAAAGCAAGATGGTTGGGGCGACTGCAATGGACGACTTGGCAAGGACGTAAACTTCTGATTGATGGAGCGCACAATCCGGCAGCGGCGCAAGCGTTACGTCAATACGTCGATACGCTAGAACAGCCTGTTTGTTGGGTGATGGGGATGCTCTCTACCAAAGACCATGTAGATATTTTTCGCGCTCTATTGCGCCCCAAGGACGAGTTGCATTTAGTCCCCGTACCAGACCACAGTACTGCCGATCCTGAGACACTAGCAAAGCTAGCCCGTGAATGTCCTCAACTAGCTGCGTGTCACGCATACTCAAATCTATTTACTGCGTTAGAAGCTGCGACACGATCGTCAAATTTAATCGTTTTGTGCGGTTCTTTGTATTTGGTTGGTTATTTTCTACGAGCAAGTAAGTCGTAGGGGCGGGTTTAGCAAATAGATTCACACCCCCAGCAATCAATCTTCGGTCAAAACCCGCCCTTACAAGAGTCGGAAGTAGCAACCAACAACTAACAACCGTCAGCCATCAACAGTTATTTCCCAGCCTTAGCATCCCACTCTTTCGCAGCATCCACGATCGCCACATCGACTGTTTTTTCTCCCAGCATGGCAGCTTGGAGGTTTTCGTAAATGGCGCGTTTGAGGACGTTGATATTTTGCATCGCCGGAATTAAAACTTCTGCTTGTTTCAACTGGCTAGCACTAACCACCCGCGCCCGATCCATTTCAGATTTATCGCCTGTAGGCACGGATTTGAAGTAGCTGTCCTCTAAAGCGGGAATTGTTGAAGGTAGGACGTTAGCGGCTTTGGCAAAGGCGAGTTGATTGTCACTGTTGGTAACAAATAAAGCAAATTTTATCGCTGCGTCGGGGCGATCGCTATCTTTAGGAATCACCAAATTCATCACGGCAACATTTTTTTTGCCTGTCGTTCCGGTAATTTCTGGGGCGACAGCAGAAACTTTCGCAATTTCTGGGGCGTTGGTCGAAATTGTTTTGAGAAATTCTGCTCCCGTCCCTAATAATGCTGTCTCTCCTGCTTGATACATCTCAATCCCATGACGATGCCCTTGAGTTAAGGATTCTTGGGGTAAGAGTTCTTGTTTGTACAAATCTACCCAGTATTGAAAAGCGGCTTTGCCTGCAGGCGTATTAAATGCTGCTTTACCTTTGTCATCTACTAGCGTCACTCCCATCTGGACGAAAGATTGCAGTACTTCCGAGGAATCTTCCGGCACGAACGTAGCAAAAAAGGCATACTTACCAGTTTTTTCTTTGACTTGCTTAGCCACCTGTGCTAGTTCTGCATAAGTTGCTGGTGGCTTGGCGACACCTGCTTGTTTGAGTAAATCGCTGTTATAAATCGTGACTCGCGTAGTGAGATACCAAGGAATACCAAAACTTTGCCCGTTGAGAGTACTTGCCTGCCAAATGTTAGGTAAATAAGTGGAACGTACCTCGGGCGAAATTTTATTATCTAATGTCAGCCAAGCGTTGCGACCAGCTAACACCGAAGCAAAATCTGGATTTAAGTTAACTACATCTGGAGCTGTTTTAGCTGCGACTGATGTTAAGATTTTGCTTTCCATTGCCGACCAAGGTACGTCTACCCAGTTGACTTTCATGCCTGGATTTTCTTTTTCAAAAGCTTGAATCTTCTGGTTGAAAAAATCAGTAAATTCCGGCTGCAACTGCATCGTCCAAAACTCAATTTCTTGGCTGCTATTGGACTGAGACGTTTGAGTGGCGACGTTACCACTACCGCAACTGACTATCCAACTCAGAGCAAAACCCAGTAATGTAAGAATTATTAACTTTGGCGATTGTAGCCTATTTACAAGTCTTTTGGTCATTGACATTTTTAATATCGTATGTATTCATTGAACAAGCTTGGTGATTCTAGGTTAAATTTAGTAGCTGTACTGAGTATCAAGTCTCTCAGCTAGACTAATTCTTTACTTCATAGACAAGTAGTAAAACAGTGATTGACCGTCTCAAAAGTTTACTGACAAAGCGTGGATGTGGAGTTGGCATTGAACTAGCTCCTGAACGAATTAATATAGCTCAACTGAAAAAGCAGCGACAGGGTTACAAACTGGCAGCTTTTTCCTCCACTCCGGTTCCAGAAGGGCTGTTTCAAGATGGTCAAATTGCCGACCCTCCAGCCCTAGCAGAATTAATTCAAAAGGCACTAACTGAAACTAAAATCAAAGCCCAATGGGTAGCGACAGCCGTGCCAGGGCGAGAGTCAATTGTGCGGCTAATTCCCTTACCAGCAGAACTAAACGACCAAGAACTTAGGGAAATGGTACTGAACCATGAAGCTGGTTTGTACTTGCCCTACCCGCGCGAAGAAGCTGATGTTGACTATCAAAAGCTAGGCTACTTTGTCGATGAAGATGGAATTGAGAAGGTACAAGTGTTGCTGGTGGCGACTCGCAAGCAAGTGACGGACACCTATATGGATACCTTCCAACATGCGGGGTTAAAAGTTAATGTCATAGAAATTAACAGTTTTGCCTTAATTCGTACAATTCGGGAGCAATTACGGACGTATAGCACGAACGAAGGCGTGGCGCTTGTTGATGTCCAATTTGATAATACAGAAATTGCCATTATTGTTGATGGAGTACCGCAATTTTCCCGGACTATTCCCATTGGCACGTATCAAATGCAGAGCGCTCTCCTGAGATCGATGAATTTACCTGCATCTAGGGACACCCAAATGTTGGAGTCATTCAATCTACCACTTGCTAGTGGAGATGATGATGACGAACCAGAAGACATGCCAGATGTAGATTCTGGTACTTTGGCAGTGATGCGAGTTTTAGCTGAATTAGCAGACGAATTGCGTCGCTCGATTGATTTTTACCTCAGTCAAAGTGAGAATTTGGAAGTGGTACAGGTTCTTTTGTGCGGACCTGGCGGTGGGTTGGGTAATTTGAGTGAGTTTTTCCAACAAAAGTTAAACATTCCCACAGCACCAATCGATCCAGTGGCATCACTCTCTTTAGAGGTAGACGAGGAGAAAATTACTCCAATGCAAAGACCGGGATTGGGAACGGCGATCGGTTTAGGACTCAGAGGTGCGTGGGGCAATGTATAGTTTAGATGTAAATTTTCTTAAAGACCGTGCCGCTCAGAAGTCAGGGTTTTCGGCTGGGGCAAGTAAAACGCGGATGTCGGCGGTCGGTCAAACACCTCTGTTTATCGGAGCGGCTGTAGCGGCGGCGATTCCAGCGGTGGTAGGGGCTTGGTGGTTATTGTTACAAACGCAAAACACCCAGATGGAAAACAAACTAGCTGCGCTAGATGCAGAGTTAAACCGTTTGGGTTTGCAAGAAGAAGAACTGAAAAGGATTCAGACTGAAACTAGCGCGCTGCAAACGGATACGAGAGCATTAGCCACTGTGTTCAACCAAATTCGCCCTTGGTCGGCAATGTTGCAAGATTTGCGCGATCGCATCCCTAGAAGCGTACAAATTGAATCGATCAAACAAATTCCCGCCGTCGCCTCATCTAGCGCACCGCAACCGCCTGCGGCAGCCGGGAACGCAGCTCCACCAACGGCTGCTAACCCAGCTGGGGGTATTGAAATTACTGGTAAGGCGCGCTCGTTTAGCGATGTTAATGATTTCCTATTAACTTTAAAACAATCAGCGTTCTTTCAAGCGCCTGATACGCGAATTGTTTCGGCAGAACTAGCCGAGGCTGCGGCATCGAACGATCGAGCAGCCGTGAAGCCACCGTCACTTGTGAGATATACGATTCAATCTAACCTAAGTAATGTCCCAGCTGCCGATCTACTTCAAGAGTTAGAGCGTAAGGGGACATCAGGACTGGTGACTCGGATTCGCACCCTGCAACAAAAAGGAGTCATTCAACCATGACCATTAGTGAAGAATTTATTTCTGTAGAAGCAGATCTTGAGGCTACACCATCCTACCCTACTGTTTTTGGCGTGACTCTAACTCCAACTATTAGCGGAGCGCTGCTAGCAGTTATCGGTATTGGTTTAGGTGGTTACTTGTTTACTTCGTTTGTCACGCCTGCAATGCAAAAGCACGACGAGCTAGCGGCAAAACAAAATGAAAAACAAAATCTGGTGCAGCAAAAATCTACTAGCTTGGCTCAAAAGCAGCAAGTAGAAACAGAATTAGCGAAGGCAAAACAGCAAAAAGCAGATGTTTTGACTTTATTTGCTAACGAAAGTACGCTCGATACTTTACTAATCGATCTCAATCGACTCGTACAGTCTGTTAATGGCAAGCAAAACGCTACTGCTAAATTGAAAAAATTTACTCCAGCCAATCAATCAGCCGAAACAATCTCTGATGGTTCTCTTGGTACTGATGTCAATGGCAAACTTAAACGTCGGATAGTTGATATTAATATCTCAGGTACGTTTGACCAAACTCAAGCGATTTTCCAAAGTATCGAAAGATTGCAACCATTATTAATTGTGAGAGACTATCAATCGACAATGGTAGCTGCTACTGATAAAGATGGAAAACGTGCTAGTGGTGCGCCAAATATCGATACTTCCTTTAAATTACAGGCACTCATTCCCGTATCTCCAGAGGAAGCGGCGGCTGCGGCGGCTGCGGCTAAACCGACCGACGAGAAGAAATAAATTCAGAATTACAGATTAAGATTGGAGGCGTTTGAACGCTCGTCAAATTGTAGGGGCGGATTTTTTAGCAGAAGCTTGGTATAAATCCGAGTATTACTGTCGAATCCGTCCTTATCAGGATTGCATTCGATCGCGCAAGTTTGAGAACAATTTTGGGTTTGCGATCGCCCCATATATTCAATTTTGCAAATATCATTATGTAACAAAATTACCGTACATTTACTGAAAATGGAGATAATGCCAAGATGAAGGCAAAGATTTATAAGTAAAATTTCGCTTGAGAAAAATGCTGAAATAAAGTTAGCTTGCGTGTGGAGTTTTTCAGGTGAAATTGTCTCATTAATTTAGCAAACAGTTATCAAGCGTATAGTGAGGAATTCATCCGAACAAAAAGTGTTTTCCTTTTCTTGACAAACGGTTCTTTCACCCAAAGAATGAAATGATAACTGATAACTGTTATAACTCACTCTATTTCTGTAAGCTGTCAGGCGAAATGCTTTCTAGTAAGATTTGATGGTTTTGATCGATTGCTAGATTTGCATCTACTAGCCTTTAAATTTTTAAAATTTATGGCGATCGCCTGCAATGCGCGTAGAATACCTAAACTTTACTCAAAGTAGAAACAGAACTGTGAAACAGCTTCAAGGTAGTAACATACTATTTATCGGGGTAGCAGTCGCACTCGTTGCAGCACCGCCAGTATGGGCAAAACCTGCAAAGGTAACAGGAGTCAAGCTAGATCCAACAAATAACGGCTTAAATGTGGTTTTGGAGACTTCCAAGGCGACTCGCCCCCAAGTCTTAACCAGCCAGCAGGGTAATACTCTAGTTGCAGATATTAGTAACGCTCAGTTGAATTTACCCGAAGGAAAAGATTTCCGTCAAGCAAAACCAGCTCCCGGAATTGATTCAGTTGTTGTTACCCGGCTCGACTCTAGTAGCATTCGGTTGATGGTCACCGGTACTACCAATGCTCCCAGCGGTCAAATGCAACGTAATGGTCAAGGTGTAACGTTTAGCGTTAGCTCTACGCCAGAAAAATCAACATCAGGAACATCTACACCAGAAAGAATTGCCCAAGCAAAGCCTAGTCAGACGTTGAAACCGGGGCAATCGGTGACAGTTCAAAAACCTCTTTTTCCCAATCCTGAGATTACAGTTGACGGAAAGCCAGTACCACCCTCAAGAATGCGCGGAAATCAAGCCCAGCCGCCTTTCTTACCTAGGGCAGTTGCCCCACCTGTGGGAGATATAGCGATTTCCAACACCGATTCTTCTCCGGCTCTGATTGACCTTGGCAGTCAAGAACGAGTACCGCGTCTAGTCTTGCGGGATGCTCCCGTGCGCGAAGTTCTCTCCCTACTCGCCCGTGCTGCTGGTCTCAACTTAGCTTACACGACAGCTACACCTCAAGGGCAACAAGGTCAACCAGCTCCTACTGCGCCTGGAGCAGGGGGGGCTGATGGACCCAAAGTCACTCTAGATATTCAAGATGAGTCCGTACAGGATGTTTTCAATCACGTACTGCGGATTACAGGCTTACAAGCTAATCGGGAAGGGCGCACGATTTTTGTCGGTCCCAGACTGCCTAATGAGGCTCGGAATTTAGTAACACGTAGTTACAGGCTGAACCAGGTCACGGTAGGCGTAGCACTTAACTTTTTAGTCGCGATGGGTGCGGAAAGTGCTGTCAGCCGCGAACGCACGATTACCAGCGTTCAAGCCGTGCCCGTAGGTGGCGGACAAGCTCCCGCAACACAAACCCAAACGAGTACAGAGACGCGGATTGAAACCCAACGGATTGATTTTCAAGACTCTACTCCCATACTCCGGGGATTAGAAGTAGTCGGTGACGAGCGAACCAACTCCGTCACGCTGATTGGTTCTCCCAAGCAAATTCAGGTAGCTAGTGCCCAACTGGTTCAACTCGACTCCCGCCGTCGCCAAGTTGCAATTAACGTCAAGATTGCTGATATTAACCTCTTAGCAACTGAGGACTTTAATACTAGCTTTTCGTTCGGACTTGGTGACACTTTCTTACAAAACGATCGCGGCAGTGGAATCAT
>ERZ1066118.841-NODE-841-length-23765-cov-21.060270_pt1 | contig 23765 bp, 21 predicted proteins | sample MGYA00382765_ERZ1066118 | MGnify/ENA primary metagenome ERZ1066118 (study PRJEB33369, sample SAMEA5778348) | biofilm metagenome | biome: Industrial cooling water; feature: Water cooling tower basin; material: Biofilm | place: United Arab Emirates | collected...
CGTTCGAATGACCCGCACATAGTCAATCCGCCGGTCTATCGCGCCAGCACTCATCTTTACGCGGATTGCGCGGCCCTGCGCGCCGGCAAACGCGCAAATGCCGACGGCGCGTTCTTCTACGGCCGCCGCGGCGGCCCCACTCAGTGGGCGCTCGCCGATGCTCTGACTGCACTTGAGCCCGGAGCGGAGGGGACGGTCCTTTATCCGAGCGGGGTGGCAGCAATCATGGGCGCGGTGTTGACGGTGGCAGCGCCGGGCGACGTGCTGCTCGTCACCGACAACGCCTATGAACCGAGCCGGCTGATGGCCAAGGGTTTGCTCAAGCGGCTGGGCATCGCAGTCCGATTTTTCGATCCCCTCGATGTCAGCGGTTTCGGCGCGCACTTCTGTGAGCGCACGCGCGCCGTCCTTCTCGAAAGCCCGGGCAGCTTGACGATGGAAGTCTGCGATGTGCCGGCGCTCGCCGCCGTGGCACGCGCCAAGAGCGCGGCGGTGCTGATTGACAATACTTGGGCCAGCTCGTTGGGCTTTCAAAGCCTCGCCCACGGCTGCGATATCGTCATCCAGGCGCTTACCAAGCATGTCGGCGGCCATTCCGATCTGATGATGGGCGCCTGCACCGCGAACGCCGTCTGGTACCCCCGCCTGCGTGAAGTCTCGCAGCAACTCGGCCATGTCGTGGCGCCTGACGATGCCGCGCTCGCGTTGCGCGGGCTGCGGACGCTGAACGTGCGGCTGGAGCGCGCGACTGCCACTGCTCTCTCCATTGCCGAGTGGCTATCTGCTCGGCCGGAGGTGGCCCATGTACTGTGCCCCATGCTGCCTGGCGCGCCGGGACACCAACTGTGGCGACGCGATTTCACGGGCGGCTGCGGACTTTTCAGCTTCACCTTGGCGCCCGGTGTCGATGACGCCGCCCGCTGCCGCTTCATCGATGCGCTCGAGCTTTTCGGCATCGGCTATAGCTGGGGCGGGTTCGAGAGCCTGGCCTTGCCGGTCGACCCAGCACCGATCCGCAGTGCTACGAACTGGCCGAAGGATCGGCTGGCGGTGCGCCTTTCTGTCGGACTCGAAAATCCGACTGACCTCATCGCCGACCTCCAACGCGGCTTCACTGTCATAGGAGCAAGTTGATGGCCGCCGAGCGCGCCCGCGAAGTTGCCGCAGCCGACGAGCTGCGCTCCGCCGTCTCGCGGCGGAGCGGCACGGTCGGGGAAATCGTCGGCACGCTCGACAGCTGGGCGCTGTCGCTCGGCAGCTTTCGCGTTTCCGTCTGGGACCTACTGGTCATCCTGGCCATCGTGATCTTCTGCTTCCTGCTCGGAAAGATCGGAAGCGGCCTGGCGCGACGGGGCTTGCACCGCGCCAAGCGCCTCGACAGCACGCAGGAGCTGTTGGCCGAAAAGCTGATAACTATCGCCATCTGGGCCTTGGCCGCGTTCCTGGCCATCGACCTCCTGGGGATCGACCTTACAGCGCTGGCCGTTTTCTCCGGCGCTTTCGGCCTTGCCATCGGTTTCGGCCTGCAGAAGACATTCGGCAATCTCATCGCGGGCATCATCCTACTGATGGACAAGTCGATTAAGCCGGGGGACGTCATCGTCATTGCCGACCAGGCCGGGCAATCCACCTTCGGCCAGATCCGCAAGATCGGGGTGCGCGCCGTCAGCCTCGTAACCCGCGATCAGAAGGAATATCTGATCCCGAACGAGAACCTGATGATCAATCAGGTCGAGAACTGGTCCTATTCAAGCCGCAACGTCCGCATCCAGGTCCCGGTCGGAGTGAGTTACGATGCCGATATCGAGCAGGCCGAACGGCTGATGCTGGAAGCGGCGAAGAGCTGCGAACGCGTGCTCGCCAGCCCGCCACCCGTGGTGTGGATGAAAGGCTTCGGCGAAAGCTCGGTGGATTTCACCATTCATTGCTGGATCCAGGACCCGGAGGAAGGTGTCGGCAATGTGCAGTCGGCGGTACTCAAGAAGGTCTGGCACGCCTTCAAGGACAATGGGGTCGAGATTCCCTTTCCCCAGCGCGACATCCATCTGCGTTCGTCCGAGCAGATCGACCGGCTTCTGGCAGCGATGGAGGCTCGCGTGGGGGAGAAGCTTCAGACGGAATAGCTTCGCTTCGCCATAGGCAAGCGTCGATTTCAAAAGCTGGCCTGTCAGCCCGCGCAGCCATTCTGATTGGCGTGCAGATGCAGGCGGGTTCATCACACCGGGCATGGCCAAACCAGGTACAATTTATCTCGTGGGCGCCGGCCCAGGCGATCCGGAATTGCTGACGCTGCGCGCTGCGCGCCTCCTCGCGAGCGCGGAGGTGGTAGTGCATGACGGACTGGTCGATCCGGCAGTCCTGCTGATCGCTCCGTCGAGCGCGCGGCTGATCTCCGTCGCAAAGTCGCGCGCCCGCCACACCATGCCGCAAGAGCAGATAAACGCGCTGTTAGTTCGGCTGGCGAGGGCCGGGCGGCGCGTGGTGCGGCTGAAAGGCGGCGACCCACTCATCTTCGGCCGCGGCGGCGAGGAGGCCGAGGCTGCGCGCGCTGCCGGCATCGCGGTCGAGATCGTGCCCGGCATCAGCGCCGCCAATGGCGCGGCGGCCGCGGCACAGATCGCGCTCACCCATCGCGATGCGTCGAGCATAGTCAGCTTCGTCGCGGGGCAATGCAAGGGCTTGGCCGAGCAGAACTGGGCTGGACTCGCCGGCAAGGGGCGCACGCTGATCATCTACATGGGCGTAACCACCGCACCGCAGATCGCCGAAAAGCTGATCGCAGATGGATTGGCACCCGACATGCCCGTGGCCGTGATCGAGAATGGCGCGCGACCTGAGATGCGCGTGCTGCGGGGGCTGCTGGCCGGACTGGCCGATCTCGTCGAGCGGGAGCGAGTCGTCAGCCCAGCGTTGATCGTCATCGGCGAAGTTACCGCACGAGAGGATGCCTCCGTTGCTGCGCTCGCTCAGGAGGCAGCGCCATGCGCATCCTGACCGGCAACGATTTGCGCACCGGCGCGGTGGTATGGTGGACCGGCACCTACTGGTCGCTTCATGTCGAGGACGCCATTGACGTGACCGGCGAGGAGGACCGCATCGCCCCGCGCGAAGAAGCCGCGCGCCGGGTCAACGGCCCCTACGCCATCGAGGCCGAGCTTCGCGACGGCAATCCACGCCCTGCGCATATCAAGGACCGCGTCCGCGCGCTCGGCCCCACCGTCCGCCCCGACTTGACGCTAAAGCCCGCCGATCCTGCGGCAGGAAGCTGGGTGATTTGATGTATCGCTACGACAAATACGATCAGGCCATGGTCGACACCCGCGTCGAGGAGTTCCGCGACCAGACCCGCCGCCGCCTCGACGGCAAGCTGACAGAGGATCAGTTCAAGCCCCTGCGGCTCAAGAACGGGCTCTACCTGCAGCTTCACGCCTATATGCTTCGCGTCGCCATTCCCTATGGCACGCTCAATTCGGCACAGTTGCGGACGCTGGCCGATATCGCGCGACGCTATGACCGCGGCTACGGTCATTTCACCACCCGGCAGAACATCCAATATAACTGGATCAAGCTGGAGGAGGCGCCCGACCTCCTCGCCGATCTCGCGAAAGTGGAGATGCATGCGATCCAGACCAGCGGCGAATCCATCCGCAACATCTCATCCGATCAATATGCCGGCGCTGCCGCCGACGAGCTGATCGACCCCCGCCCGTGGTGCGAGATGCTGCGCCAGATGACCACGTTCATGCCCGAGTTCAGCTATCTGCCGCGCAAGTTCAAGATTGCGGTGATCGCCTCGGCCGAAGACCGCGCCGCGCTGCGCTGGCATGATTTTGCGCTTCGCATCATTCGCAATGCGGAGGGCGAGATCGGCTTCCAGGTCTTCGCCGGTGGTGGCATGGGCCGCACGCCGTTCATTGCCTACCGCATCCGCGAATTCCTGCCCACGCAGCACATCTTCAGCTATCTCCAGGCGGTGCTGCGCGTCTGGAACCGCCACGCGCGGCGCGACAACATCCATAAGCAGCGGATGAAGATCCTGGTCCACGATCTGGGGCAGGAAGAATTCACCCGCCAGGTCGAAGAAGCCTTCGCGCACTTCGTCTCGCTGGGCGAGGATTTCCCACAAGCGGAATACGACCGCATCGCTGCCTACTTCGCCCCGCCCCCCTTCGAGCAAGGGCTAGGCGAAAATATTGACCTATCCGACCCCGCCTTTGCCGCCTGGGTGAAGCAGCAAGTCGTTGCGCACAAGGCGCCGGGCTACGCCATCGCCAACATCAGCCTCAAACCGGTCGGCGGCATTCCCGGCGACATTTCGGCCGAGCAGATGGAAGTGGTCGCCGACCTGGCCAAGCGTTATAGCTTCGACGAACTGCGCGCGACCCACGCGCAGAACCTGGTGCTTCCGCATGTCCGCAAGCGCGATCTCTACGCGGTATGGCAGGCGCTAGTCGCCGCGGGGCTGGCCGATGCCAATCTCGATCTCATCTCGGACATCATCGCCTGCCCCGGGCTCGACTATTGCAGCCTCGCCAATGCGCGCTCGATACCCGTTGCGCAGAAGATCGCGGAGCGCTTCGCCGATCCCGCTCGCCAAGCAGACATCGGCGAGCTGAAGATCAAGGTCTCCGGCTGCATCAACGCCTGCGGCCACCATCACGCAGGCAATATCGGCATCCTCGGCGTCGATCGGAAAGGCAGCGAGAGCTATCAGCTTCTGCTCGGCGGATCGGGAGACGAGGACACCACCCAGGCCAAGATCGCTGGCCCTGGCTTCGACGAAGCAGGTATCGTCGATGCCATCGAGCGAGCGGTCGAGCATTATCGTGCCATCCGCAATCAAGACGAGCGCTTCATCGATACCTACCGGCGCGTTGGCATGGATGGATTCAAGGAGGCGATCTATGGCTGAGCCCGGCAATCAGGCCTTCCCCACCGCGCTACGCTTCCGTGAGGATGCGACGGCCGACGAGCCGGCCGTCTCGCTGGACGGCTTCCTCGAGCAGGAGGAAGCGGTTTCGGTCCGCATAGAAGCGGGCGAGGACGTCACCACACTGTTCCCCCACCTCGCCCGCGTGCGTCTGGTGGAGGTCGACTTCCCTCGCTTCCGCGATGGACGTGGTTTCTCGACCGCACGGATGCTGCGCGAAGCAGGCTACACCGGAGAGATCAAAGCGGTTGGCGATGTCCTCGTCGATCTTATCTTTTTCATGCAGCGTTGCGGTTTCGACAGCTTCGCGCCGGACAAGCCGTTCGATCCCGACGATGCTATGGCGGCGCTGACGCGCTGGCCTGAGGTTTATCAGCACGCCGCCGACAGCCGCGTTCCGATCTGGGCCAAGCGCCATGGAGCCAGAGCGTGAACGCGCACGCCGGAACTCTTCGCGCCGTCGATCGCATCGATACGGGCCCCCGCTTCACCGCGCATGACGCGGTACGGCTCAACAATTTGTTTCGCGGCTCGGACACGCTCACCATGCTGGAGGGCATGCTGAAGGATCGCCTCGCTGGCGAGGTTGCTGTGGTCAGCAGCTTCGGCGCGGAGAGCGCGGTGCTGCTGCATCTAATCGGCACGATTGACCGGCACGTCCCGGTGCTCTTCCTGGATACCGGCAAGCATTTTCCCGAGACCATCGCCTATCGCGATGCGCTGACGCAGCGGCTCGGGCTTACCAACCTCCGCATCCTCATCCCCGACCCGGCCGAGCTGGCAGAGCGCGACGGCAACGGGCTGCGCTGGTCGTTCGACCCTGACGGCTGCTGCGAGATCCGCAAGGTTCGCCCACTCGCGAAGGCGCTCGCTGGATTCGATGCCAGCTTCACCGGACGTAAGTCGTTTCAGGCTGCCACCCGGGCCAATCTGCCGCGTTTTGAACTCGACACCTCCGATGCCGAGGGGCGGCTCAAGATCAACCCGCTGATTGATTGGACGCCCAGCCAGATCGCCGCCTATTTCATCCTTCACGACCTGCCGCAGCACCCGCTGATCGCGCAGGGCTACCCCTCGATCGGCTGCTCCCCCTGCACTCGGCCGGTCGCACCCGGTGAAGATGCTCGGAGCGGCCGTTGGGCAGGCTGGGACAAGGTGGAATGCGGCATCCACCGCCCGGGCGAGGAGCCCTTCCTCTAATTGTGAGCTGATAGGATCCAGCCTTCGCGGCCAGAAAGCCTGGCCGATCCCGGTACTAGCCTAATCGCCGGTGACTATATGCACTTTTAGTGTGCGGTGCGTTTCGCGCCCTAGGCCGAGAGCTAGTTCCAGCGCGGCTTTGGCCGCAACACGGCCTTCTTGCATACGCTCCGAAAGCGTCTCAGGTGACAGATCGAACGGCTTGCCAAAGCCTGCATCATCTCGACTGCCACGATAGGTCATCATGAATAAGTCGACCCCGCCGCCAGTAGCCTGATCGGCCGCCGCGCCCGATCCTACAACCTCGTCGAGCTTCGACCGCAGATCCCATTCGCGCACGAGCCCTTCGAGGCGCATTCGAGTCTGCATCCCAAAAACCAAGTCCAGCGAGCTTTCGACTACCTGATTGAGAGGCCGCCGCAGCCGGCCACCGGCGTTGAAAAGGTCCAGGGCGAAGCAGAGGGGCTCCGGAGTGCCGATACGTCCAGGGCCTATCTCGGCTTCCAGAGGCAGATTGCAGGCCAGCCCCCCGTCCCCCAGCAGCCGCTCTCCCACTTGGATAGGCTCGAAAGCGGGGAGCAGGCTGCTGCTCGCCAGCAGATGCTCGATCTCGATCCTGTCGCCTTTGGCAGTATCGAAGAACACAACCTCTCCAACGTTCACGTCGGTCGCGGCGAGGCAATAGCGGATCGAACCGTCATTCAGGCGACCGAAGTCGATGAATGACGCGAGTGTCTGTGCAGCTACGCTGTTGTCGTACAGACTTCGCGATCGTCCCCGGCCTGCGCTCAGCGCCCGCGGCACGAACAGCCTCGGGCTACCGGCCAGGCTGGTGGTCAGTGCATTTAGCCAATTGCGGTTTCGTCGCGCGGGGCCGCTGCTCCCCAATCCCCAGGGATCATACCAAGCGGTGGCGAATGCCTCGACTTCGATTGCCCGCCAGAACGCCTTTAACTTGGTCAGCCGTGATGATGGCTCATTGCCGGCGATGATCGCGCCGTTGATTGCGCCAATCGATGTGCCGGCAATCGAGCTTACCTGCAGCCCCGCGCTGGCGAGGGTCTCGAAAGCGCCAACTTGATAGGCACCAAGACCAACACCGCCTCCCAGGACCAAAGAGGCTGGCCCCAGATCTGCGACCTCCCTGCTGCTCACGATGCTTCCCCAGCCTGATGTTGAGCCGCCAAACGACCCCAACTACACACCAGCGCAGCGAAGCGAAAGGCGTTCCCCGTGTATCCGAGACAGTCTGTCAGCTTATCTGACTGACTCAGAGCCAGCCTTGCTCCCGGTACCATTGCGCGGTCTGAGCAAGCCCCTCAACCCCGCTGATCCGGGGTGCCCAAACCGTTGGCGGCACGGCGAAGGTCGAGCGCGAGACCCAATTTGGGTGGGTCATATAGCCTACACGATCTGCGGTCAGGCGTGCCTTCGATCCGCGCAGCAGCCCATCAATGCTCGCCGCAGCTCGAAGTAGGGGAGCGGGCAGCTGCGGTGCAAACACGCGGCTGCGCCCGACTGCCTGCCCGATCGCTTGCGCGAGCTCGCGATGCGACCAGCCCCCCTCTCGGCCGTCGTCCGGCTCGAACAGCCGGTGGCGGATCAAGGCGGGCGGAGCTTCGACGAGGTCGAGGAGCAGTCGCGCCAGATCGTGGACATGGATGATCGAGCTGGCGCCGCGCGGTGGCAGAGGGATGAAGCCAAGCTTTGCGGTTCGGAACATCTCGAAATAATCGACATCTCGCGGGCCATATACGCCGGGGGGGCGCACCACCGTCCAGTCGAGCCCACTCTCAGCCACTCGTTTCTCCGCCTCTGCCTTCGAGGCGCCATAATGCGAAAGCGAGGGCTCCCGCGCCGAGAGGGAGGACACGAAGACGAAACCCGTCGGGCTCGCGGCCTTGGCCGCCGCGATCAGATCTTCGGTACCGGTCACATTGGCAGCGGTGAAAGCCGAAGCATCGCGCGCTGTGGTGAGAGCGGCCACATGAAGCACGGCGTCAGTGCCTTGCACCAGCTGCGCAAGCGACGCCGGATCGGACAGGCTGCCCTCAACCCAGCTCACCCCCTCGCGCGCAGCTTGCGACCGGCGAGTGAGCGCCCGCACCGTCAGCCCACGCGCCGCGGCCTCATCGAGCACGGCCTGGCCGACGAAGCCGGTCGCACCGGTCAAAGCGATCGTCACAGCCGCACCAGATGGTCCCGATGGATGACCGCTGCGCGCGGCGCGTAACCCAGCTTCGCTTCCTGCGCGTCTTGCCGCACCCCTATGATCGCGTGGCAATCGAGGGCAGAATACTCGCATAAGCCCTGGGCCAGGCGATCTCCCCTTGCATTGACGACCGTAACCAGATCGCCACGCACAAACTCGCCCCAGACCTCGATAATGCCGGGCGCTAGCAGACTAGCCCCATCCTCGAGCGCCTTCGCGCAGCCGTCGTCGACCGTTAGCACGCCCTTGGGTGACAGCCGGCCGCCAAGCCACGCCTGCCGTGCGCTCGAGCTGCGCTTCGGCGCGAAGATCGTCCCCGTCTCGCTGGCCAGCGCCCGGCTGATCGGCGCCTCATGCGTTCCGTTGACGATGGCCAGCGCAATCCCCGCGCGCTCGGCGATCTGCGCGGCCTGCAGCTTGCTAGTCATCCCGCCAGAGCCAAGACCCGAGGACGAAGCCCCGTTCGCCATCGCCAAGACCGCCTCGCTGACCCCCTCGACGCGTGGCACCAGCATGGCACCCTCGGTGCCGGGATCACGATCGTAGAGGCCGTCGACGTCGCTCAGCAGCAGCACCGCTTCGGCCCCCGAGGCCTGCGCCACTCGCGCGGCCAGCCGGTCGTTGTCACCAAAGCGGATTTCACTGGTAGCCACGCTGTCGTTCTCGTTCACAACCGGCACCGCGCCCGCTTCCAGCAACCGCTCGAAGGTTGCCGAGGCGTTGAGATAGCGGCGCCGATCTTCCAGGTCATCGAGGGTGAGAAGCATCTGCGCGGCCACCAGGCCATGCTCCGCGAGCGCCTGTGACCAAAGGCTCGCGAGCGCGATCTGGCCTACCGAGGCAGCCGCCTGCGCATCCGCGAGGCTCCCCCGACCCCCACGAGCCAAGTTTATTCGTGAGGCCCCCAAGGCAATTGCGCCAGAACTCACGATAACGATTTGCGAGCCGCCTGTTCGCAACGCGGCGATGTCACCCGCGAGCGACGCAAGCCAGGCCCCGCGCGCCTCGCCCCCCTGAACTAGCAGCGCGGAGCCGACCTTGACCACCAGCCGGCGCGCCTGCGCGAATTCGCTGATTGAGTCCGGCGTCATGCTGTCAGAAGGGAGACCAGCCCGAACTGGCCGCATCACCCTCGTCCTCGACCTCACTGCCCTTGGTTTCTGTGGCCGTACGATCGGGCAGGTATCTCAGGACCGCGTCGAGGAGCTGATCCACCCCCTCGCCCGTAGCGCCGGAAATGCGGAACACATCCGCTGCGCCCGCCGCCTTCAGCTCATCGGCGAAGCCCTCGCCCAGCTCCGCATCCGCGAGATCGAGCTTGTTCAACGCCACCAGCCGGGGTTTGTCGGCAAGGCCAGCGCCATAGGCCTCCAACTCAGCCTCGACGATCTGCATTGCCTCGACCGGATCGACGCCGGCAATGTCGATGAGGTGGATCAACACCCGGCAACGCTCGATGTGCCCCAAGAAGCGATCACCGATGCCGGCACCGTCGGCCGCGCCCTCGATCAGCCCGGGAATGTCCGCCAAAACGAACTCACGGCCGCGATGACGCACCACGCCCAGCTTCGGCACAAGCGTAGTAAAAGCATAGTCTCCCACCTTAGCCTGCGCATTGGAGACTTGATTGATGAAGGTCGACTTGCCCGCGTTGGGAAGACCCAGCAGGCCAACATCGGCCAACAATTTAAGGCGCAGCCAGACCCACATTTCCTGTCCTGGAATGCCTTGCTGATGCTGGCGAGGGGCGCGGTTGGTGCTGGTCTTGTAGCTCGCGTTGCCTCGCCCACCCATGCCACCTTCGAGGAAGACGACGCGTTGGCCGACCTCGGTAAAGTCAGCGAGGACCTCCTCCTTGTCTTCCGACAGGATTTGCGTGCCGACGGGCACCGGGATCACCAAATCCGGCGCGCCTGCGCCGTAGCGGTCCTTGCCCATGCCGTGCGCGCCGCGCTGCGCCTTGAAATGCTGCGAGTAACGAAAGTCGATGAGGGTATTTAGGCCGGCCACGGCCTCGAAGACGATATCCCCGCCCTTACCGCCATTGCCGCCGTCGGGGCCGCCATACTCGACATACTTCTCACGCCGAAAGCTGACCGCACCCGGCCCGCCCCCGCCGGACTTGAGGTATATCTTGGCTTGGTCGAGAAAGTGCATGGACGAAGGGCCTACTGGTTTCGGACAGCAATCGCCACCCGTGCTTTGACACGCTCAGCACGAACGGCTCGGGGGCAGAACGGGATATGCCGTGAACTGGCTCAGGTCAGCCGAAAATGGTGTATTTCGCGAACCGGCGCGCAGCGACTTACTGGTTGTGAGCACCGGACCCGTGGAAAGTCACCGTTTGCAGGCCGCCCTCGGCCAATTCACGGCATACCCCTGGTGGAGCCGAGGGGGATCGAACCCCTGACCTCGTCATTGCGAACGACGCGCTCTCCCAGCTGAGCTACGGCCCCGTTCCAGGTGCTTGCCGCCAACGAAACACACCCCGCGCGGCGAGCGCGGCCATTAGCGAAGCGGGCCGCGCGATGGAAGCGGTTTTCTGGCGCTTACTGTGCGCCCTGCTTGGGCGTGTCCTTCGCCACCGGCTGCACCACGGGAACCGAGGTCTGAGCCGGAGTGACCGGGATAACAGGGATCTGCGCTCCCGTTTCCTGGTCCGTCACCGTGCCCGCAGCCGCCACTGGCGTTGCGGTGGTCTTGGTCGCATCGGTCACGCCCGCTTGCGGGATGGCGGCGGTGCGCCGAGCATTGGCGGCTTGGACCGCAACATAGCCGGGCTGCGACGCACCGTACCGTGCACCATATTGCGCGTCCCACGCCGCGGAATCGCGTTGGTACTGCTCATAGGCAGTGAAAAAATTGGCGAAGGGCGTCTCGAACACCGGCAGGTTGGCCGCTGCGAATGTTGCAGGATCGTATTTCGGTGTTGCTGCCGCCTGCGTGGCGATGCTCAGCGCCGCTTGGCAGAACGCTGCTCGAGCCGGCGGCAGGGCGAAGTAATTGTAAACCGTAGTCATCGTCTTTTCGCGCGCCTTGATGGCATCGCGGGCAACGGCATATTCCTTGCGATAGCTGGCGTCGATCCGCGTGTTTGCCTGCTTAAGGGCACGCGCATTGGCCTTCAGGAAGGCCGCATAGCCATCGAGGATCGGTTGATAGGTCGGGCCCGTGCAGTTCAGCGCGGCGACATTCCAGGCGGAACGGAAATACCACAGCCGCTCGTCAGCGCTGACGTTGCTGAGCACGGTAATGCGGCGGCCGTCTGGACCCATCTGCGGGACGTCCATGACATAAGCCGCCCCCATGGGCGGGATGGGGCGGAACGGCACCACTTCGACGGGTGGCGGCGGGGGCGGCGGGGGTGGAGGCGGCGGTGCCTTGGCGCAAGCGCCAAGCACGGCAAGTCCGCCGAGGACGATGATAGGACGGACAGGTGACTTGATGGCGCGGCGCATGCCGGTGTTAACTCCGTATGAGGGTGCAAACCGTCATCGGCCTCACTGGCTTGACGGGGGATTAAGCACAACTCTTAGGAGCAAGCTGCAGATAAGAAAACGCCCGGGGGGAATTACCCCCCGGGCGTGATGAACCGCGTTCGCTTTTCGCTCGGCGTTAGCCCTTACTCGCGATTGCCCATGAAGCTGAGCAGGAACTGGAACATGTTGATGAAATCGAGGTAGAGCGTCAGCGCACCCAGGACCACCGCCTTGCCTGCAAAGTCGCTGCCGCGCAGCATCGCATACTGTTCCTTCAGCCGCTGCGTATCATAGGCGGTGAGGCCTGCGAAGATCAGCACGCCGAGGAAGCTGATTGCCAGCCCCAGAGCGCTCGACTGTAGGAAAATGTTCAGCACCATCGCAATCAGCAGTCCGACCACGCCCATGACGAGGAAGGTGCCAAAGCCCGACAGATCCTTCTTGGTGGTGTAGCCATAGAGGCTCAGACCCGCGAAGGCACCGGCCGTCGCGAAGAAGGTGGCCGCGATCGATTCACCTGTATAGACAAGGAACACCGTTGATAGGGACAGCCCCATCAGTGTCGCGAAACCCCAGAACATCGCCTGAAGCGTCGTGGTGCTGAAGCGGTTCGCGCCGAAGCTCATCGCGAAGACGATGGCAAGCGGCGACAGCACGATCAGCCACATCAACGGACTGCCGGCCATCGACGCCGTGAACCCGCTGTTCGCGGCCACCAGCGCGACGATGCCCGTGAGCAGCACGCCCGAGGTCATGTAATTGTAGATCTTGAGCATATGGGCGCGCAGGCCCATGTCGTAGGTCGCGCGACGGGCAACGGCGTCGCCGGCACGCGGAACCGAGCTGAAGCCGGTCTGCTGCCTGGTGTCGTTCCAATCGGCCATAATTCCTATTACTCCCTATGGCGTGGCACCTGCCACGCGCTATGCGCGAATATCGCGGTCCATCACGGTATTTTCAAGCGAAACTGCGACCAATGGATTGTCGCATTTGGTAACGGCTTTGGTAATCAATCGCGCGCCGCCGCAGCCAGTTCCCGGCCTCTATCGCGCGCCGCGGCAAGGCAGCGGATCAAAAGCGACCGAAGCGCGTCCTTGTCGTCGAGAATGTTTAGCCCGCGTTGGGTCATCCCGCCTTTGCTTGCCACTCGGCGAGCCAGTTCACTGGGTGGGTCTGCGCTGTTTGCGGCCAGCGCCGCTGCGCCTTCCACCATTTGCACAGCCAGCCGCTCTGCCTGCACCGCGTCCAGCCCCAGTTCCGTGGCGCCGCCCGCCAGCGCTTCGATAAAGCGATAAACGAAGCCCGGCCCCGACCCGGTCAGCGCAGTTACGAGATCGAACTGGGTCTCGTCTGCGAACCACTCGGCGCTGCCCAAACGCATCGCCAGATCGGTCAAGGCAGCTCGCTCCGCCGCCCCCAGTCCGCGCTCCACAAGCGCGTTCGGGGACTTGCCTATTGCCACGGCCAGATTGGGCATCAGCCGCGCGACGCCGCCGGCGCGAGGAAACAGCTCGGCAAGTGTGGCGAGGTCCACTCCGGCGAGGAGGGAGACCAGCACCGTCCCAGGCCCGACCAGCGGCTCGGCATCGCCAGCCACCTCGCCCAGCCTCTGCGGCTTCACGCCCAAAATCACCGCGTCGAAGGGATCATCAGGAACCTTGTCCGTGAAGGCGACCCCCTCCGGAACGGGCTTTGTCCGCGGGTTGTAGACGTTGAACAGGGCTGGCTGGAGACCTGACGCAAGCCAGCCTTCGAGCATGGCCGATGCCATGTTTCCATACCCGAAGAGGAGGATACGCCCGAACATCAAGGGCGCCTATTACGCCTCGCCTGCAGCGTCTACCATGGCCGCCGCCAGCGCTTCCTTCGGGCGTTTGTCGCCCCACAGTACAAATTGAAACGCGGGATAGAAGCGATCGCACTCATCAACGGCAGTCTCAACCAAGGCCTGAGCCTGGCCGAGGCTCAACAGGCCTTCGTCGCCCAGCAAAGTGGCATTGCGATAGAGCAGTGTTCCGCCATTCGACCACATGTCGAAATGGCCGATCCACATCTGCTCATTGACCATAGCCAGCAGCTCATGAGCCACCGAACGCTTGTCCTCAGCCACGCGGATGTCGGGCAGAGCGATAATCTGCAGGACATTGTCCTCCCCGCGCCACAAGCATTTGAGCTTGTACTTTGCCCAACTCCCCTGAATTTCGCCGGACAGCTCATCGGGGCTGGCTTCGCAAGGCCAGCCGTGAGCTCGAAACAGCGCCGCGAGCATCGCCAGAGGCGCCGCGTCGTCCTCTGCCGAATAGGCGTCGGTCTGCGTGTTCATGCTCGTCTCAGTCCCGTCCGTAGTCTGATGCTCGAAATGGCGGGATGGTATCCGGCTTGGCAACCGACCGGCCCTGCGAGACTGTTGAGAACCGCATTAACTACTGGCCTAGGCCGCAAAAGCCTGTGCAAACCCTGTGCACAGCCGGGGGACGACCACCAACCCGCTACCAATCTCAGCAGCCGGTTAGCTGATCTTGGTAATCTTTTCCCCTTCGTCGCTGCTGAAGGGAAGAGCTTCGATACCCTTCTCCTTCAAACGCTTGATCGCCGCCCTGGCAGCTGCATCGCTGGGATAGGGGCCTGCGAGCATGCGATTGGTCGCTCCATATTTCGCCGCCCAGGGACCCTTCCCGTCGAGCGCGCCATCGGCTTGCTTAGCCAGCCTGCGCCAGTCGAAGGCAAAAGCGGCGGTGTTCCGGCCAACTCCAAGCTGCGCCCATATTCTTGCTGGCTCGGCAGGCTTTTCGACCTTGGCCTTCGGCTTGGGCTTCTCGGCAGCAGGCTTATCTCCCGATTTTGTAGCCGGTGATCCCGCGGATGGCGCCGCGGCGACCCGCCGTGGCGCCGCGAGCTTGGTGATATCGACCGCCCCCCCGGCCGCGACCGCAGTCGTCGGGACCAGCTGAAGATCGGCGAACGAGTCAGTCAGGCTCGGACGCGCTGACCCTGTGGCCGGTGCTGCCGCTTGTGATGCCGGGGGATCAGCTTGAGCGATCACTACAGGGCGCGGCGCGGCACTCGACTTAGCGGTTGAGGGATCGAAGCTGCGCCCCGGAGCCGGACCACTGGTCGCGGCGGCAACAACGGGGCGAGGCGCCAGAACACCCGGTGTAGCATTAGTGGGACGCGGTGTGCTGCCGGCCGCCGCTGGCGAGGCGACAGACGGTTTCTGGACGGAACTGCCTGGTTCCATGCGCGGCCCCAGCGGCGCGCCCGTCGGCGTCAGCGATGCATCCGCACTCGCTGCGATGCGTGCCCCGGCATTGGCATAGGCCGCGATCTCCGCCGAATCCCGGCCGATTTCGGTCGCCGCCGGGAACGCGCCAAGATTTCCTGCCGCCGCCTGCTGTGCCTTGGTCAAGCGCGTCATGTAGCGGAGGTAAGGCGCCATCCGGAGGGCCAAATCCGTCGGCATCATCGTATCGGCAATGGCGACTGCCTCGTCGGGTCGGCCCAAAACCGCAAGGCCGAAGGCGCGGGTCCGATAAGCCGCACGATCTTCGTTCCGCAACATAGGGTAAAGCGTGCGCTCGAACTCGCTCCGGTTGCCCGAGATCGCCAGGCTGAGGGCGAGGCGGCGGCGCAGCTCGTCATTGTCAGCGTCCGCTGCGAGCGCACTGCGATAAAGCGCCTGGGCCGCTGCATTGTCGCCTACCAGATCATAAGCCAACGCTCGGTCGGCAGCCATTTCGAGCAAAGGCACGCCTGCGCGCTCCGCTTGTGCGAAGGCTTGCAAGGCCTCAACCGGGCGGCGCTGCTCAAGGGCGACCCGGGCCATGCCGAGGAGGACCCGGCGGTCGGAGGGCGCGACCGCTGCCGCTCGGCTAAAAAAACCTGCGGCGGCACCGGCGTCGCGCATCGCCAGCGACGCATTGCCAGCACTCACAAGCGCTTCGATGTCAGCCGGACGCGCCGCCAGGCGACGCAAGGCAGCGCTAAGTTGCGTGGCAGCCGGAGAAGGGGCTGCCTGCACCACGGCTTGCGCCTGCAAGGGAGCGGTCAACGCCCCCCACATCGCCGAAGCCGCCAGCGCCACCGTGACGAGCCCTGTTCGCGCTGCCAATACCATTACCTTGCCTGACATGGCCGCCCCATAGGCATCAGCAGCTGAATTGGCGCTTTACTGGTTGTTCTGGCGACCCAGGAAGCGCGGGATGTTGAGCGCAGGGCTGCCCGAGTCATCGTCCTCGTCGTCATCCTCGACAGAGCGGCTGTTGCCGGTCCCGCGAGACAGGTTCGCCATGCGTTCGAACAGCGTGTTTCCCGGTGGCACGGCCGTTGCGCCTTCGCCCGCATTGCCGCCAGGAATGATGGGCTGGCGCCGTTTGGGCTGAAGCGGGTTTCCGTAATCGCTCGCGCCTGCACCAAAACCCTCGCCTGTTTCGCGCGTGCCCTGCCCTTCGTATCCGCTGTCGCTTTCGCCGCCAGCGTAGCCAGAGGATTCGAACCGTTCGGTGTGTTCGTTGCGCAGGCCGGCCAGGGGATCGACGATTTCGTCAACGTCCTCGTACTCTTCAGCCTCATCGCCAGCGCCATAGCTCGCCCCACGCCCGTGCTCAGCCTTATCAGCCTCCGCGAAGTCGGCCGTGGTTAGCTCCATCGGCTCATCTTCAGGAAACTGCTCAACAGCGTTGTAAGGCGGGGTGAGCTCGGGCAGCGGCTCATCGGCACTACCGTCCTGCCCGGCTGAAAGCCCTTCGCTCAGCTCGAAAGGCTCGGCTTCCTCGACCGCCTCGCGCGGCAATTCGAGTGCCGGGCGACGCGGCGGGCGCGAATCCATCGAGAAGCTGGTCCGCACCTGCTGACGCTGCGTGCCTTCCTCCGCGCTATCGATGCCGGTGGCGACCACGGAGACGCGGATCTTGCCGTGTAGGTCGGGATTGAAGGCGGAGCCCCAGATGATGTTCGCGTCCTCGTCCACCAACTCGCGAATGTGGTTCGCCGCCTCGTCCACCTCGAGCAGCTTCATGTCTTCGCCGCCGATGATCGAGATGATCACGCCCTTGGCTCCGGCCATGCTGACGCCGTCCAGCAAGGGGTTGGCGATCGCCCGCTCAGCGGCTTCGAGGGCGCGGTTCTCACCCTCGCCTTCGCCAGTGCCCATCATGGCCTTGCCCATTTCGCTCATGACCGAGCGCACGTCGGCAAAGTCCAGGTTGATGAGGCCTGGCATAACCATCAGGTCGGTGATCGAGCGAACGCCCTGCTGCAACACCTCGTCAGCTAGCTGGAAGGCCTCCTTGAAGGTCGTCTCCGCCTTGGCGACTAGGAACAAGTTCTGGTTAGGAATGACGATCAACGTGTCGACGTGCCGCTGCAGCTCGGCGATGCCTGCTTCGGCCGAGCGCATCCGCCGCGTACCTTCGAAGAGGAACGGCTTGGTCACCACGCCTACGGTGAGGACCCCTTTGCGGCGCGCGGCTTCGGCAATGACGGGTGCGGCGCCGGTCCCGGTGCCACCGCCCATGCCCGCGGCGATGAAGCACATGTTCACGCCTTCGAGCGCTTCCTCGATATCCTCGACCGTCTCCTCGGCAGCCGCCTTGCCGACTTCGGGCCGGGCGCCTGCGCCGAGCCCGCCGGTGATCGCCGGGCCAAGCTGGATGCGGCGTTCGGCAGTGGTGTTTGACAGTGCCTGCGCGTCAGTGTTGGCGACGATGAAATCCACGCCTTCGATACCGGCCGCCATCATGTTGGCGATCGCATTACCGCCCGCGCCGCCGACGCCGACGACCATGATCCGCGGCCGCAGCTCGTCCGAAGAGGCGGGTCCGATATTGATGCTCATTGCGTCATTTCCCCAAGGCTTTCCTGCGCGGAAACCAAATAATCCTCGCCTCTAGCGCGATAGTTGGCGCAATGCCAATCGCCTGGAGAAGCGCCCCACCATTATCCACAAAGCGCCGGGCACGTTCCGGAGCGTTCAGAAATAATCCCTTACCGCTTTCAAGACGCGGGTGATGCCGCCCAGGCCCGGCATCCGATGCACAGTGGTGCCGATATCCTTGGCCGAGCGGATATCGACCGGATCGTCGGCTGCGTAGAGGCACAGACCCGCAAGGGTGGCGAAACCCGGCGTGGCATGCGCCTCCGGCAAACCCGCAAGCTGCGGTGGCTTGCCCACGCGTACCGCGCGTCCCAGGGCCCCCTGCATGAATTCGGCGATCCCATGAAGTTCAGCGCCGCCGCCGGTGAGGACGACCTGGCCGGCGTTCGGCCCCGAAAAGCCCAGGGTCTTCAGCGCCTTTCCGATTTCGCTGGCGAGGTAAGACAGGCGCTCAGTCACCACGCCCACAATTTCTGCGCGGGCGATGCGGTTCTGCTCGTCGGCCCCGCGCGCCAGCGGCAGGATGTGTTCTTCCCCCGGTCCGCTCACCGGGACCATCTCGCGGTGATCGCTCGGCGTGGCGATTGCGGACCCGGAAACACATTTCAGCCGCTCGGCCTGGTTGCGACGGATGCCGAGACTGGATGCAACCGCATCGGTGATGTCGTTGGAGCCGATCGAGATCGATTTGAGGCCCAGCAACATTCCGCCCGCATGGACAGAGACATTGGTGACTTCAGCACCGATTTCGATGAGGGCTACGCCGAGGTCGCGCTCTTCCGCTGACAGGCAGGCATGGGCGCTCGCAAGCGGACTTGCTACCACCGCGTCCACATCCAGATGGGCGTTCTGCACCGCCTCGATCAAATTTCGGACCGGCGCGCCTTCCGCCATCACCACATGGATATCGACCCCGAGCGTCTCGGCATGGAGACCTTTGGGATTGGCGACGCCGTGCGCGCCATCGAGCGTGTAATGCGCCGGCTGAGCGTGCAGCACCATGCGTCCATCGGGCTGCAGCATGTCGCGCGCCGCGGCCAGAAGGTGATCGATGTCGTCCTCCTCGATCCGCCGGCCGCCGATGGCGATTTCAACGCTGGCAACCTTGCTGGACAAGCCCGCGCCAGCGCAGCCGATCGTGACGCTAGCAATGGTCGTGCGCGCGGTCGTCTCGGCCTTTTCGACGGCCTGGCGAATTGCTTCACTGGCCGCCGACATATCGGTAACGTAGCCGCGCTTGATGCCCTCGCTCTTGCGATGGCTCGACCCCAGGACTTGAAGCGCGCCGCTGTCATCCTGGCCCAGGATCATGCAGCTGACGCGAAAAGAGCCGATGTTGACCGCCGCATAGGCGCGGGTGAAGCGCGAGGGTGCTGGCATCAGTTCGCCTGCTCCGCCCTGCCCGCCCCGCGGTCGGCCATGCGCTGCAGCGCGCTGGCACTGCACGGCCCGTCCTTGCACCGGAACGCGGCCTGGCCGGGAACACGCATATCCACGGCGGCCACGCGGCCCCCGAGCAGCCGATTGGCTCCGTCCAGCTTGGCGAAACGCACAAGCGCGGCCGGCGCACGCTCGCCTTCCGGCAGGGCAAGCAACTGGCCCGTCTTGAAGGTCAGGTTCCATCGTCGGTTGCCGACCCATTCGGCGGCGGCAACTTGCGGCTTCAGCGCCGGGGCGGCGTCCAGCAGGCTATCGAGCGCGCCGACCATCCGCTGAGCACCAGGGCCCGAGATGACAAGCTTGCCCTTCGCCTTGGCGGATGAAATCGGCTCCAGAACATCGCCCTTGGCGTCGATCAGCACGAGATGATCCGGCTTGGCGAGAACGGCGTGCTCCTTGCGCTCGACGATGTCGATGCGCAGCGTGTCCGGAAGCTGGCGGGAAACGCGTGCATCCGCGACCCAGGGCAGCGCCAGCAATTCGGCTCGCAGCGCTTCGAGGTCGAGCAGCGGCATGGGCTGGTCTTTCTGCGCCAGCGCGCGCTCATAGACAGCCAGCTCGTTCATTCGCTTGGTGCCCGAGACCCGGACGTGGCGCACGCGAAAGCCTGCGTCAGCGGCAACGCGCGCCGCCTCTGCTCCCGCCACCGCCGTCGCGCCCGTGACAGTCGCCAGGCCCCAAAGTGCCACAAGGATTGCGGCGAAAATCAGCGTGAGAAAAGCACGATGCAGCTGCGTCTCGGTGAAGGGAAGCAGAGCCAGCGCGCGGCCCATCAGCCCATTCGTGCGGGCCCGGGCAGCACGCGCCTTCTGGCTCCGGCCGCGCGTCGCGGCGGAGCGGCGAATACCTGGGGCGGCGCGTGCGACCCTAGCCACGGCCCTGCCTATCAAAATGGCGCAGCGCGGCGGCAATGATCGTTTCGACCAATTCGCCATAGTCCATGCCGAGGTGGCGGGCCTGCTCTGGCACCAAGCTGAGCGGTGTCATGCCGGGCTGGGTATTGGTTTCCAGCACGAACAGCCCATTCTCTCCCTGTTCCTCATCCCAGCGAAAATCGGTCCGCGAGCAGCCACGGCAACCGAGCAGCTTATGCGCGCGCAAAGCATAATCGAGGCACAGGTCGCGGATATGCTCGGGCAGTTCGGCTGGGCAGACATGCTCGGTCATGCCGTCGGTGTATTTGGCGTCGAAATCGTAGAAGCCGCTCTTCGGCTTGAGTTCGGTGACCGCCAGTGCACGCGGGCCGTCTTTGAAATCGACCACTGCCGCCGTCATCTCGCGGCCCTTGATATAGGGTTCGGCGAGCAGCTCGGCGAATTCCTGCCATGGGCCGACGGCATCGCGCGCGATTGGATTGGCGTAATTGCTGCTGTCGGTGACGATCGCTACGCCCACCGAGCTACCCTCGTTGACGGGTTTCAGCACATAAGGGCGTGGCAGCGGGTCGCGCTCGAACAGCTCTTCGCTCTTGACGATCCGCCCACCCGGCATGGGGATGCCATGCGGTACCAGAGCGTTCTTGGTGAGTTGCTTGTCGATGGCGATAACCGAGGTGGCAAGGCCAGAGTGGGTGTAAGGAACACCCATCAGGTCCATCAGGCCTTGCACCGTCCCATCCTCACCCGGCACACCGTGCAGCGCGTTGAAGACAACATCGGGCGCCGCTTCAGCCAGCCGCGCCGCGACCTGCCGGTCCATGTCGATCCGCGTGACCCGGTGCCCGCGCTCCTCAAGCGCCTTGGCCACGCCCTCGCCGGACATGAGGCTTACCGGGCGCTCGTTAGCCCAGCCGCCCATAAGGACTGCCACGTGGAGTTTGCGCTCAAGAGTCACGGCCGCCCCACTCGTTGAATTTCCCACTCCAGGCCCACCCCGCTCTTGGCATAGACCTTCTCGCGCACCAGCTCGCCTAGGCCTTCGATCTCGGCGCTCGTCGCCTCGCCCGTGTTAATGAGAAAATTCGTGTGCTTCTCGCTCACCTGCGCTCCGCCGAGCTTCAGCCCGCGGCAACCGGCCTGATCCACCAGTTCCCACGCCTTGCGCTCCGGCGGGTTCTTGAAGGTCGAGCCTCCGGTCTTGGTGCGCAGAGGTTGCGAAACCTCGCGCGCCTGCGCAATCCGCTCCATCTCCGCGCCGATGGCCTTGGGATCGCCTGGCGTGCCACGGAAGCGCGCCGCGACGACGACCGCCCCCTCCGGCAGCTCAGAATGGCGATAGCTGTATTGAAGCTCGCTCGCCGGCAGCGTCTGGTATTCTCCGTCTGGCAGCACGACATCGCAATCGACGAGGATGTCGGCCACTTCGCGGCCATAGGCGCCGCCATTCATGCGCACGAAGCCGCCCACAGTGCCAGGTATGCCGCGCAGGAATTCGAGGCCCGCAATGCCAGCGTCCCGCGCTGTGCTGGCGACAAGGATGCCATGCGCGCCGGCGCCGCAAGCCAGCACACTGCCTTCGCGCACCTCCACTTTGGCGAAGGGCTTGCCGAGGCGGATGACCACGCCCGGCACGCCGCCATCGCGGACGATGAGGTTGGAACCCAAACCAAGTGCCATGACCGGAAGACGGCCATTCAGCCCTTCGAGGAAGTGCTGGAGATCCGCGAGATCGGCAGGCTCGAACAACCAGTCGGCTTTTCCTCCAGCCTTGAACCACACCAGCGGCGCGAGGGGCGCGTCTGCGACGATGCGACCGCGCACGCCTTCCGTGGGAACGAGGCCTGCTGCGACCCCCTCGACCGAGCAGTCGGGAGCCCGTCCATCGTCTTCGCGCGACCAGGAGGGAACGGCCATGGTCATGACGCCGCCTTGCGGTGTGCCATCACTGCATCGGCCAGCCCCGCGGCCCATTTGGTGATGTCGCCTGCGCCCAGGCAGACGACGTAGTCGCCGGCGCGCAGCTCGCCGGCGAGCGCCCGCGCCAGGTCGGTCGGATCGGCAACCATTGTCGCCGCGCGATGGCCGCGCGCTTTCAGACCGGCGACGAGCGCGTCGCTGTCGACGCCTTCGATGGGCTCTTCGCCAGCGGTATATACCGGCGCGGCGTAGACCAGGTCGGCATCGTTGAAGGCGTTCTGGAACTCATCCATCAGATCGCGCAACCGGGTGAAGCGGTGGGGCTGGACCACGGCGAGAACCCGCCCCTCGCCCGCGCTCTCACGCGCGGCGGCGAGCACGGCGCGGATTTCGACCGGGTGGTGGCCGTAATCGTCGACAACCACGGCCCTGCCGCCGTCGACTTCGATCTCGCCAACCTTGGTAAAGCGCCGGCGAACGCCGCCGAAGCTCGCGAATCCGCCGCGGATCACCTCGTCCGAACAGCCCATCTCAATGGCTACGGCAATGGCCGCGAGTGCGTTCTGGACGTTGTGGCGGCCGGGCATGGGCAGCCGCACGCCTTCGATGCGGCGGTCTTCTGCGCCGCGCTGGCGCACGATGACGTCAAAGACATTGCCGCCTTGTGTAGCAGATACATTCACGCCGCAGATGTCGGCCTGAAGCGAGAAGCCATAGGTGACGACGCGCCGGTCGCGCACTTCACCAATCACGGCCTGCACCTCGGGATGGTCGATGCACAGCACCGCCGCTCCATAAAAGGGCACATTGTGGATGAATTCGACGAAGGCGCGCCGCACGCCTGCAAAGTCGCCGTAGTGATCGAGATGTTCCGGATCGATGTTGGTCACCACTGCGATGGTGCCGTCGAGGCGCAGGAAGCTCCCGTCGCTCTCGTCCGCCTCGACCACCATCCAGTCGCTGTCGCCCAGGCGCGCGTTCGAGCCATATTGCTCGATAATGCCGCCGTTGATGACTGTCGGGTCCACTCCGCCGGCATCGAGCAGGGCGGCGATCATGCTGGTGGTGGTGGTCTTGCCATGCGTGCCGGCGATCGCGATCGTGGATTTGAGCCGCATCAGCTCTGCCAGCATCTCGGCGCGGCGGACCACGGGAATCCGGTTTTCGAGCGCGTAGGCAACTTCGGGATTGGTGCGCTTGACGGCGGTGGAAGTGACCACGACCGCTGCGCCGGCAACATTGTCCGCCGCATGGCCGATCGCCACGGGGATGCCGCGCGCGCGCAGCCGCTCGACGCTGGCGCTAGCGGACAGATCGCTGCCCTGCACGCTATAGCCAAGGTTGCGCATCACCTCGGCGATGCCGGACATGCCGATCCCGCCGATGCCGACGAAATGCACCGTGCCGATATCGGTTGGCACCCCCTTCATGCGGCGGTCTCTCGTGCTGCGCCCTGCCCAGCGGCGCGAGCGTGGTTGGTCACGCCTTGCGCCTCGCCGCCCACCCGGATCACATCCATCAGCTCCTCGCCGCCGAAACTTTCCACAAGGTCTGCCAGCTCGCGCACAGCTTCGGGGCGCCCGCAGTTCCAGGCGGCGTGCGCGGCATTGGCAAGGCCTTCGCGATCGTCCGCCAGGGCCATGATCTGCTTTGCCAATTCCTTGGCCGTGAAGCGCTCCTGACGGATCATTCGGGCGCCGCCGGCCTTGACCATCTCGCGGGTGTTGGCCGCCTGGTGATCGTCAGTCGCGATCGGCAGCGGCACTAGGATCGCCGGGCGCCCCACCGCCGTGAGCTCCGCAATGGTGGAGGCGCCCGCACGGCCGATGAAAAGATG